>Ga0163111_10003449_pt1 | contig 10207 bp, 10 predicted proteins | sample CRUFie1St18metaG_FD_109645 | JGI IMG/M metagenome (GOLD analysis project Ga0163111, IMG submission 109645) | Marine microbial communities from the Costa Rica Dome - CRUD Field 142mm St18 metaG | ecosystem: Environmental > Aquatic > Marine > Oceanic > Photic zone | place: Costa Rica: the Eastern... | reverse complement strand
TGAGTGGCATGACTGGGTAGACTTTGGTGCTCGTTTAAAGATAGAAAACGCACTTTAATTAATGCAATACAATATAGCAGGCCTTTATTTTAAGGGTCTGCTATTTTGCTTTTAAATAATAAATTATTCAAAAATGAATTTAACAGAGTTTTTCACTACTTTTCCTGAGATGAGTAAAGCTGGCCTGAGAGCCTTCAAAAAAACAGTTGATGGTGCTTATCGACAGTTCTCGAGAGAATATGGAGACTCAATTGAGGCAATATTTGATCCTGTATTATATTTTTTAATTTGGTTCGAAAGACTTCTACAAAATTCACCTTGGATAATAGTATTAATTGTTTTTTTAGCTCTTATTTACTTTGGAAGTAGAAGTATTTTTCTAACTATTGGATCTTTCATTGCCTTTATATTCATTGGATATTTTGGAATGTGGGAAGATACAATGTCTACCGTAAGTATAATTGGAGTATGTACTTTTTTATCAATTGGTTTTGGTATACCAATTGGCATTCTTATGTCGGGTTCAGATAGAGCCAGATCATCTATCTCACCTATATTAGATATAATGCAAACAATGCCAAGTTTTGTATACCTAATCCCAGTTGTTATGTTATTAGGTATTGGAAAAATTCCTGGACTACTCGCGGTTGTGATCTATGCAATTCCACCAATAATCAGATTAACTGATCTTGGCATTAGAGAAGTTGATAAAGAGGTTTTAGAAGCCGCAGATGCATTTGGAGCAAATCGATCGCAAAAATTATTTAGGGTACAATTGCCTCTTGCATTGCCGACTATTTTTGCTGGAATAAATCAAACAATCATGATGGCCTTGGCTATGGTAGTTATTGCATCTATGATTGGTGTTAAGGGTTTAGGACAGCCAGTTTTAAAGGCAATTGCAAATCAATATTTTACAATGGGACTCTTAAACGGACTAGCTATTGTAGTTTTAGCAATTATTTTTGATAGGGTGTCCCAGTCATTTGGAAAAAGACTTCAGCAACACCGACAAGGTTCGCATGAGTAATATAAAAATTAAAATTGAAAATTTATATAAAATTTTTGGTCCCAGGGCTAAAGATTTGACTAGTGTTGTAAAAGATGGTCTCGATAAAGATGAGTTACTAGCAAAACATAACCATGTTTTGGGTCTTGATAATATTAATATTGATATTGAGGAACAATCTATTCAAGTAATAATGGGATTATCAGGATCTGGTAAATCGACCTTGATCAGACATATCAATCGACTTATTGAACCAACTGAAGGCGTTGTTATGGTCGATAATCAAGATGTCACTAAATTAAATAAAAATGAGTTATTAGAATTTAGAAGAAATCAAACTGGTATGGTTTTTCAAAGATTTGGTTTATTCCCTCATCAAAATATAATCGATAATGTTCAGCTTGGTCTCAGTATCAAGGGTATTGATAAATCAGAGTCAGCAGATACAGCAATGTTTTGGATTGATAAAGTTGGCTTAAATGGATTTGAATACAAATTTCCAAATCAATTATCTGGAGGTATGCAACAAAGGGTTGGATTAGCTCGGGCTTTAGCTAATGATCCTGATATCTTACTAATGGATGAAGCATTTAGTGCTCTAGATCCACTTATAAGATCTGATATGCAAGATCAACTATTAGAACTTCAGAAAAATTTAAAAAAGACGATTGTTTTCATAACTCATGATTTAGATGAAGCATTAAAATTAGGCGATAGAATTGCAATTCTAAATGGAGGTAAACTAGTACAGGATGGTAAGCCGGAAGAAATTCTTTTAAATCCTGCCGATGAGTATGTTACCAACTTTGTAAAAGATGTAAATCGTACTAAAGTCTTAAAAATTAAAACAATTATGAAAGAAGATATTCAAAGTAGTTCTGACTCTCCATCTGTTTCAATGGATAGCAACATTGAGTCATGCTTACCTTTATTTTTAGATGGTGAATCTTTATTGAGTGTAGTTGATGATAATAAGAATATTATTGGATCAGTATCTCGGGAAGAGGTTGCCAATATACTTAAACGCTATTAAGAATCTATTTGTTTAAGAAAATTCAATCGTCCAACTATTTCGTCGCGATCAATGTAATAACCCTGTAAATGCCTTTCACCTGAGTTTGGGTCAAATTCAGTTCTTCCGTGCAGTACTCTTAAATTATTAAAAGAAAAAATATCGCCTGCTTTTAGTCTAAAATTAATTGTAAATCTTGAGTCATGAAGTAATTCTGCAAATTTTCGATACGCTTTATAAAAAAGATCCATTTTATCTGGCGTACAGTCCATAATGCTCATGTAAGCCACACTAAATCTAATTATATTGAAATCGTTGTCCTTGGTTAGAGTTATTAGGGGTGAATGGAGTATTCTATTTGTGTTTTGGGTATAATCACGATTGCAAAATTTAACATGTGTTTCAGTCAGTACTTTAAAATATTCTGGAAACTCTTTTTGCATGAAAGATGCAACTTTGAAGCCATCTAAAGCTACTGACTCTCCGCCATCAGCCTCGTTTACCAAGCAATGAAGAAATTGATAGCCAGGAGGAATTTCAAAATATGGTAAATCAAGATGATTTCTTAGACCAAGAGCGGTATAAGCTGAATTATTTGGGTTAGGGATGTTGATTACCTCAAAAGGTGTTTCAAAAAAAGTTTCCCTAAAATGGCTTATTTTTTTTAAAACTTCTACAGCAGATTTTTTTGAAGTAGGTGCATTTCGAACAAGAGAAATTCCATAATAATGCAGCTGCTCAAGATACTTTGTTACACCTTCGTCACAGCTCATTATCTCATCACAGTCAATACGAATTTTTTCAAGATCATTTTTTATAGATTGGTCCCATAGGTAATAAGGAGTTTCATATGGAGACAAATTCTTTAACGTATAGCAATTTTTTCTCAGCCATTCATTAGTATAATTACTGCAATGATCTCCTTCACTCCATTTTATTGATAATCCATTATCATCTGAAATATTGAAGCTTTCAGGGTAGATGTTCTCAGAGACTGTTAGAAGATTAAAGGTTCTTTCTCTAGCTGTTGGGTGAATTTCAGAAGGGCAATTGTCCCTAAGCCACAAGAAATTAAAGTCACTAATATTCCCATCGCTCCATTCAATTTTTATTGAGCGATCTTTTTTTTCAGCATTTAAAATTTTTATTTCAGATGTCATTTATTACTTAAAATTATTAAACTTTTTCTTCCAATTTGGAAATTTATTTTTTTGATGTTTATTCAATGTCTTCATTATTTCAATTAAGAAAATATCTCTTTGTTTTTCAAGATCATCTATACTAAATTTTTTTGACTGTTTTTGAGTTCCAGAAATCATTAATTTTTTTAACTTTTTGTCTAGAGTGGGAGCCTTTAATTTAGTCCATGGAAGCTTAAGAGCTGGGCCAAATTGTTCGAGCATATGCTTCATTCCTGCTTCGCCACCAGCAAGATGAAATGTTAAACAAACTCCCATAAAGGCCCATCTAAGACCCGGGCCATACACTATTGCATCGTCTATTTCTTCAGTAGTTGCTATTCCATCTTTAATTAAATGAAGAGACTCTCTCCATAAAGCTTCTTGTAGGCGATCAGAAATATAGCCTTCAATTTCTTTTCGTACTATAAGGGGCTTCATTCCAATGCTTTCATATATCTTTACGGCTTTCTTAATATTGGTTTTAGATGTTTTTTTTCCTCCAACTACTTCCACTAATGGCAATAAATATACAGGATTAAAAGGGTGCCCAATTAATATTCTTTGAGGATGTTTACATTGAGATTGAATTTTAGATGGTAATAGCCCAGATGAACTTGACGCAATAACTACATTCTTATCAGAAAGAGCATCTATCTGACTCAAAAGTTTAGTTTTTATTTTTTCATTTTCTGGAGCATTTTCTTGAATAAAGTTTGTGTTTCTAATTGCGTAATTAATTGAAGAATAGCACTTTAAGTTTTTCAAAGATGCATTTTTATTTAATCCAACTCTTTTAAGAGAAGCTAGAGCATTTCTTACATCTTTTTTAAGTTTTTTTAATGCTCTCTCACTAGGGTCATATGCTTTTACATAATGACCACTAGCTAAGAATCTTGCTGCCCAACCTGCCCCTATGACACCAGTTCCGATGATTGAAATAGTTTTTCTTTTCAATTTTTTAGACCAAGTTTTTTTCGAGCATCGCTAACGTTCATTACACTTGCACCAAGACTATTTATAATTGTAGATGCTTTTTCTACTAGTGAACCATTTGATGCATAAACGCCTTTTTCTAGATATAAGTTATCTTCAAGGCCTACTCTTACATTTCCACCAAGAAGAACTGCTTGCGCGACCATTGGCATTTGCATAGCGCCAATTCCAAATGCTGCCCAATTACTACCAGGAGGTAGCATATCAACCATATTTTTCATTGATGAAGTGTTGGCTGGGGCTCCGTAAGGTATTCCAAGACATATTTGAAATAAGGCAGGATCATCCAATAATCCTTCCTCATGCATTCTATTTGCAAACCACATATGACCAGTATCAAATATTTCTAGCTCTGGTTTAACTCCAAGCTCCTGAATTCTTTTTGCTCCAAGACGTAATTGTTCAGGTGTGGAAACGTATATCATATTTCCATCGCCAAAGTTTAGAGTTCCACAATCTAATGAACATATATCTGGTAATATTTTTTCTACATGACTGAGTCTTTCCAGAGCATTTACAAAGTCTGTATTTGGACCAAATTTCATCAGGTCGTCTTCTGGGCCTATTTCAATATCTCCACCCATACCACTTGTTAGATTTATAATAACATCTGTTCCAGAGTCTTTTATTCTACTCACAACCTCTTTATACATTTCATCATCGCGACAGCCTTTTCCAGTTTCTGGATCTCTTACATGCATATGTGCAATTGCAGCTCCAGCAGAAGCAGCTTCAATTGCAGCGTCAGCAATCTGTTTTGGGGTCACAGGAATAGCGGGGTGCTTATCTACCGTATCTCCAGATCCAGTGACAGCACATGAAATTATTACATCTTTATTCATAAGTATTTTTTTATTTTTAAGAGTTATTTAATAGCTTACTATAAAGCTGATTTACTAATTAAAGCAAGACAGAAAAACATGGAAAAGCCACTATGGAAACCCTCAAATAGAAGATTAGAGGAGTCAAATCTTTACAATTTTTATAACTTTTTAGTAAATAAATATGACCTTAATTTTGAGAATAATTATGAAAAGTTATGGAACTGGAGTATTAGAGAAGATTCGAGCTTCTGGTCTAAATTAATTGAATTTTTAGATATTAAAGCTGAGGGAACTTTTCAACTAAATATCAATTTAGAAAATAAAATATATGACCAATTATTCTTTCCAAATATGGAAGTTAATTATGCAGAAAATATTTTATTATCTTTAAATGATGAGCCTGTTATTTTTAGAAATGAATTAGGGGTAAGGCAAGTATTAAGTAAAATAGAACTCCGAGAAAAAGTTGGCAAATTAAGTAATTATTTTAGATCCATTGGACTAAAAAAAAATGATCGTATTGTAGCCGTAGCAGCTAATACACCTAATACGATAATTAGTTTCTTGGCTGCAAATTCAATAGGAGCTATTTGGAGCAGTTGTTCACCTGATTTTGGGGTCGACGCAATCCTAGATAGATTTTCACAGATTGAACCTATTGCAATAATGTTCACCAATTCTTATCATTATGGAGGTAAATTTATTGATATTTCAAATAAAAATACTGAAGTAGCAAGACGTCTAAAATCTGTAAAGTATAAATTTTTAATGAATTATCCTGAAATGGAGACAGTTATAAATAACTTTGATATTGATTTAGAAACAGTTTTTTCTAATCAAGACATTAATACGGAAGTTTTGTTTGAAAAGAGTTTCTTTAATGACCCTATGTACATTTTGTATTCTAGTGGAACAACGGGAAAGCCAAAGTGTATTGTACATAACACCGGTGGTCCACTAATACAGCATATGAAGGAGCAGCAATTGCACTGTGATTTAAAGAAAAATGATAAAATATTTTATTTTACTACGTGTGGGTGGATGATGTGGAATTGGTTAATAACTGCATTATCTTCGAATGCATCAATACTTTTGTACGATGGATCACCTTTCTTTCCCGAAAAAGACTCACTTTTTAAAATTGCAGAAGAAGAAGAGCTAGATATTTTTGGTGTTAGTGCAAAATATATTGATGCGTTAAGAAATTTTCAAATTACCATAAAAAATAATTATAAGTTAGAAAATTTAAAATGCATTCTCTCTACAGGCTCCCCATTATCAATTGATTGTTTTAACTACGTATATGACGCTGTTAAAGAAGATGTTCATCTGGCATCAATAAGTGGTGGAACTGATATAGTTTCATGTTTTGTTGGAGGCAATCCAAATCTTCCAGTCTATCCTGGAGAAATACAAGTGGCATGCCTAGGTGTAAATGTTGATATATATGATGAAAATAGCAAAACTACAAAAAATAAGGGAGAGTTAGTATGCAAGTCAAGCATTCCAAGTATGCCAATTGGTTTTTGGAATGATCCAAAAAAGGAAAAATATATTTCGTCTTATTTTTCAAAATTTGAAAATATCTGGTCACAAGGAGATTTTGCTCAATATACTAATAGAAATGGAATAGTTATCCATGGAAGATCTGATGCAACTCTTAATCCTGGTGGCATTAGAATTGGAACCGCTGAAATATATAGAGTTGTTGAGTCCTTTATTGAAATAAACGAGTCAGTAGTTGTAGGTCAGAATTGGAACAACGATGTCAGGGTTATATTATTTGTAACACTTAATGAAAACTTTAAATTAAATCAGTCATTAGTAGATCGGATAGAAGAAAAAATAAAAGAAGCAAGTTCAATAAGGCACGTACCATCAAAAATTATTTCAGTAACAGATATCCCGAGAACAAGAAGTGGAAAAATATCTGAGTTAAGTGTTAGAGATACAATTAATAATATTAAAATCAAGAATCTCGAAGCTTTAGCAAATCCTGAATGTTTAAGTCAATATCAAAGTATTGAAGAATTAAAAAAATAGAATTATATTTTTGATATGAAAATTGATTTTGATCAAAATGAAGTTAGAATTGAAATTGAGGGTTTAGTATATAATCTACATCCACTCTGGATAAGAGAAAGATCAAATGAAGTAAATATGGTTGATCAAAACTCTTTTCAGAGACTTTATGATCCAGAAAAACTACCTGCTGATTTAAAAATCAGTGACCTTACTCGTATTAATGAAGAGAAAGTTAGAATTAAGTTTTCTGATAATCATGCAGCTGATTATTGTCTTAAATCATTGTCAAAAGAATTACAAAGATCAAAAGGATTACCAGAAAAAATTATGTGGGATAATTCAAATATAGAATTGAAAAATTTTAAATTTAATTATAGTGATAATGAAGATGATCAATTGTTAGAAATTCTTCATTATTATCATCAATATGGATTTGTATTAGTTTCGGGCTTGGATCCTAAGGATGGAGAAATCATCAATTTTGCGAATAGAATTGGGCATATAAGAGAAACTAATTTTGGAAAGTTATTTAATGTAGTTTCTCAGAAACAGCCTAACGATTTAGCCTATACATCAATTGAACTTGAGTCACACACAGATAATCCGTATAGAAAGCCAGTTCCTTCAATTCAATTCCTTTTTTGTATTGAAAATAGTTGCGAAGGAGGTGACTCAACAGTTGTTGATGGATTCAAAGTAGCGTCTGATCTAAAAGATAAAAGTCCTGAATCTTTTGAAACATTGTCTAAAACTCTCATTAATTTTAAATTCAAAGATAAAGATGCAGTATTGGAAAAAACAGGCAAAATAATTAAATTGAGTGAGAGAGGAGAGCTGAAGCAAATAAAATACAGTAATCGCCTTGATTTTGTATTTTATCAAAAACCAGACCAGTTAGAGAAATTCTACGAGTCTAAGAGAATAATGCACGAAATGATCAACTCAGATAAATATGTGCTAAAATTTCATCTTGAACCAGGATCACTTTTAATAATGAATAATTATAGAACATTGCATGGTAGAACAAGTTACAATACATCAGAAGGTAGTCGATGGTTACAAGGACTTTATATTGACCATGACTCTGCAGAAAGTAAATATAAGTTGTTAGCTCATGGATGAAAATTTAAAAAAAGTAAGCTTTACTGAGATGAAAAATGGCACAAAAGCCGATTATGACTTATTAACTAAATATGAGCATGAGTTTGTAAGTGGTTTACCAGACCGTATTTTACAAGAGCTAAAAAATTTAGGAGAATCATTGGACGGGTATAAGGTTTCGCGGTTAGAGCATTCTTTGCAATCTGCGACTAGGGCTGAGAAAGATGGTGCAGATGAAGAAATGATTGTAGCAACTTTAATACACGATATTGGTGATAGCTTAGCTCCAAACAATCACAGTCAATTAGTTGCAGCCATATTAAGGCCTTACGTTTCTGAAAAAGTTTATTGGATAATTTTACATCATGGAATGTTTCAAGAGTATTATTATGCCCACCACGTTGGAAGAGATCGTAATGTAAGAGATCAATTTAAAGATCATCCATATTATCAAGATACAGTAGATTTTTGTGAAAAATGGGATCAGAAATCTTTTGATCCAGATTATCAGTCATACCCACTAGAACATTTTGAGCCAATGGTTAGAAGATTATTTTCAAAAGAGCCAAATTATTAGGCTATTTTTTTAACGATTACATTTCCAATAGAATATCCTGCACCAAAAGAACATATAATTGCTAAATCATTCTTTGATAGATTTTCATTATTTTTATGAAATGCAATAATCGAACCAGCCGAACTAGTATTGGCATACTCATCAAGAACGATAGGGGCAAGATTCTGATCAGCTTCAAAGCCTAAAAGATATTTAGAGATTAATTTATTCATACTTTCATTTGCTTGGTGCAAATACATGCCCTTTATATTGTTAATATCAATATTGTGAACCTCTAAATGATCTTTTATTAGATTTGCAACTTTAGGTACTACTTCTTTAAATACTTTCCTGCCATTTTGGTGAAATAACTTATCTGCTTTACCTATACCTTCAGGAGATGAATTATTAAGGAATCCATAATTATTTCTGATATTGTTTGAGAATTCAGTTAGAAGCTTAGTTCCAAGAACTTCATAACAATTTTCGGATACTTGTTCATCTTTAAGTTCTTCCAATACAACAGCAGTAGCAACATCTCCAAAAATAAAATGACAGTCTCTGTCTCTAAAATTTAAATGGCCACTACACATCTCAGGATTTATCATTAAGGCTGAGCGTATTGATCCACTTTTAATCATATCATATATATTTTGAATACCAAATGTAGCCGATGAACAAGCAACATTCATATCATAAGCAAAACCTTTTATTCCCAACTCATTTTGGATTTCAATAGCAATGGCTGGGTAAGGCCTCTCTAAGTTGGAACACGCAACAATTACTGCATCAATTTGCTCAGGTTCAATTTTTGAATTTGTGATTGCATCTCTTGCTGCTATTGAACCTATCTCTGCTAAATTAGATAGTTCATCCTCGTTTCTCTCTCTCAGTCTTGGTCGCATGAAAGAAGTATCAAGTATTCCTGATTTATCTTGTACGTATCTTGACTTTACGCCCGAAGCTTTTTCAATAAATTCTGAATTAGATTTTTCAAGAGCACTTACTTCACCTTTATGAATACTCTCTTTATTTAAATCATTATATTCATCAACAAATTTATTAAATGATTTTACGAGTTCTTCATTGGAAATTGACTCTTTTGGAGTGTATAGACCTGTGCCAGATATTTGAACTCTTGTCATAGATATATCTTATTGAAATAGTACGCTGATATGAAGTTAAAAATCGTTGCAGAATGTTACATAGATTTATGCCTACCTCAGCTTAAGAGGTAGACATGAATCGTTAAATTCCTGGAATGTAAGGAACGCCATCACCTTTAATAGTTTCATTAATGCCTTGAAGTGTAGTGCAGGCAGTAATCATGAAACTGATAGCTAAAACTGTAAGAGTTACTCTCATATGAAATCTCCGTTTTTGTATTAAAAATACTATATTTCATTATTCTGTGATTTCAATATAAACTTTAAATAATGAGATTTTTTGTTTATGTGATTGGAACAAATTCATCAATTCATAAAACTTATGTCGGATGGACTAATA
>Ga0163111_10003448_pt1 | contig 10208 bp, 6 predicted proteins | sample CRUFie1St18metaG_FD_109645 | JGI IMG/M metagenome (GOLD analysis project Ga0163111, IMG submission 109645) | Marine microbial communities from the Costa Rica Dome - CRUD Field 142mm St18 metaG | ecosystem: Environmental > Aquatic > Marine > Oceanic > Photic zone | place: Costa Rica: the Eastern... | reverse complement strand
TATTTATTAATTTTAATAAATATATAATTTATAATAAATTATTTATAATAAATTATTTATTTTCTACCACGTGTTTTTTTTACTTTTTGTGTTTTCGATTTTTTCGATTTTTTCGATTTTTTCGATAATTTACGCGATTTCATAAATTGATTAACAGCCAATAAAACTGCTGGTGTAGCTAAATTTTGTACAGTTCCACCTCTTTTTGTTTTCGATTTTTTTGCTTTAGATTTTGGTTTTGGTTTTCTTTTTCCACCGAAAAGAACAGACATATCTTTATATATAATAATAGAGATTATAATTAATTGAAGTTTTTATATTTATTTCATATTTATTTGTTTATTTATTTATTTATTTATTTATTTATTTATATTTATTTATATTTATTTATATTTATTTATATTTATTTGATATTTTTTTTTATTATACCGATATAAAGTATATAATATTCCTAAATATATTATATATCATTACAAATATTTTTGTAATTGTTAGAAATATTAAAAATGGTTTTTTAGGTAAAACAATTAAATTATCTTATTTAATTAAAAATATATTAAATTCGTCTAATATAGTTTATAAAATTATTTGAAATTTATAATATGAATAAAATATTTGAAATATCAGAAAATTTTGATTTTGAAATTATTAATTTAGAAAATCCAACTAATGTTAATAACAATAATCATTTTTGTAAAATAACACAAGGCAAGTTTAAAAAAAACATTTATATACAATTACCCAAATGTTATACAAAAAATGGTATCACTCAAACAAAAACCAGGTCTTATATGGAATTGATATATAATAGTAATGAAAAAAAAATAATTAATTTTTTTGAAAATTTAGAGACATATATAGTAGATAAAATATACAATTCTAGAGAATCATGGTTTTACGATAATGATGTAATAACAAAAAATGACATAGAAGATTTTTTAACACCAAGTATAAAAACTTATAAATCTGGTAAAAATTTTTTACTAAAAGCATCTATTAGAACAGATAAACTTTTTTTATATGATGAAAATCACAATAAAATAGATTTGGAAAATTTAAACAATAATATTGATATTATTCCATTGATACTCATTAATGGTATAAATTTATCCAATAAAAACATATCAATTGATTATGTTGTAGTTCAATCTATGATTATGTCACCACCAGATGAATTTGAAAAAACTATATTAATAACATCTAATAATTTAGTAAAAGATAATAATAAAAACAATGAAGATAATGAAAATATTATTATTAATGATAATGATAATATAAAAGAAATAAAAACTTTAAATTCTCAACCTCAAAATGAATTAATTCATATGTCAAAACCAAATAATAATGAAAATGAGAATAATAATGAAAATGAGAATGAGAATAAGAATGAGAATAAGAATGAAAATGAGAATGAAAATGAAAATGAGAATGAAAATGAGAATGAGAATGAAAATGAGAATAATAATGAAAATGAGAATAAGAATGTAAATGAGAATAATAATGAAAATGAGAATAAGAATGTAAATGATAATGAGAATGAGAATGATGATGAGGATGAGGATAAGGATGAGGATGAGGATGATAAAAAATACGAAGATAATAAATTTTATAAAAGTAATAATTTAGGAATTGGTGAATTAATAGAATTATCAGATTTAGAATTACAAGAAAATTTAGAAACAATTAATATAAAAGATCAAAATGAAATATATCTAGAATTATATCATGCTGCAAAAAAAAAAGCTAAAGAGATACGAAAAAATGCCATAGCAGCATTTTTAGAAGCAAAAAATATAAAAATTAAATATAATTTAAATAAGTTAGTAGATTCAGATAGTAGTGATAGTGAAGTTGAATAATACTAATTTAATATATTATTTATTAAATTATAAAAAAATAATATATTAGTTATTTTATATAAATGAAGAGTGTTAAAAAGACATTTAAAAACTTAAATCTTAGTACAGAAAATATTTTAGCTATAATTGCTTTTATTATAATTGGTGTATCTATATACAAATATTCTAAAAATAAAAATATATTCAAACTTGGTTTAGCAAATAATTTAAATCCATCTAAACATCCCGCTCCTCCTGAAAATAATGGATCATCCGTTCCTGTTGGAAATTCGCAACCAAATGTATATGCACCTGTTAATGGTTCGTCGCAACCACCTGTAGTAAACCATTCATCTGTTAAACCAACAGATTTATTACCAGTTAATTCGGCTAGTGATTTTGCGAATCAAAATCCCGTTGTTAATAATGGATTAAACGGTGTTAATTTATTGAATCAACCACAAAAATCCATAAATACAGTAGGAAGTTCGTTAAGAAATGCGAATTTGCAAATTAGATCAGAACCACCAAATCCACGTATGAATACAAATTGCCCATGGAATATATCGACAATTGATACAGATGAACATCGCAGACCTTTAGAAATAGGATCTTCGGCATAAAAAATTTTTATTACATATTATATTTAAATAAATATATATATATGAATAATTTGATAATATATATTTTACTGATATTTATTGTATTTTTTTGCTTAAAATTATTTTTAGAATCAGAATCATTTAATTTAAGATGTATAATATCGGATAAAGATGGAAACAAATATTGTGTACGTGATAGAAATAAACTTGAAATGGCTGCAGATCGATTGGCCGATGTAAATTCACGACTAAAACATTTAGTAAAACATTTAGAAGAAAATTTACCTGATAATGAAATTAGTAAAAGAATAGTTACAAATTTTAATCCAAAAAAAATATTTGAAACATTACCTACAAGCGAATATACTGCATATAGTCAAAATAAAGGTGAAAAAATTGCATTTTGTTTAGATACAGAAAAAAATAGCCAAGGTAGACTTATTGATATTAATACTTTAACATATGTTGCATTACATGAATTAAGTCATGTTGGAACAAAATCCATAGGTCACAACGATGAATTTTGGCAAAATTTTAAATTTTTAATTACCGAAGCAAAAAAAATAGGCATATATAATCCAATAGATTATAAAAATAAACCTGCACGATATTGTGGAACTAATATAACAGATAACCCTTATTATGATATATAACTATTATGTAATGTATAAATAATATCAAATAATATGTCATTTGTATTACTAATACTATTTATATTACTATTATTAATACTATTCGTACTAGTATTTGTATAACTATTTGTACTAGTATTTGTATAACTTGTATTCGCATTGGTATTTGTATTGGTATTTGTATTGGTATTTGTATTGGTATTTGTATTGGTATTTGTATTTCTATTAGTATTTTTATTTGTATTTTTATTATTATTATTATTAGTATTATTAGTATTATTAGTAATAGTATTAGTTATTAAATTAGTATGTATAGATTTACTTAATAAAATATATTTATTATTGTCTATTTCAGGAAAAAATGTATCACAATTATAAGTTTTATTAATATAAGTTATATAAATATAATCTACATTTTTATTCATAAATGTTTTATATATTTGCGACCCACCAATAATCCATATATCATCATAATTTTTAGATATATAAAAATTTTCTAATTTTTCCAATGAATCAAAAACATGAACATTTTCTTGTTTTATATTTTTAGATAAAGATTTAGATAAAATTAAATTATCTCTGTAAGGTAAAGGTTTCCCTATACTTTCCCATGTATTTTTACCCATTATAATCGCATTATTTTTATTTCCGATAGTTAATGTTTTAAATTTGTTTAGATCAGATTTAAAATGCCATGGCAATTTATTATCAATACCAATGCCTCTATTTTCACAATATGCAACTATGATATTGAGTTTCATAGTATATATAAAAATATATATATCTATTTATATAGATGTCAAATATATTTAAATTTTATATTAATAATAATAATATTTATTCAAAATTATTTATATTTATCAATGATTATAATGATTCTGATATAGTTAAGATAAATAATAAAATGAAAATAAACAATTTATCATTTTTTGAAGATGAGATATTTACCATGAATTTAAATAAATATTTTACTGAGAGTGAAATAGAATTGATAAAAAAATACAATACTGCAATTATTTTAATAAATGATTTTATATCATCTGATGACACTATAGAAACTGTTAAATTAAAATTAATTAATGCTTTTATTAATAACGATATTGATAATATATCTTTTGAAGAAATTTATTTTTATGGGATTTCTCATTATAAATTTGACTCATATGATTTTTATAATAAATGTACAAATAATGGTAAAGAAAATTTATCATATGATTATTTAATTAATTATATAATTAACTTTAATAATAATTTAGATATTATAAAAAAAATTACAAAGAAAGAAACGTATTCATATAACGATATATTATCATTAAATCTTGAAGATGTTTATATAGATATTCCTATAGCAAATAAAATAAATGATAAAAAAAATAAATATTTAAATATAGTTAATCCATTTAATATTCATAATAATAATGTATATTTAAAATCTTTATTACATAATAATATATCTACTTGTAATTCCGATTTATTATTTGAATATAATATAATTAACAATACTATATATGTTGTATTACTTAGTGATATAATTAAATCCAAATCTATTAAATCATTGGATGAAAAAACTATAATTAAATGTTATTATCCATATGTTTATAATGACAATAATTTAACATATATTGATTTTACTAATAATAATATTAAATATATTTCTAATACTAGAAAATTAGTAGAGTCTAATGATTTTATAAGAAAAAATTACACAATTAAATTATTTAATCATATAACAAATAATACAAAATTGCTTAATTATAATTATTATGGTATAACTTATGTAGATTTTAATATATATTCATATAACAATGCGAATATTCCATTAGAATATATATTTAAATTTTTAAATAGTAATGAAAATTTACCATTAATAAAATATAATCCGGGGAAAATACAAGAAAATGTTTATAGATTATATGCTCCTACTACATCTAGTAATAATAAAAAAATACCATATTTAAATAAAAATGAAATATTTAAACATGTTAAAAACATCGCAAAAAAAAATAAAATAGCTATTGTTATAAATACTGATCATAATTTTATTATTGAATTTGATACAAATGGTAATATAAATATTAAAATAGAATTCATTGATTCTATATCATTAGAAATGTTAAATAAAATTATATCAGATAATTTAAATCCTATAATAGACAAATTAAAAAAAATATTTAATACTACAAATGATATTTATAAAAATTTTTATTCAATTAATGATACTAATATTGAAATTATTAAATTAAATTATTCTATATCTGTTAACAATATAAAAACTATTAACTTAAATACTGGCAAAAATTGTATTAATTATATATTTAATATTATAAAAAATAAATTTCAACTTGATAAGTCTATTGAATATCGCTATAAAAGAGTTTCCAATTTTAATACAATGGAATCAATTGACGCATTTATAATAGAACAATTAAAACAAGAATTAAGTCAAAATGAAATTTTAGAAAAATTACAAGAAAATTTTCAAATGGAAAAAGATAAAGCTGAACAAAAATTTATAGATATTATATCTCAATTACAATTAGACAGTGATTTAAATAATTTTAAAAGATTAAAAATTAAGAATAATCCTGGTTTTCCTATTAAAATTACACAGGAACCTCATACAAATAATATAATTGTTCTCGTAGAAAATATTGACAATATTAATTATCTGAATTATATTCCAATATATATTGATACGCTCTTAAAATTATTGACTAATTATAAATTTGATAAAGAACTTACCAAAAATATTAACGACTTATGCAAAGACAAATACAAAATTAATAAAGACAATCTTAAAAATGATATTATAAATGAAAAACAAAACCAAGAAGAAATTAAACAACATGATAAGGATTATATAGAAGAACCTATTGATATTGATTCTTATGATAACGACAACAATTTATTAAATATATTATTAAATTCTGACGATGAAGATGATGACAAAGAAGAGTTTGTAAATCTTTTAATGGAATCAAATGATTCTGAACAAGATTCTGAACAAGATATTGAACAAGAACATGAAAAAGATGTTAAACAAGAAGATGAAGAAGATGTTAAACAAGAAGATGAAGAAGATGTTAAACAAGAAGATGAAGAAGATGTTAAAGAAGATGTTAAAGAAGATGTTAAAGAAGATGAAGAAGAAGATGAAGAAGAAGATGAAGATGAAGAAGAAGATGAAGATGATGAATTAAAGATAAATAAGGAAGGTATAGATGTTACAAACATGAATCTTCATCCGAATCCTGCATTAAAAAGATTAATAATTAGAGAACCCAAGTTATTTGTTAATAATAACAATCCATTATTTAATGGATATTCTAGAATATGTCCTGCAAATGTTAAAAGACAACCGATTATATTATCTAATAACGAAAAAGAATATATAGATGAACATCATAAAGGTTCTTATACCAATGCTATTCATTATGGAACCAATCCAAATAAAAAATATTGGTATATTTGCCCAAGATATTGGGATTTAAAAAGAAATGTAAGTTTAACAGAAGAACAGGTTAAATCGGGTGATTATGGTAAAATTATTCCAGATAATTCTAAAAAAGTTCCAAAAGATCATAACATATATGAATTTACAGATGATAAAGTTCATATGGATAAAAATAAAAATTATATATATTATTCTCCTGGATTTTTAGATGATAAACATAATACATTAGATGGTAATTGTTTGCCATGTTGTTTTAAAGATTGGAATGCTGAAAAACAAAAAATTAATAGAGCTAAATGTTTAAAGGATGATTATAATGATGAAAAAAAAAATACACATAAAGATTTTTATGAATATGTAAAAGGTCCAGAAAAATTCCCATTAGAAAAAAATAGAATAGGATTTTTACCAATAAATATTCAGTATTTTTTACAATTTGACAATCAAAAATGTTCTAATAAAAAAACTAATATGCTTAATCAAAATACACCATGTCTATTAAGATATGGTGTTTCTATATCAGAAAATCAATCATTTATAAGTTGTATAGCCGATTTATATGGTAAATTAATTTTACAAAAAGAAATAACTATAACTGATATGAAAAAATATTTGATTGAAAGTTTTGATATAGATGATTTTATATCTTATAATAATGGTAATTTAATTCAATTATTTAAATCGCATAATAATATTTTACAAGAAAATATAAATAAAATTAATATTAAAGAGTACGATAATTATAAATTTTATAAGACAATTGACCTTAATGATGATAAATCCATTAAACAATTTAAATATATTATAAATTCTTATAATAACTTTATTACATATATTAAAGACGATGATATATATATAGATCATACATATTTATGGGATATTATATGTAAAAAAAATGATAAATTATTTCCAAATGGTATAAATTTAATTATATTAGAAATAGTCAACAATGATATTACTAATAATATAAATGTAATATGCCCAAAACAGTTTTATTCCAGTGAAAATCTAGATATTAATAAACAATGTCTTATATTAATTAAACAGAATAATATATATGAACCTATATACTTGATTGAAGACACAAAGTTAAAATATAATATAACCAGAACTTTCAATTTTAATATTGGTGATAATAATTTAACAAATTTTAAAAAAGTATTAAATTTAATAAGAATACATATACAAAATCATTGTAAATTAGCAAATACCAATGAAACCATATTCGAAAATAATTTATCTTTGCACAAAATTATTAATATTTTCTTTAATTTAAAGTTCGAAATATTATATCAAATTATTAATTATCAATCTAAAGTAATAGGATTAGTAGTATCATCTAATGATATATTAAATGGTAAACCTGGATTTGTTCCATGTTATCCATCTGGTATATATAATGAAATAGATATACCTATAAAATTAATGGATGATTATAGTAATAATTATTATAATAATTATAAAGATACTAAAGAATTTTTAAATAATATTGTAAAATTAACTAATAATAGAATAATTGTTAAACCCAAATTTAAAGTTATAGAAGATAAATTAATTGTTGGAATATTAACAAATGGAAACCAATTTGTTATGATTAATGAACCTGAATTAAATATAGATGATAATTTAGAATCACTTAATGAACATAATTTAATGATAGTTGATAAAACTTTACAGACTAATGAAAAAGTTGATAAACAACGAATAGATATAATTAATAGTATTAAATTAGAAACAGATTTTTATAATACATTTGTTATATCATTTAAAAAAATATTAGATGAGTACAAATTTAATGACTATAAAAATCAAATATTAAATAAAGTAAATGATAATAAATTATTATATCATGATAAGTTAATAGCTATTAATAAAATATTAATAAGCATTGGAAATAATTATTTCACATTTTCTAATTATGATAATGATGTATTAAATAATATTAAACAAGTGTCAATGTGTATAAATGACGATGAATGTAATGAAAAAAATATTTGCTTAAAAACAAAAGATAAATATTGTAATTTAATAATACCTAAAAATAATTTATTAACTAATCAAGATAATAAAATAATATACTATACTAGATTAGCTGATGAAATTATCAGAAATAATTATATAAAATCTTTATTATTCAATAAAGATTCGTACGCTAATTTAAATAATATAGAGTTTAACCTAACTGAAAATGAAATGATTATTTATCAATCTTTATTAATTCACGAATATTTTATAGATTTAACTAGTGACATAAAAAATAAATATATATCTAATAGTATATATGATACTATAACACATAATAAAACAAAAAAACAACCATTAAATCTAGATAATATTAATATTATAAAATCCATTATAAAAATTAATGATAATATTGATAAGAAAAAAATTAAAATAAAACCCCTTGAAACTGAAAAACCTATAAATGATGAAAAATTAGAAGTTGATGATGAAAAATTAGAACTTGAAGATGAAAAATTACAAGTTGAAGATGAAAAATTAGAACTTGAAGATGAAAAATTACAAGTTGAAGATGAAAAATTAGAACTTGAAGATGAAAAATTAGAAGTTGATGATGAAAAATTAGAAGTTGAAGATGAAGATGAAGATGAAGATGAAAAAGTATATATAAAAATAGATAATGATAATTTAAAAAATTGTATTATAGAAAAGTATAAAGTTAGAGAAAAAGCTTTAAAAAATTATTTTAATAATAAATTATACGAAATATTTACTAATATTAATGACAATTATATATGTTCTTTTAATATATTATTATTTATATTACATGACAACAATATAAATGTATCGATAAATATGTTAAAAAATATATTATTAAAAAAATACAAATTTGAATTTAATAATTTACAAAAATTAAAAGAATATATATTAAGACAAAAGCATATTATTAAAATAAATGATATAAAAGACCCTAATTTTGATTTGGATATATATATATTGAGTGATAATTATTATATAACAACCATAGATTTATATATATTATTAAAACATTATAATATTCCGTTTATATTTGTTAGTACTACATTTATTAATAATTCTATTAGTGATAAAAATTTTATATTAGGCAATATTAATAGGTTATCAAATAATTATTATATGATAAAATTAAATAGTCAACATACAAGATTAAAAGAAGGTCAAATATATAATTATAAATTACTATCACATAATAATAATTATAAAATAGATATAAATACAATTAAAGATACACCTGATAAATTTAAAGAAACAATATTACAAGATATTTCTCTGAAAACTGATTTATTTGGTGATTTTTTAAATAAAAAATTTAATTAAATTAAATAAAATTATAACATTTCCCATTATATTTTTTAAATATATAAATATTTTTACATATTTATTCATCGAATTATAATTATTACTTAAATTATATTTATTAACAATATAATTGTAATATTTTATTATATTTATTATATTTATTGTATTTATTGTATCTGTTGTATTTATTGTATCTGTTGTATTTATTGTATCTGTTGTATTTATTGTATTTATTGTATTTATTGTATTTATTGTATCTGTTGTATTTATTGTATCGGTAGTATCGGTAGTATTGGTAGTATCGGTAGTATTGGTAGTATCGGTAGTATTGGTAGTATCGGTAGTATTGGTAGTATCGGTAGTATTGGTAGTATCGGTAGTA
>Ga0163111_10003446_pt1 | contig 10210 bp, 3 predicted proteins | sample CRUFie1St18metaG_FD_109645 | JGI IMG/M metagenome (GOLD analysis project Ga0163111, IMG submission 109645) | Marine microbial communities from the Costa Rica Dome - CRUD Field 142mm St18 metaG | ecosystem: Environmental > Aquatic > Marine > Oceanic > Photic zone | place: Costa Rica: the Eastern... | reverse complement strand
GCCTTCGATGACCTCCTCCATGAGGTGAGTCTGATAGCCTTCGTTTCCAACACTGTTTGCCCATGAGAATGCTGCAGCTGGATCACTGTCTGATATGTTTCTCACTAATTCACCTGCTGCTGCGTCACGGGCTTCGCCGATTGGCATTTCAGCAATCCATTCACTGGCCGATAAGCTATCATACTTTAGCCACCTGTCGGCGACTCGCTCTACGGCATGGCGACGAATATTATCAGATTCAGGGAGTTCAATAGCCCATTCCGCTGCCTCTTCTGGATTAGTGGAAGCCCACCTGTCTGCAACTCTCTGAGCTGCCTCACGTTTGATGTGTTGTGATTCAGGAAGATCAGCAATCCATTCCGCTGCTTCATCAGGATTAGTGGAAGCCCACCTTTCGGCAACTTCACTGGCGATGTCTCGATGAATCCTTCCTCCAGACCCATCACTTGTTAAGGAAGCAGATATTTCTGATAATAATCCGGCAGCTTGTTTTGGGTCGTGGTCAGCAATTTCCTCAATAATTGCTCTGGTGGCACGATTTCTGTCCTCGCCCTGCATGCTTAATGCCCAATCTAAACTTTCCTTGGTTTCTTGACGAGACCAGCGACGGGCAACGGATTCAATGACGCCGTGCCTTTCATAAGGGTTTTTAATTTCAAGTGCAAAGGCACTCGCAGAGCTAGGGTCAGTCCTTGCCCAAACGCCAGCAGATCCTCTTAAAGCACGTTGGCGAAGCGCTGGGTCTTGGAGGCTCATAGCCCAATCGATAGCCGCTTGTTGATCCTGTTCGGCCCAGATGTGTCCAGTTGCGTGGACTAAGTCAAGGCTTCGTCGTGACTTTGGAATTTCAGTTACATAATTAGCTGCACCTGTTGGATCCGTCCTTGCCCAACCATGAACAATTTCCTCTACGGCAATGGACTGCTCAGAGGGAATTAATGATTCAGACCAGGCGAGCGCTGCTTTTGGATCTTTACGCCCCCAGTGAGAGGCGACGCGGTGTATGAATTCACGGCGCTTCCTGCCGGCGGGTAATTGTTCGAGTACTGAGGAGACCTGTGCCGCTGTAACGCGCTTCCCTCTATCTATTTGGTTTATGATATTATCGACTGGGTCTCTTCTTTGGTCGTCAAAAGGATTCTCATTATCTTTAGAATCATCACGATCATTGCCATTATTTTGTTGTGAGGAAGAGTAATTTAATCCGGTTCTACCTTTACCAGTTATAGTATTTTCTTTTGCCTTCTCATTAATAACATTAGCAGAATCTTCTGGTTCTGAAGAAATTATAAAACGCTCGACGACAACACCAAAACTAAAAGATGCCATCACTATAATTATCAGGCTTACTTTAAGGTTCATATTATTACCGCTTTTGTTTTAATCGACTATCCGAGAGATCTAATTTTGGCTTCTCAGACTGAATGTGTCAATGATCACTTCCTAAGTCTTATCTAAAGAATTAAGTATAATGAAATTATCTTTGAGTCTATGAATTTATTAGATTTTAAAAGTCTTATCTTTTCCCATCCAAAATTTAAGATCACCTATTTTTTCATAGTTTCCGGAGTTTATGGCTTGGGAAATTCTTAATAAAGTGCCTGCAATAAGAAAAGTGATAATGCCCCAAAGAAAAAAAGTTAAACTAGAGTTGCTTAAGCTTGCGATTATGAGTGCAGGGCCAATAAACGCTGATGCGACATAACCAATTGCGTAGAATAGGAATGCAAGGATTGCTAGTCCAGCATTAACAAAACACCCTTGAGGATCTGACTTTGATACAATCATTTCTTAACCTATCACATCGGTCACGACCTTGCCGTGTACATCAGTTAACCTGAAACGCCTTCCTTGGAATTTGTAGGTTAACCTTTCATGATCAATTCCTGCAAGGTGAAGCCAAGTGGCTTGGATGTCATGAACGTGGACTGGATTTTCTGTGGCGCTGAAGGCTAGGTCGTCACTAGCTCCGTATGATATACCAGGTTTAACTCCTCCACCCGCCATCCAGATCGTATAAGCGTATGGGTGATGGTCTCTTCCCCACTTCTTTCTTTCATTGAGGTTCCCTTGAAGGAATGGAGTTCTTCCAAATTCACCGCCCCAAATAACTAAGGTGTCTTTTAGGAGGCCTCTTTGCTCAAGATCTTTTACGAGTGCGGCACTGGGTTGGTCAGTATCTTTACACTGAGTGTATAGCTCTGTAGTCAGGCTGCCGTGTTGGTCCCATCCGGCATGCATTACCTGAACTGTTCTTGTTCCTCTTTCGACTAGGCGTCTTGCCATGAGGCAATTGTAGGCAAAGGTGCCTGGCTCATTGACTTGGGGCCCATACATGTCGAGAGTTTCCTTAGACTCTGTCGTAAAATCTGTCAGCTCAGGAACGCTGGCCTGCATCTTAAAAGCCATCTCGTATTGTGAAATTCTAGTCGCGATTTCAGGGTCCCCGTATTCTTGGAGTTTATGATGATTTAGTTCGGCAATACTATCGAGCCATTCTCTTCTCATTTCACGGCTCATTCCATTAGGATTCTTTGCATAAAGGACAGGATCCCTACTTCCTCTAAATAGTACCCCCTGGTGTTTGGATGGAAGAAATCCACTGCCCCAGTAAAAATCATAGAAGATTTGACCACAGGTTGTTCCCTTGCTCACGGAGGTCATAACCACAAAACGAGGTAATTCCTCTGTTTCTGCTCCTAGCCCATAAGCCATCCATGCGCCTAGTGTTGGTCTTCCAGGTATTTGTCCTCCACTCAAAAGGAAGCTGATTCCGGGTGCATGATTCACAGCGTCGGTGTGCATTGATTTAACAAAGCAAATCTTGTCTGCGATTTCTGCTGTGTATGGAAGAAAATCGCTGACCCATGCTCCTGACTGCCCCCTTTGTTTGAAAGGTTCGACTGGTGCCAGCATTAACTTGCCGTTGGCCTTTCCGGTCATTGTACTGAAACGCTTGCCGCCGACGTAAGAGTCCGGAATGGGTTTCCCGTGCATCTCCATAATCTTTGGCTTGTAGTCAAATAGATCGACATGCGTGGGTGCACCGTTTTGGAAAAGGTAGATAATATTTTTAGCCTTTGGTTTGAAGTGAGGGAGTCCCGGTAATCCTCCAATGGCCTGCCTGTCATTGTCTGCGGCAAAGCCGCTATCATTAAGTAATCCTGATAAAGCAATTGTTCCTACACCCGTTGCCGATTTACCAAAGAACTCTCGTCGAGTCAGATCGAGATGATTTTGCTGAAGTGGATTCATGATGCTTATAATTTCTTATTGCTTTGTGACTGCCTCGTCAAGATTCATGACGGCGAGCGAGGTTGCTGTCCATGCAGCATGTTCGACTTGATTAATTTTATCATTGATTGGCTTTTCACCTACTGAAAGAAATTGTGAAGCCAAACCAGGGTCTTTAGTGTAGCTCTGTCGTGATCGGTTTAATGCTTTAAGAAGAATTTCTTGTTCTGATGCGATTGGTGGCCTAGCCAGCAATCTCTTAAAGATAAAATTCAGTCGATCCAAATCATTGTCATTGGTGCTCGTGATTGCCATTTCTGCTAAAGCTCTTGAGGCTTCTACAAAGGTCACATCATTAAACATATAAAGGGCATGTAGGGGTGTGTTTGTAAGAAAAGGTTTCACATTACAAGTCGACCGGTTCGAATTATCAAAGAAAGCTGGTGGTGCTATTATTCTCCTCCAAAAAGTGTAAAGTCCTCTCCTGTATAGGTTTTCGCCATTATCTCTAGAGTATCTTTTTTTGCCGAAAGACGCTTCTTCCCAAACGCCCTCTGGTTGATAGGTGTTGACTGGGTTTCCTCCAATCTTGGGTACTAGAAGACCACTCGCCGCGAGGGCATTGTCGCGTAGCATCCATGAAGGCATTCTAAAACGTGGCCCTCTTGAAAGGAATCGATTATCTGGATCTAGCGAATAATTAGAATCACTTTCAGTCACTTTAGTGGCTTTGGAAGATTGTTTGTAAGTGTCACTATTTACAATTAGGCGCATCAGTTCTTTAACGTTCCAGCCTGATTCAATGAAAGTCGTTGCCAAGTAATCAAGAATTTCTTGATTGGCTGGTGTTTCACCTTGTGTCCCGAAATCTTCTGCAGTTTTCACGAGGCCAATACCGAAGATCTGTTGCCAGAACCGATTCACGATGACTCTGGAGGTTAACGGGTTGTCTGGGCTAATAATCCATTGGGCCAGTCCAAGTCGATTCTTGGGAAAATTTTCTGGCATAGGTGGAAGTGCATTTGGGGTCCCCATGCTGACTTCTTCACCACGTTTTTCGTATGACCCTTTATCTAGAATGTAGGTGGTTCTGACCTTGTCCATATCCTTCATGATCATAACTTTTGGACCAGACTTTTTCTGATTGCTTAGTCTATCATTCAGTTCCTTTCTTTTTTGATTTAGTTCTGCAAGTTGAGCGTCCAGATTCCTGGATCCTTTGTTTAGAGGTGCATCAGATTTTTCACTAATTGATAATCTGAACCTTCCGAGATTGTGGTTAGCGTTTTGTGAATCGTGGCGTAAGACGAATTGGATGGTTGTTCCTTTTCCGGCAGTGATTTTTTCTTTGAGTCTAAAGACGGCTTCGTGATCTTTGTCTACGATTTTACCTTGGTGAACTGCCCAACCAGTTTCTGAGTTGCCATCATAGCTTGTGCTAATCTTATAAGAACCCTGTTCGAAAGTTGCTTCTGCTGACCCAATTATAAGCGCCGCTGGTTCCTTGAGACCTTCCTTAATGATGGATGCCTCAAACCCAGTCAGTACAAAGTTTCCACTATCTGATCGAGCAAGTCCTCCTCCTGTCATTGTTGGGTCCATAAGAGCCTCCAGTCTTAATGAACTAATTTCAGAAATATCAGTTTTTGCCTTGATTGTATAAGTGTCATTTTTTGGATTCTCACCGCTAGCGAGAATTGAATAATCTTTTTGGACGGTAAGTTTTTGGGTGTTCGCTTTGAAGTCGTCAGGGGAGAGGATTTTCCAATTCGGGTCTTCTTTGATCTGGGGGCCCTCATTTTCGACTGTAATTTTTCGTTCTTTGATTTTTTTATCTAAGGCCAGGAGTTCACCTTCGGTGTTTTTGATTTCCTCTTTTTGTTCATCTGATTGAACGAGAAGAACGGGTTCCATCTGACCGCTTCTTCCTCCACCGTTAAGAGGTGTCTGGTTGAAGAATGCACTCAGCTGATAATATTCTTTTTGAGTGATTGGGTCAAATTTGTGATCGTGGCAACGGCAACAATTAAAAGTCAGGCCCATCCAAACGGTTCCTGTTGTTTCCGTCATGTCCATGACATAGTCGACGCGATTTTCTTCAGCAATTCGGCCGCCTTCGCCATTGATAGGATGATTGCGTAGGAAACCAGTCGCGAGTTTTTGTTCTTCTGTAGCATTTGGAAGAAGGTCACCTGCAATTTGCCATACTGTAAATTTGTCAAAAGGCATATTTTCATTAAAGGCCTTAATGACCCAGTCCCTCCAGGGCCACATTGTACGTTCACTGTCTCCTTGATAGCCATTACTATCAGCATAGCGTGAAGCATCGAGCCAATCCCAAGTCATTCTTTCACCGTACGCCTTGGAATTAAGTAAATCTGTGACAAGATTGTCGTAAGCCTCTGGTGAGTTATCGTTAACAAATTTATCTATTTTTTCAGGGGAGGGTGGTAATCCAGTTAAGTCTAGGCTTAACCTTCTGATTAAAGTTTCTGGGTCGGCTTGAGGTGATTTACTAAAATTGGAATCCTTAAGTGTTTTTTTAACCAGTTCATCAATGGGGTGTTGGTTGTTTATTAATTTTGGCTTTTCAGCTTTAATGAATGCCCAGTGCTTATCGTACTTTGCACCTGATTTAATCCATTCTGTTAAAAGGTTTTTTTGGTTTTCAGTTAATTTTAGTTTTGCTTCGGGAGGAGGCATGACCTCGTCAGGGTCATCAGAAATGATTCGATGATAGAGTTCACTCTCTTCTGGATTATTTGGCACAATGGCAATAGACCCGTTTTTATCAGTTGTTGCGTCTCTAAAATCATCAAGGCGAAGCTTTGCCTTTCTTGTGTTTTCGTCAGGCCCGTGGCAGTAGTAGCAGTTCTCTGAAAGTATGGGCTTGATATCTTTGTTGAAGTCAATTTCCGCCAGCAATACTCCAGACACTTTCAAGTACAGTGCTGTCGTTAGCATGGTTGCGAGAAACTTCATCAGTTGGGAAATTATTTCAGTTATTGTACGTAATTCCTAGATGAATGGAATCCTCTTCATAAAGGAAATAACGTTTTTTTGTATTTTTATAAATAAAATATATGGCGCAATTATTGCGAATATTACTTTATTCTGTAACGTTTAGCCTTAGAAAAGTCGATTTTATCGTAGATTGGCCAATTGGTTCAGAGAATTTGAATCTTTTTATGACTAAGCCGTCAGCGCCAACTCTTTCGGTTCCTATCTGATCTCCATTGTCTTTCCAACTAACTAAATCTTTACTGCTTTGAACCACTATATTTACATTTCGGTCTCCTGTAGCCATTGAAAACTCAATGAATAAATAAGGCTTACCATTTGCTGTATCGATTTCGACGATCGGTTTAATAGGAGAGCTTTGAAATTCTTTTGGTGAAAATCCTAAGGCGAATTCTGTAAAGTTATTAAGCCCGTCCATGTCAGGGTCAGCGCCGGTACCAGAAATTGCTGGGTCTGAATTTTCATTTTCTGTGAAATATTCTGACTTCCAGTCATCAAAACTTTGATTTCCTTTTAAACTGCCTCCGACTTGAGCTGATGCTTTCCAATTTGCTCCATTGCCATTATCCTTGGATGGATCAATGATTTGGATTGAATTTCCATCTAGATCGTCCAAGACTGGCCATGGAGAATCTTGGTCGTAAGAATAATCTTGTATTGGTAATCCATCCGCTCCAATGAGTCTAATTCTTTCACCGCTATTATTAAGCTGACCGGTATACTGACCAGCGAATGAGGCAATTGTACCATTTCTCAAATTGAACGCCGCTTCATTGCTAACAATGATAAGGCTGGACCTGGGATCAAGGGAGCTAATATTTGATTCAGTAAAATCAAAATAAATCCCGTCAGAGAAGCGAACTCCATCCATGGATATTGGCAGGTTGCTAATGTTTTTCAATTTGATGAATTCGAACATGTCTCCATCATCAAAGCCTGCGACCTTTTCTTCCTCTGAGGCTCCTATAGGGTTGTAAAGCATTTCAACAATCGCAAGATTGTCCGATGATGCCGCTACTGTATTAACGGTGAAGGATGCAGAGGTGACTGCGCTCCATTCGTTATTATTAAGGCTTCGTGCTTTTACTGTTATGGGTTCAGTGATTTTTAGCGGTTTGTTGAGTGGGTTCGTTCTAGTTGCATCTAGTTGGAGTTCCATAACCATATCACTACTTGCTCTAGATCCATTATGCATTTCAACGGCAATGATGTTGGTGCCTTCAACGAGTGTATTTGCTTTAACGATATATTCATCCAAGTCCCCTTCATTGAGGTCGCTCGAATCATTATTTGAAGTTGTTTCAAATGTTGCGTTTTCTGGCAAGTTGGAATCCCTGAAAATTTCTTTTCCATTTAAATACACAGCGCCACCGCCATCTGACATGATTTTTAATCGAAGTTCATAGTGACTTTGTGCATCTTCGATCTCGAAATTCTTTCTAAAGTAAGTCGTGATTTGTCTTGGCCTTGGGTTTATCTCCGTCTTGAGAGGAATATTTACTCTGGGAACTTTAGACGTATCCGATATGTTACCGAATCCAAGTGGAGATAAGCCTTCATTCCATGTCGCATCATCATATTCAGGCTCTCTCCAGGCAACACCTAGATCACCTTTTGAATCACTATATTTCCAAATTGAATTCAAGGGTAACAGCGTAACGTCAATACTTGAACCTGATTGGTTAATGGCGTTTGCGTTAATTGATCCTCCAAGATTTCTTGGATCAGAACCATCAGTTGTATAGTAAATGGTTCCCTTTTCGTTTGTGATAGCGAGGTTGTAACCCTCTTCAACGCTACCACCAAATTGGCTAAATTGTGGAGGGGAAGTACTTGGCCATAATTCATTATTTTCAAATTCCTTTCTACGTGGGCCAAATAAGTACTGCCTTCTTCCTGTATTTGTCTTTGCCCATGAACTTATAATGTTTTCGTTTATGGATTCCCTATTCATGAAGCTGAGGAGATCTCTAAAATCATCATACAATTCATCAGCTAGTTTCTTTAGGTGAGAGTTTTCAAAGTCTCTGTCGTCAAGCACTCCTCCATTAAAAAGGTGTATATTTATTCTATCGGCGAATAGTATTTTAAATTCATCCCAGCGAGATAAACCTCTCCATAAATCTCTTAATTCCCCATTACCTGTTGCAATAAATGATTTTATCATTTCTTGAGAAACAGGTCGATTGTCTCTGTTGTTCATGGCACCTTCGGCATCCCATACGTAAAGTCGATAACGTCCTTTTTCTGAGCGCTCTCTTGCTGCTACCCAATTATTATGTGGCCAGTCCCATGTCGCCATATAAATATTAAGGAGGTAGTAATCAATCATGTTGTTTACATCTGCCAATTCTAGCACTTTTAACCAGTTCTGACTTGTTGTTCGAGAGTTCAGCCTCCTGATCATCTCGTTCCAGGCTTCCATATTTCCTTCGGCCACGTTGCTGCCCTGTCCTTGAAGGGCGAGTGTGTCCCAGTCTGCGCCGTTTTCAGAATCATGGACGGTTGAGAACCAAGGAGAACGTAATCTTTCAACCAAGTTATAAAAGCCCTTAAGTTCTCCATTTACGTAGAGTGTGTTTATGACTCCTGTGCTAGCAGGCTGCCCCATGTCTCGACTCATTCTACGAACCAATTCATCCACAATGTATGGATTTTTTATGTCATTTTTTCCAGCTCTAGCTCTGAATCTTTTATAAGTGTCAATGGGATCATCAATACCATTTAGGGGGATCTGAACTTCAGGGTTTCCATATTCGTCTCGGAAATAAAGGTTAAAAGAGGGTTTCTGGGTTCCTCTAGCTTGCCAAGGGCTTGAGTTTATCTGGTTAAGTAGCATTCTTGGTCTTGAGTAAGATGATGCTGCTGCCCTTAGTCCACAGTCAGTCCTGAAGCCGGATGAGCCATCTTCAAAGTAAAACTCTGCATGTATTTTTCTTTCGTAGCATCGTCCACGATTAATAACATTATTGTAATCATTTGGTCCGGTAGGTCGCCATTGATTATCAACGTACTGTCCTCCATTAATCGCAAAAGCACCGAAAGGATCAAAGAGCGACCGTTCAACATCACCAGTAATAACTAAGGAAGGGGAGTTCAGTAACTTCTGATCTTGTCCAATGAGATAAGTATTAGTTTTAGTATTAGATGGTATAAGCCCATCAGAGAAAGCTCTTGCTCTTATAACATGTCCCTTTTTCTCTGATAATTTAGTTAGTCTTATTGGTTCAGAATAAGTTGAGCCGTTATTGATTTCTGGTTCGGATCCGTCTCTTGTAAATATTATTGTTGAATTGGGGGTTTCAGAGATGATTTCTAGTTCAATAGAGTCATTAAAAAAACCTCCTCTTGTGCTCATGGAAGGCGCTTTGACCTTTTCTGAGAAAGATGGGCCAGAGTTCATTGATCCTGGTGAGGGTCGGCTAAAGTAAACTTTTTTACCTGATTCTTTAGAGATGCCGTAGCTGTAGAAGTTGTGTTGTTTAGGGTATTTATTTTCAAAAGTGCTTTTTGGATTTCCTTGTTGATCAAAGAGCCCAAGGAATTCTCCGTTACCGTCTAGCTTGAAATTGGTATGTAAGTAAAGTGGGTTAGTGATCTCAGAATCTAATGCATCAGCTAGCACTAATAGATACTCACCTGATGGGATTTCTGTTCCTTCGGGAAATTTCCATTTTCCAGTATCATTCTCGTTATCTGTCAGAGACCAATTACTTATGTTTACTGTTGAGTTTCCTGAGTTGAAAATTTCGATCCAGTCGGAGTTTTCATTTTCGAAATTTTCATTTTCAAAAATGGCTGGTTCATGGATTCCTGAACTAGGTTCCATTACTCCTGGAAAATAGCTGACGGTAGTGCCGGAGGGTACAAGCACTTTATCTTGAGTGCCTGGTTGATCGATAAGTAATGAGAAGTTCAATCTAATACTAGTCAATGGATTGTGATTATTAACCTG
>Ga0163111_10003445_pt1 | contig 10215 bp, 1 predicted proteins | sample CRUFie1St18metaG_FD_109645 | JGI IMG/M metagenome (GOLD analysis project Ga0163111, IMG submission 109645) | Marine microbial communities from the Costa Rica Dome - CRUD Field 142mm St18 metaG | ecosystem: Environmental > Aquatic > Marine > Oceanic > Photic zone | place: Costa Rica: the Eastern... | reverse complement strand
CTCCGCGGCGGAGAGTCGCAAGCCGTCGGGCGGCACGATGTCGACCATGTCCACCCATCCGCCACCGCCACCGCCGCCGCCGCCGCCGCCGCCGCCGCCGCCTGCACCGCCGCTAACGCCGCCAACGCCGCCGCCAAACGCGCCACCGCTGCCGCCATCGCCACCGCTGCCGCCACCGCTGCGCTGCTGCTGCTGCTGCCGCCGCTGCCTTGAGCCCCCCTCGGGCTTGCTGCTGGCGGCGCACGGTGCCGAGGCGCCGAGGCGATGGGCGGCCGATGGGCGCGGCCGAGGCGAGTTCACGGGCCACCCGCACGCCAACGGCGACGGCGGGCAGGGTAGCGTCTCGTGCGCGAATACTCCGCCGGTCGTGAGCACCGCGGCGGGCGACGCGGCGGTCGCCGATGTGGCCGCCGACGCACCCTTAGCCGCAGGCGCCGCGTCCTCGTCGCCGCCGCTGCTGCTAATGCCCGGCGCCAACGGCAGGCGCGGCGGCGGCGGCTGCTGCTGCGGCGTCGGCGGCGGCGGCTGCTGCTGCTGCGCGAGTGAGCGCAGGTGCTCAGCGGCACCCACCGCCTGGCGCAGCTGGCCTTCGCGCTCCTCGCACCGCGCCGCCAAGGCGCTGAGGCGCGCCTCGCGCGTGCGCAGCTGCTCGCGCGCCTCGGACAGCAGCCGCTCGCAGTCTTGTTGCAGCTGCAGCTGCTCCTGCTGCGCGCCGTGCACCAGCTTCTCCACCTCTGCCTTGTGCGCCGCCTCCAGAGCCGCGCGCTCCACCGCCAGCGCCGCCGCCACTGCCTCCTCCACCGCTGGCCCCACCGCGTCGGACACGGCCGCCTCCACCGCCGCCGCCATCGGCTTGAGCCGCTGCGCCGCCTCCACCTCGGTCGTCCTCGCCTCCTCCGCCGCCTCCGCCGCCTCCGCCGCCTCTGCTGCCTCCGCACGCGCCGCCGCCGCCGCCTCCTCCTCCGCAAGCACTGCCGCCGCCATCTCCGCCGCGCGCACCGCGCGCGTGCGCTCCTCGATAAGCGCCGCCACCTCCGCCTCCGCCGCCGCCGCCGCCGCCGCCGCGTGCACGCGCGCCTGCTCCGCCGCCGCTCGCTGCGCCTCCGCGCGCGCCGCGCGCGCCTCGTTCACCTCAACCGCACGGTGCGCCTCGATCAGGCGCAGCTCCAGCTCCGAGCGTTCGCCGCGCTGCGCCTCCGCCTCCGCCGCCGCCGCCGACGCCGACGCCGCCGACGCTTCGAGCTGCTTGCGCAGCGTGGCGAGCTCGCTGCTTTGCTCGTCCTGCTGGCGCGAGAGGGCCGAGCAGCGCGCGTGCTCCTCCAAAGAGTTGGCCTGGAAGATTTGCTTCTGCTCGAGCGACGCTAGACGGTGCTGCAGTGCCTGCTGCTGCTCGCGTCGGCGCGCCATGCCTTCCTCGAGCAGCCGCGCCGCCGCCTCGCGCTCGCACTCACCCAGCTCCTCGCCCAGCACCGCCAAGCCCACGCGCCCCTCCTCCGCCTCCGCCGCCGCCGCCGCCGCCGCGCGCCGCGCCTCCTCCGCCTCGGCCTCGGCCTGCGACGCCGCGCCGCGCGTTGCCACCGCCTCCGAGGCCACCGCCGCCTCCACCTCCGCCGCGCGCCGCTCCGCGCGCGCGGCCACTGCCTCCGCCTCCCGCAGCGCGCCCGCCGCCTGCGCCGCCTCCGCCTGCGCCGCCTCCGCTGCCGCCTCGGCGCGTGCGCGCGCCGCGACGGCCTGCGCAGCCTGCTGCTCGGACCCCTCCGCCCGACGCGAAGATCCGCGCACCGCCTCGGCCGCGCGGCGCGTCTCCTGCTCGGCGGGCGCACTCCAGGGGGAGGGGTGTGAAGGTAGGGGCGTGTAGTAAGGGACCGACGCGGCGGTGTGTGGTAAGGGTGTGTGCTAGGGGGTGCAGTGTACTGCTGGGCGAGCCGCGTTGCTGCCGTCACAGTACTCTAGGTGTAGCCATAGTGAGTATAGCGGCGCCTGCTCGGCGAGGCGCGTCGCCGCCGCCATCTCGGAGCGCGCGCGCTCGACGGTCGCCGCGGTCGCCGCGCGCTCCCCCTCCGCCGTCGCCGCCGCCTCAACCGCGCGCGCTGCCGCCGCCGACGCCTCGTCGCGCTCGCGCGCCATCACCGCCATGCTCGCCTCCGCCTCCTCGCGCACCGCTGCCGCCGCCGCGAGCGCTGCCGCCGCCTCGGCCGCCGCCGCCGCCGCGCCCTCCTGCGCGCCCCGCGCGCGACCCTCGGCCTCACTCACGCGAAGGTCCGCCGCCTGCAGCCTCGCCGTCGCCGTCTCGAGCTCCCCCGCCATCGCCGCCTCCCGCGCCTCCGCCGCCGCCCGCGCCTCCGCCGCCGCGCAACGCGTCGCCTCGGCCGCCTCCGCCGCCGCGCGCGAGGCGGCGGCCTCTGAGACCGCCGCCGCCTGCGCCTCGCGCGCCGCCTGCGCCTCCGCGCTCGCCGCCGCCGCCTCCACCCTCGCCGCCTGCGCCTCGGCGCGAGCCGTTTCCGCCTCGCCTCCCGCTGCCGCCGCCGCCTCACGCGCCGCAGCCATCTCGGCCTTGAGTCCTGCCTCCACGGCCTCGGCCTCTTCCACTGCCGCCTCCATCGCCGCCTCCGCCGTCCGGCGCATCTCCGCCTGCATCTCCTGCGCATGGCCCGCCGCCTCCCACTCCGCCCGCGCCACCGCGTCAGCCGCGCGCGCACGCGCGACCTCGACGGCCTCCCACGCCGCCGCCGCTTGCCTCCGCCCGTCCTCCAAGGCCTCGTCCCTCTCCTCGGCCAGCGCCGCCGCCCTCGCGCGCGCCGTCTCCGCCGCCGCCTCCGCCTCCGCCGCCGCCCGCGCCAGCCGACCGTGCTTCTCCCTCGCGAGCCGCGCAAGCACGTTCTCCACCGCCTTCGCCGCCACATCGGTCGCCACCTGCCGCGCTGCTGCTGCCTCGGCCGCCGCGCCCTTCTGTGCCTCCTTCTGCGCCGCCTGCCGCTCCGCCAGGCTCAGCGCGCTCGACGCCGCCGCCGCTGCGCTGCGTGCCGCCTCGGCCTCCTCCCCGCGACGCGCCGCCGCGCCGCCCGCCGCAGCCGCCTCGGCGACGAGCTCCTCGATCTTGGATTGAGCCTCCTCGATCTGGAGTCGCAGCTGCGCCTCGGCTTGCAAGTGCGCCTCCTCCGCCTCCGCGGCAGCCGTGGCCGCCTCCTGCCCCGCCGCCGCCGCTGCTGCCGCCTCCGCTACCCTCGCCGCCTCCGCCGCCTCCGCCTTCGCCTGCGCCGCCGCTCGCGCCGTCTCAGCTCGATCACGCGTCTCCTCAGCGGCGGCCTGCGTCGCACCGGCCTCCTCCGCCGCCGCCTGCGCCTCATCCCTCGCGGCCTCCGCCGCCGCCCTCGCTTGCTCCGCCTCCGCCGCTTTCGCCTCCGCTGCCGCCGCCGCCTCCTCCGCCGCAGCCAAGCGCGCTGCCAGGGCGCGCTCGAGCTCGGCATTCGCCGTCGCTGCGTCGCCCGCCTGCGCCGACGCTGCCTCCGCGCGCGCCGCTGCCGCCGCCGCCGTCGCCTCGAGAGAGCTTAGCTCCGCGCGCGCCGCGCGTGCCTCCGCCTCTGCGGCCGCGGCCGCCACCTCGCGCTCGGCGACCGCCGCCTCGAGCGCCGCCTCCACCTCCACCTTAGCTGCGGCAGCCTCTGCCGCCGCTGCTTCCGCCGCCCCCCGCGCCGCCTCTGCAGTGCCGATCGTCGTCTCCGCCGCCTCCAGCGCCGCCTGCGTGCGCGCCGTCTCCGCCTCTGCCGCCGCCCGCGCCGCGTCGCTCGCGTCCAGCGCTGCCGCCGCGGCCGCAGCCCGCTGCGCCGCCTCACTCTTGGAGGCATTCGCGGCGTTGCAGAAGAGCACCGCCTGGTCGCGCTGACGCTCGGCGAACACCGCCCAGTCCTCCGCACCAGCAAGCTCCACCGCCATCGTCCGCTCCGCCGCCTCGCGCCGCAGCGCCGCGGTGGTCGACTCGGCCACGGCCGCGGCCAGCGCCCTGGCCAAGTCCTGCTGCGCCTGCCGCGCCTCCGACTCCGCCTCCACCTGCGCCGCCGCCGCGTCCGCCGCGCGCGCCGCCGCGCTGTCGCGCTCACGCGCCATCGCCTCGCGCGCGCGCTGCTCCTGATGCAGCTCGTCTTGCGCCGCCGCCAGGGCCCGCATCGACGCCTCCGCCGCGTGTAGCCGCCCCTCCTCCGCCACAGACAGCGCCGCCTCGGCATCAGCCGCGCGCCGCGCTGCCGCCGCCGCCTCCGTACCCGCAGCCGCCGCAGCGTCCGCTGTGGCCCGCGCGGCCGCCGCCTCCGCCTCGCGTTGCGCCGCCGCAAGCCCCGCCAGCCGCTGCTCCGCCTCAGCCAGCGCCGCCTCCGCCGCCTCCGCCCGGCTCGCCGCCGCCTCCCTGGCCGCCTCCGCCGCGCCCCTCTCCCTCTCGATGGCCGCCTGCGCGGTCGCCGCCTGCGCCGCCGCCTCCGCAGCGCCAGCGCGCGCCGCCTCCGCCGCCGCCTCCGCCGCCTCGTGGGCCTGCCGCGTGCTCGCGAGCTCGGCCGCCGCCTCCGCGATGAGCGTCGAGGCCTCTTCGCTCTCGACGAGAGCAGCTGCCGCTGCCTCCTTAGCCTGCGCCGCCTCTGCCTTTGCTGCCTCCGCCGCCGCCCTCTCCGCGACCTGCGCCGCCGCCACCGCGAAGGCCGCACGCTCGGCCTCGGTCTGTTTGGCCACCGCCGCCGCCACCCTCTCCTCCGCCGCCGCCACGGCCTCGCGCAGCGCCGCCTCCGCCTCCCGCATGCCCTGCGCCGCCGCCGCAGCAGCAGCAACGCTCCGTGCCTCTGCCTCCCGCGCCTCCGCCGCCGCCGCGCTCGCCGCCGCCGCCCGCCGCGCCTCCGCCTCCGCCTCCGCCCGCGCCGCCGCCGCCTCAGCACGTGCCTCCTGCGACGCCGCCGCGCTCGCCGCCCGCACCTCCTCCGCCTCGCGCGCCTGCACGGGCGCCTCCGCGAGCAGCGCCGCCGCCTGTGTCTCCGCCAACACCTTGGCCTCCTCCGCGCGCTCGGCCGCCTGCTCCGCCGCCACTGCGCGCGCCTCCGCGGCCACCGCGCGCTCGCAGGCCTCCTGCGTCGCCGTCTCGACGGAGACCACACGCCGCAGCGCCGCGTCCCTTGCCTCCTCCATCTCCGACCTCTCTAGCGACGCACGCTCCTGTCGCCCCTCCGCCGCCCTCCGCGCCGCCTCCGCCGCCTCCGCCTCCGCCGCCCTCGCCGCAGACTCTGCTTCCGCCGCCTCCACCCGCGCCACCGCCCCCGCCCTCGCGCGCCCAGCCTCGGCCTGCGCCGCCGCCACCTCAGCGCGCAGCCCTGCCTCGACCTCCGCCGCACGCGCCGTCGCCTCCACCCGCGCCGCCTCCGCCGAGGCCGCCAGATTCGCGCGAGATTCGACCGCCGCGATCTCGGCCATATCTGCGGCCAATCTCGTGGCGCCGAGATCGCGCTGCGCGGCGGCGGCCGCCGCCTCTACCTCCGCCGCCTCGGCGCGCGCCTGCCGCGCCTCCTCCATGGCCCAGCTCTTCTCCGCGCGCGAAGCCTCCGCGATCGACTCCGCCGCCGCGCGCGCAGCCTCCGCCGCATCTGCGCGCACCATCGCCTCCGCCGCCTCCGCCGCCGCTTGGCGCGCCGAAGCCTCCGCCGCCTCCACCGCCGCCTCCGCGCCCGTCGCAACCGCGCGCATGCTTTCACGGTCCGCAGCGGCCTCTTTTGCCTGCCTCTCCGCCGCCTCCGCCCGCCGTTGTGCCTCCTCCGCCGCCGTGCGCTCCAGAGCCAGTGTGGCCTCGGAAGCACGCACCCGCTCCGCCGCCGCCGCCGCCGCCCCCGTCGCCTCGTCCCTTGCAGCCACGGCCGCCACGCACTCCAAACGCTCGGACGCCAGCGCGGCGCGCGCCTCGTCGCGCTCCCGCACCGCCGCCTCCGCCGCCGCCGTTGCCGCCGCCGCTGCCGCCGCCGCCGCCGCCGCCGCCGCCTCTGCCTCCTCCGCTCTCGCCGCCGCCTCCTCCTGTGTGCTCGCCTGCGCCGCCTGCGCCGCCTGCGCCGCCGCGGCCGCCTCGCGCTTCTCCTCCTGTGCGCCACGCTTCGCCGCGGCCGCCTCCTCGAGCGCGGCCTCGAGCGCGGCCTGCGCCGTGGCCGCTAAACGCGTTGCCTCCTCTGCCGACTCGTGAGCCCGCTGCTTACCCGCGGCCGCAGCGCGCGCGAGCTCGTGCGCCGCCTGCGCCTCACGAGCCGCCTCCCGTCGCTCGGCCTCCAGTGTGCACGCGCGCCCCTCCGCCGCCCGAAGCGCCCCCTCCAGCTCGCCCCTGTCGGCGGTCTGCTGTGCAAGCTCCTCCTCCTTCTCTCTCACCTGTCGCATCGCAGCCTCCGCGACGCTGCGCGCCTCGTGCACCGCGGCTCGCTCAGCAGTCACGCGCTCCGCCGCGCCCGCCGCCTCCGCCGCCGCCTCCGCCGCCGTCGCGCCCGCCGCCGCAACGCGCTCCGCAGCGAGCTTCTCCGCCTGCGCCAGACGCGCCTCCGCCTCCTCGCGCGCCTGGCGCTCCGCCGCCGCCTCCGCCTCCGCCGCCCGCGCCGCTGCCTCCGCCGCCCGCGCCGCCGCCGCCGCTTGCGCCGCCGCCTCCGTCGCCTCGCCTGCCCTCGCCTCCGCCGCCGCCTCTGCCGCCCCTGCGGCGGCGGCCGCCGCCTCAAGTTCCGACACCACCCCCTCCAGCTCCTCTCGCGCCCCGGCCGCCTCGGCGATCGCACTCCGCGCCTCCGCCGCCGCCGCGTCAGCTGCCTCGCGCCGCTCGCGCTCCTTCGCTAGCTGCTGCTCCAGGCGCTGGTTGTCCCCCCGCGCCTCCGCCGCCGCCCCTTCCGCCTCCTGCCTCGCCCTCTCGCCTGCGTCCTGCATGGCCCGCAGAGAGCCCTCCGCCTGGTCAGCCCGCTGCTTGTCGCGTTCCAGCACTAGCTCGAGCGCGGCGACCCTTGCAGTCGCGTCCTCCCTCGCCCTGCTCATTGCTCCGGCCTCACCCTCGGCCACCCGCAGCTGTGACTCCACCGCCGCGCGCGCCGCCGCCGCCTCGGCCGCGGCGGCGGCGGCGGCTGCCGCCTCCTCCTCCGCGCAGCGAAGCCGCGACTCTAGCGCGCCGCGGGCCTCATGCCCGCTGGTGATCACCTCCTCACGCGCCGCCCGCTCCGCCGCCACCGCGCGCTCGAGCTCGGCGGCCCTCGCCTCGGCAGCACGCGCACGCGCCGCCTCCGCCTCGCCCGCCGCCGCCGCCTCTGCCGCCGCCGCCGTCGCCGCGGCCGCCGCCTCCGTCGCCGCCGCCGCCTTCTGGGCATGCGCGCGCTCGGCCGCCTCCATCCCCTCCTGCACCGTGCGCGCGGTGCGGTCGGATGCACGCTGCGCCGCCTGCAGCGCCGCGCTCGCCTCGCTCCGCACGGCGTCGCGCTCCTGCGTGACCAGGCCGAGCTTGAGCGTGAGCGCCGCCAGCTGCTTGCTCGCCTGCCCCGCCTCCGCCGCCGAGCGCTCGCGCGCGGCCGACGCCGCGCCGACTGCAGCATCGCGCTCCTCCTTCCACGTGGCCACTGCGGCCTCAGCCTCCGCGGCGCGCGCGCGCGCTGCATCGCGCTCCCGCCGCGCCGCGGCGAGCTCCTCCCCGTCGGCCTCGGCGGCTTCGCTTGCGGCGGCGGCGGCGGCGGCGGCGGCCGACTGCTGCTCGCGCGCCTTGGCCACGGCCGCGTCGAGTTGCCGTTGCAGCTTACGCGCGTGCTCCCGATCCTTCTCGCGCGCCTCGCGCTCGTTGGAGAGCTCGAGCTCCCGCTTCGCGAGCTCGCGCCGTACCTCCCCCTGCCCCTGCGCCCCTTGCGGTAGCTCGCGCAGCGGCGTGCTCGCTGCGCCGCTGCTCACCCCCCCCGACGGCGTGCCCGCGTGCGTGTTGGGGGAGGCACCGGCCACCGGACTCACCGTGCCGCGCGCCTGCCAGCGCTGCAGCGCGAGGCGGCACAGCTCGAGCTCGTGGGTGAGCTCGCTCACCTTCGCCGTGAGGTCGCGCACCTGCAGCTCCAACGCCTCGCACCGCCGCCGCTCCTGCGCCACCGCCGCGCGTGCCTCAGTCAGCTCGGACGCCTCGTCAGCGGCGGCGGCGCCGACGGCGCCGCTGGTGGCGCCGGGCGCGATGGGCTTGCCCCCGATGAGCACCTTGTCTTCGAGCTCGACGATCTGCGACTGGAGCAGCCGCTTCTGCAGGGCGGTGATCTGCTGCTGTAGGCGCGCCTTCTGCGCGCGCTCCTTGGCATACTCGCGCACGCACTGTGCGAGAGCGGCCTCCGCCGCCGAGCGCTCGTGCTCCAGCTTAGCCTGCTGCACCGGCGTCACGGCGGGCTCGACGGCGCGCGCGCTCTCCGCCGCGGCGAGCTGCTCCTTGAGCTCGAGCAGCTGCGCCTCGTACTGCGCCAACAGCGAGTTCTGCACTGCCTCGCCGTTGGCGGTCAGGTTGACACGCGCGAGGTTACGGATGGCCTTGGCCCGCGCAGCGAAGTGCAGGGTGGTGAGGGTCTCGTCCACGGTGGCGGCGCCGGGGCAGACGCAAGCGATCATCGCGGTGCGGCAGTTGCCCCCGAGGCTGTCCTGAAGGATCCGGGTGAGCTTCGAGTCCCGGTACGGCACGTGCACCGGCCGGCCTTTGGCCTCGACGAGCGTCGACATGACCTTGGCGAGGGAGGAGAGGGAGAGGTTGATCCGCTTGGACTCCTCGAGTCGGTCGCCGTTCTCGCCGAGCAGGGCCGCGCGCTCGCTCCCCGCCAGGTCGACGAGGTTGAGCCGAGACGTCTTCAGCGCTGAGCCGTCCTCCCCCGCACGCGCCGCCGCGGCCATATGCTCCGTCGCAGCGGCGGCGGCGGCGGCAGCGGCCGCCGCCGCCGCGTCACGTGGGGGGGTGTTGACATTGTCTTGGTGGTGGGTGGGGGCGTCACGAGGGGGGGTGCCGCCTCCGGGGGTCATGACCTGCTCGAGGACCACTGTGAAGAGTGCGTGCGACCTCGAGCTCACATCGTTGATCCGGGTCGCCGCCGTGGTGCGCGCGCGCTGCCCCCGCGCCGCGAGCGCCCACACGTCCTGCGGAGCACGCACCGCGACTTCGGTCACGCCCTCGACGAAGACGCCTTTGTGTGGGTCCTCTCGGATCGACAGGTTGCCGCCATCGGGTGCGAGCAAGTCCGAGAGGCTCTCTCGGTACAGCTGGACGAACGAGACGCGCAGCAGGAAGCGCCCGTGCTCTAGCACGCCGCCCTTCTCGATCGCACCGAAGAGCTGCTGCGCCGCGCGTGGGATGATGCCCGCCTCGACCGAGCCGCCCCAGCGCGCAGCGGCGGCGTGGCTGCCCGCCCCCGCCGCGCCCGCCGGGCCGTAACACGTGAACGACTTGCCGCTGCCGCTTGGCCCGTAGCAGAAGACCGTCGAGTTGAAGCCCTGGAGGCACGCCGCGACCTGGATAGGGTAAGGGCGAGATTTGGGACGAGGGCTAGGGCTAGTGCTACGGCTAGCTCGAGGGCTAGGGTCAGGGCCAGGGTCCGGGTTGGGCTTGAAGCCTTTCGGCAGGCCGTGACCTGCGGCTCAACGGCACGGCTGTACACAACGTCCTGCGTCGATGAGGTCGCAAAGACGCCGTCGAAGGCGAAGGCCTTGGCATCCTTCGCACGGCGCCCGTCGGACCGGCTATCTGGGTGCACGCTGACGACCTGAGTCCCGTCGGGCTGGACGCCACTGACGCCGAGCGCCACGTCGGACGGCTCGTGCGGTAACGGTGGCCGGACGCGCACAAAGACGCGCAGCGCGTAGGCAGCTTTGGCTACTGCTCCTGCTGCTCCTGGAGTACCAACTGCTGGTGAATCCATAGCAGTTGGCTGGACCTCGCTCTGCTGCCTCGAGCCACACTGGTTTGCGCCGCTCCGGTGGCGGCAGTGGAGCTGGAGGGAGGGTAATTTAGCGGACGAAATTGACCTCCTAATCGGAAGTAAGTAAGTAAGTAGTAGAGCTGTCAGGGGATAGACGTGTGTGACAGTGTTCGCCTTCTTTACTTACTTACTTACTCCTAATCGGAGCCACGCCCGCACTGGTGACTTGCTAAAGGAGAAACTGGAGGCTTGGACTTTGGAGGCCGGGGGATGGGGGCTGGGGGGGGGCAGCCCGGAGAGCTTGGCCGACGGT
>Ga0163111_10003444_pt1 | contig 10216 bp, 9 predicted proteins | sample CRUFie1St18metaG_FD_109645 | JGI IMG/M metagenome (GOLD analysis project Ga0163111, IMG submission 109645) | Marine microbial communities from the Costa Rica Dome - CRUD Field 142mm St18 metaG | ecosystem: Environmental > Aquatic > Marine > Oceanic > Photic zone | place: Costa Rica: the Eastern... | reverse complement strand
CAAATTGTGAAATTAGTATAGTCCCTGCTGTTGCTGGTGGTTTTAAGTAGAATCTTTAATTGACTTTACAACAACTGAATCTGGTACATCGTTTTTTATAATTGGCTTTCCAATTTCTCTTAAAAGTACCCAGTTAATTTTTCCATCCTTTACCTTTTTATCATTCTTTGTATTTTTAAATAAACTATCATAATCAATTGATGCTGGGAGTCTTGTAGGTAGGCCATATAAATTTAAAGTTTTGATTATTTCTTCTGTGACATCTTTTTCAGATAAGCCTAGATTTTCAGAAATTCTTGCTGCTACAACCATTCCAATACTTACTGCTTCCCCGTGCAGAAGTTTCCCATAATTTGTTAAACCTTCTAAGGAATGACCTATGGTGTGTCCATAATTTAACTTTATCCTATCCTCACCTTTTTCAAATTCATCTAATGAAACAATTTCAGCTTTAATTTGAACACTTCTTTTGATTATTTCGGTGAATACAGGATCTTTTTTTTGAATAATCTTTTTTTCTTCTACCTTAAACTTTTCTAGTAAATTTTTATCAAATAAGAATGAGTGCTTAATTGCTTCAGCCCAGCCAGAATTTAACTCCCTATCCTTTAATGAATCTAGTGAAGTGGTGTCCATAGCTATCATCTTAGGTTGTTTAAAAGCGCCTATTAAATTTTTACCATGTTTAAAATTCACACCTGTTTTACCTCCTATAGAAGCATCAACCATCGCTGCTAAACTTGTAGGATAATGAATAACGTTTAAACCTCTAAGCCATGAAGATGATACATATCCAACCAGATCGGTAGTCACTCCTCCTCCAATTGATAATATATAACTGTTTCTTTCTGCTCCTCTTTCAAGTAACCACTCATAAATTGAAATACATGAATCTAAATTTTTATTCTTTTCACTGATATCAATTGAAAGTGACTCGCAGTTAATACCTACTTTTTCAAGCTCATTAATCAATATAACTGTTTCCGATGGAAAAACGTTTGAATCCGAAATAATAAATAATTTTTTTAAATTAAATTCTTCTGACAAATATAAAGAAAGATCTTGTTTAAAATTATTTCCAACAAATATTGGGTAGTCCCCTTGTGTAGATTTAATTGTTGCTGCTAAATATTTATCCATAATTTATCAATTCTTTCTCAATTAACTTAGTAGTTTCGTTCTCATCAATATTATCGTTATTAATAATTAAATCAGCCCTTGAATAAACATCATATCTTTTTTTTAATTGGGCTTCTAAGTTATCAATTAAATTTAAATTATTATTAAATAATAAAGGTCTATGGTTTTTATTAGAATCTATTAACCTTTTTTCAATTTCTTTTGGTGATGATTTTATCCATATTATGAATCCATTTTTTTTCATTAAATCAAATGTTTCTTCATTTTCTGGTAGACCGCCACCTGTAGAAATTACTATTTTTGTTGAAAGAGACAATTCTTTTACTAAATCTTTTTCATTAGATCTAAAAAAAGCTTCTCCTTTGGTTTGAAAAATTTCTGAAATTGTTAATTTCAATTTATTTTCAATATATTCATCGGTGTCTACGTAAGAAAAAGAAAGATTTTTTGATAATTTTTTTCCTATAGTGGTTTTTCCTGAACCAGACTGACCAATTAAAAATATTTGATTGATTTTATTTTTTTCCAAATTCATTATGAGATTTAATGTAATTGGAGAAATTTATTAATAATTCATCTATGTGGTCACCGCCAAATTTCTCAATAATAGATTCTGTAAGCATAAGCGACATCATTGCTTCACCAATAACGCAAGCTGGTGGCACTTGGCATACATCACTCCTGTTGTATTGAGCTTCAATTATTTCTCCTGTATTAATATCAACTGATGGCAAAGGTTTAGCCAATGTAGCTATCGGCTTTATAGCAACATTAATTACAATGGGCTCGCCATTTGTTACTCCTCCCTCTAATCCCCCAGCATGATTCGTCACATGTTTAAAATTTCTTCTATCTTTATTATCAGGAACAATAACATCTTGGACTTCAGACCCAGGTTTTTTAGTATTTGAAAACCCGTTACCAATTTCAACTCCTTTTACAGCATTAATACTCATCATTGCTTGGGCGATTTTACCATCAAGCTTTCTATCCCATTGAGAAAAATTGCCAAGACCTACCGGCAAATTAAATGCTACTACTTGGAAAATTCCACCAATTGTTGTTTTATTTCTTTTTGATTCTAATATGGCATCTTTAAATTTCTCATCCATATTTATTGATGAAGACCTAACTTCAGAAATCTCAGTTTGTTTCCAGTTTATGTTTTCTAAATTTTCGTTAATATCGTCAGATGTAACATTTCCAATTGATAAAACCCTACTTTTAATTTCAATATTTAATTTTTTTAATAACGATTTACATAAAGATCCCGCAGCTACCCTTGAAGTGGTTTCTCTAGCACTGGCTCTCTCAAGAACATTCCTCAAATCATGTTGTTTAAATTTTAACGCTCCAGCAAAATCAGCATGACCAGGTACTGTTTTAGAAAATTCTTTTTTATCTACAGAATCATCAACTGGGTATGGAGACATTGCATCTGTCCAGTTTTCAAAATCTTTGTTTTCAATCCATAATGAAATTGGTGAACCTAGTGTTAAGCCATGCCTAACTCCAGACTTAAAAAAAGCATGGTCTTTTTCTATCTTCATTCTTCCACCTCTTCCAAAACCCTTTTGCCTTCTCTGGAGGTCTTGTCTTATGTCGTCTTCTGAGACAGGGATACCTGCAGGCAAGCCTTCAACCAATATGGTTAGGCCTGGCCCATGTGATTCGCCTGCTGTTAAAAATCTAAACATAAATATCTCCTATGATGATCATATAATTATAGATATTAACATTTCAATTAAGTTTTAATGCACTTTTCATAATTTCAAATGGACATTTTTTTTCTGTAATAATCTCAAACCCTGATTGGGCCTGATAAATCAACATGTCTATTCCATTAATAATATCTCCGCCATTATTATTAATTGTTCCTAAAAAAGGTGTTAATAAAGGAGAATAAACTAAATCAATTCCTAAAACATTTTTTTTAATATTGAACCCTTCAATTAAATTTCCTTTTGGATTAGGGCCACTATTCATTCCAACTGAAGTTGTGTTTACTATTAAATCTGATGACTCAATATATTTAATTGCTTTATCAGAACCAAGTTCAAAAGTATTTATTTTAATATCTTTATATTTTTTTGAAATTAATTCTGCCTTTTCTAGTGATCTATTTATAACTGTTATACTTTTTGCTTTCATTCCGTAAAAAGCTTCGATTACTGCTTTTGCAGATCCGCCCGCACCAAAAACGACACAATCTTTTTTATCAATGTTATTTTTATAAGATTTTGGTATGCATTTTTCAAACCCAATGTAATCTGTGTTAAATCCAATTATCTTATTTTTATTGACCTTAAACCAGTTGGACGAACCTATTCTTTTTACCGATTGGTCATAATCATCAAAAAATTCTAAAACATTTTCTTTATGAGGTATTGTTATACAACCTCCAATAATTCTTTTTTCATGTGCAGTTTTAAAAAATTCTTCAAGCTGGTTAGTTTCCATCTCCCATTTTTCAAAAGATAAGTCCAAATTAAAAAATTTAATAGCCGAATTATGAATATCTGGTGAAAGTGTGTGAGAAAGCGGATTTCCTATAATACCTATTTTATTCATTTCCTATCTCAACTTTTCAAGGTAATTATTTAAAATTATTGTTGCCGATGAATCATCAACAAGCTTATTTTTAGATTTTTTATTTATAGATTTTAATGCTTGTACAGTTGATAAACGTTCATCTTCAAGATTTATTTCAATATTTATTTTCTTATAAAGCTGATCTTTAAATGTAAGTACTTCTTTAGCTTTGAATCCAATTTCATTTTTTAATGTTTTTGGTATACCTAAAACAATAAGATTTATTTTATTTTCAAATATAATTTCACAAATTTTATCAATTGCATTATCCGTATCAGAATAAGAAATTATAGAATGTGGGACAGCAATTTTTTTATTTAATTTTGATATTGCAACACCTATTCTTTTTTCTCCATAATCTAAACCTAGAATCTCTTCGAAATCATTATCCATTTTTAATTTGTTTTATTAAAATTTTTATTATTTCTTCTTGTGAATTAATTTCTGTTCCACCACCCTGTGCAATTTGTGGATTTCCACCACCACCACCATTGATAATTTTACTTACTGATTTAACCATTTCATTTGCATTAAAATTGGTTAAAAATATTTTTGGAACTGAAATGACAAGATTAATTTTATTTTCATAAATACTAGAAAGGATTATTATTCCCTGGTATTTTTTATTTAATATCTCACAAGTATCTCTTAACTTCTTAGGGTCATAGTTTTCTAAATTCTCTGTAATAACATCATATTTATTAATTTTTATACTTTTACTAATTAAATTATCAATAATTTCTTCGTTGTTATCTGTATTAGATAGCTCTTTCTTTAATTTTTTAATTGTCTGATTTAAATTATTAATTTTTTCTGAAATTTCTTCAGGCTTTGTATTGAGTTCATTAGAAATTCTTTTTATTATTTCAAAATTTTTATTTGCATAATTTTCCGCATTTCTTCCAGTAACAGCTTCAATCCTTCTTATTCCTGAAGCTATACTCGTTTCTGAAATAATATAAAAAGATCCTATTTCTCCAGTATTTTCACAATGTGTTCCACCACAAAGCTCATAACTAAATTTTGATCCGTTTGAGATCTCGACAGTTCTTACATCTTTACCATATTTATCCCCAAAAAAAGCTATTGCACCTTCTTCGATAGCCTTTGTATATGATGTTTCATGCTTTTTAACTTTCAAATTTGACCTTATCTTTTGATTCATAAGTTCTTGCACATCATTAATTTCTTTAGCGGAAAGTTTATTCATATGTGTGAAATCAAATCTAAGCCTATCTGGTGCCACTAATGACCCTTGCTGCCTAACATGTTTACCTAAAATTTCTCTTAGGGCAGCGTGAAGCAAGTGTGTTCCAGTATGGTTTCTTTTTGATGCATTTCTCATATCTTTATCAACAATTGCATTAACGGGGTCAGATATTGATATATTCCCTTTATCAATCTTAGCTTTATGAAATATATAGCCTTCAACAATTTCTTGAGTATCTAAAATTTTGATTTTTGTGTCTCCAGATTTAAGAAACCCAACATCACCTACCTGCCCACCACCTTCAGGATAAAAAGGTGTTTGGTCAAGAATAATAAAGAACTCATTATTAGTATCTTCAAAATTTTCTAATTTTTTATTTAAATCAATATCAATTATCGATAAGACTTCACTTTCAGATGAAAAATCATTGTAGCCTTTAAAGATGGTTTTACTTAAATTAAGTTTATTAATCAGATTTACTACACTTTTATCTCCGCCAAAATCGCTACTTGATTTGGATAATTCTTGAAACATTTTCATCTTTTCTTCAAATTTATCTTTGTGTGTTGTTAGTCCATGAGTGCTGCAATATTCAGTTGTAACTTCAAAAGGAAAGCCAAGAGTGTCATATAAGTAAGATGTTTCTAGATAAGAAACTTCATCTTCCCACTTAGTTGACACGATTTTTTTTCTTAAATCATTATAAATATTTTCATCTTCCTTTTTTAATAATTTTGAAGTATCAATTTCTTTTTCAATAAGTTCGCTTATTAAACCTTGATAACCAAGCTCAGAATCAATTATTTTTTTAATAAAATCAAATTCATTCAAATTTTCTTTGTTAATGGAATCAACAGAAGATTGAATTTTTTTTCTATCTATTATTAATTGCTCAAGAATTTTTTCACCTGAACTTAGAGTTTTAGAAAAACTCTTACATTCATTATTTAAAACTTCTATTATAAATTTTTCATTATCAATTAATTCTTTATAAACATTACCCATAACATTTATAACTTCTTTCGATAGTTCAATAATAAAATCTTCATTCAAATTTAATACGAAACCATACCTCATAGCCTTTCTAATTAATCTTCTAAGTATGTAACCTCTTCCTACATTTTCTGGTATAACTCCGTCAGCAATTAAAAATGTTGCCGATCTTGCATGCTCTGCCAAAATAGAAATAGCTTTGTCTGTACTAACTTTATTTATTAATTTTGGGTTTCCGAATTTATAATTTGATTTAGTTTCTATTTTTTCAATTATGCTTATAAATAAATCTGTCTGATAGACTGTTTTTTTACCTTGGAGGATTGTTGCCACTCTCTCTAATCCCATTCCAGTATCAATATTTTTATTTGGCAATTCTGTTCTTTTTCCATCTATATGGTGGTAATACTGAGTAAAAACTAAATTGTATAACTCTACAAAGTCTTCATGTATGTTTGGGCCCCAATTGGAATCATTGGAATTAAGTCTTTTTTCAACATCATCGCTTCCTACGTAATAATGTAATTCGCTACAAGGACCACAAGGCCCTTCATCTCCTGCTGGCCCCCACCAATTATCAGAGTCTCCAAAAAAATATATCTTTTCTTTAGGAATTCCTAGATTAACCCAAATTTCCTTGGTTTCCTTATCGTCATTATGCACAGTAATAAATATTTTTTCCAATTCAAAACCTAATTCATTCACCATTAATTCAAGAGCAAATTTACAAGCCTCAATTTTAAAATAATCTCCAAATGAGAAATTTCCTAGCATTTCAAATAATGTAAGATGTGTAGAATCACCGACCTCATCAATATCTGTTGATCTAAAACATTTTTGAGAGCTTGTAATTCTTTTGTTTGGAGGCTCTGCTTCGCCAGAAAAATAATTTTTAAATTGAGCCATACCAGAATTTGTCAATAATAATGTAGGGTCATTTGCAGGTATTAATGATGAAGGAGGATGAATTAAATGATCATTTTTTTTAAAAAAATTAAGAAATAATTCTCTGATTTCTGATGAGCTTTTGGATTTCATATTTATATACTATCTTTGTCCCAAATAGTAGCAAATTCGCCTTGATTGCCAGTAATAATGTTGTACATCTCACTTTCCTTGGTTTTATTAATTAAATCTTTTTCTTGTTTAATTAAATCTGTTAATAAAACTGTCATATCATTTAGAAGACTATTATCAATTTCTTCAGAAAAAATACTTTTTAAAGCATTTTCCAGTTCAATATTATCAAAATTCAATACCTGACCTGAAAAGAAAAATATCGATATATTCTCTTGATTAATTTCAGAATTTAGTTCTAATTTTTGATTAACTGAATCGATAATTGTGTCAATTGTTTCATCTCTTAAAATATTTTCTATTTTTTCAGGGACTCCGTTTGGCCCTAAAAGTGATAAATTACCAGATCTTAAAGTTTTACTAAATTTACTTTCTATTGAGTCAAAAAATTCTTCGTCAAAAATAAATTTTGATTTTATAGTAAACAAGTTTTTATTATGAATTTCACTACTTAGAAATAATATTTTTTCTAAATTTGGAAAAACACATAATATTATATTTGGTTCAAAATTATTTGATTCAAAAGACATATTTAATTAATTATTTATATTTTTGATAAATTATAGACTAGCAAAGGGAAATTTAAAATGGACGATAGATCATATCGAGATGGATGCCCTCCTTACTGCACTTGTGTTGAATGTGTATCTAAAATAAGTTCAAAAAATAAGGCAAAAATATTTTCTCTAAGAAATTAATTTATTCCATTACTGCTTTTTTATTAATTCTAATTATTTTTCTTTCTATATAAAGCTAAATGTAATTATTATTTTTAAGTTCATTCCATAACTTTTCAGGTATCTTATCTTTGGAGATCTTAATATTTTCATCTATTTCATTAATTGAAGACATGCCAGGAACGATGCTAGTGACCATTTCATCTTTTAAAAGAAAATTTAGAGCTGCTGATTTAAGGGATATTCCATATTTATTTGTTATTATTTCTATTTTTTTTGCTTTATTTATTAATTTTTCTGGTGCTAATTCGTAATTATACGATACAGGCGAATTAAGGTTTCTTGCCAATATGCCGCTATTAAATGGCCCGCCGATTGTAATTTTTGTGTTTAATTTTTTTGATTTTTCCATAAATAATTTTGAATCTTTATTTTCTAAAAGTGTGTATCTTCCAGCTAATAATACATAATCCAAATCGTAATGATCATAAAATCGCATAGGCATTTCCCATTGATTTATCCCGCATCCTATATTTTTAACTATCCCCTCTTCTTTAAGTCTTATCATTGAGGGAAATGCTGTTTCTACAGCCTCTTTCTCCATATCAGCCTGATCAGGGTCGTGCAATAAAAGTGAATCTAGATAATTTAAGTTTAATCTTTTAAGTGACTCTTCAACCGAACTAATTATTCCTTTTTCACTGTAGTCAAATACTATTTCTACATTGTTGCTAATTATTGAATTTTCAGAAGCTAAATTTTTTGAATATTTGTCTTTAATAATCCTTCCACATTTTGAAGATATGAAAAAATCGTCCCTTTTAAAATTTTTTATTGCTTTCCCATATGAAATTTCACTTTTTCCAGATCCATATAAAGGAGAAGTATCAAATGTTTTTATTCCTTTGTTGTAAGCATATTCAATTAATTCTATTGACTTTTCAATTGAAACATTTCCAAAAATTTTAGAAGAAATTACTTTATTGTTATTTTTTGAGCCCCCAAAAGTTGCTCCGCCTAATCCAAGCTTATTGTTTATTTTCATAAATTATTCAATATATCGTTTGTGCAAATATCTGTTTTTGAATTTCCTCCAAGATCAGACGTTAAATTTTTTCCTAATTTTAATGTCTTAATAACTGATTCCCTTATTTGATAAGCAGCATTATCTTCTCCAAGATGGGATAGCATCATCGCTCCTGTTAATATTTGAGCAATTGGATTGGCAAGATTTTTTCCAGCAATATCAGGAGCACTTCCATGCGTTGGTTCGAACATAGATGGATTATCATCATTAAATGAAATATTACCACTTGAAGCTAAACCTAATCCCCCGGTAATCATTGCCCCTATGTCAGTTAAAATATCTCCAAATAAATTACTTGCAACAACAACATCAAATTCTTTGGGTTTTCTTATAAAATCCATACATGCTGCATCTATCAATAATGAATTTGTTTCAATTTCGGGGAAATCTTTTGAAACTTCTTTAAATACCTTGTCCCATAAAACCATTGAATAGCCCTGAGCATTTGATTTTGTGATTGAAGTTAACTTTTTATCTCTGCTCATCGCTAGTTCGAAAGCATACCTTATTATCCTTTCAGTCCCTTTTCTGGTAAATATCGACGATTGAATTGCTATTTCATCATTACTGTCTTGGTATTGAAATCCTCCAACATTGGCATATTCACCTTCTGTATTTTCTCTTACCACTACAATATCAATGTCTCCATCCTCAACATTTTTTAATGGAGAATTTACACCAGGAAACAAAACAGAGGGTCTTATGCATACATATTGATCAAATTTTCTTCTTATAGGTAAAAGTAATCCGTTCAATGTTATATGATCTTGTATGTCTGGGTGTCCGATAGCTCCTAGAAATATTGAGTCACTTTCTGCTAATAAATTTAAAGCATTTTCAGGCATCATCATCTTATTTTTTATAAAATATTCTGATCCCCACTCATAATATTTGTAATTGAGTTTAAAGTTATTAATTTTTGATGTCGCATCTAATATTTTTATTGCTGATTCAACAACCTCTACCCCTATTCCATCTCCTGGAATTACTGCAATATTATATTCATTCATTTTTCTCCCCCAATTTTTTTAAATATACAGATATTGCTGACATATCAGGCTCAACAAGATCTAATTTATTTGTTTCAGTAAATATATTTAATGAAAGTTCTGTTAATGGTAATTTTAAATTTAACATTTGAGAATAATCTAAAATAATTTTTAAGTCCTTTTCAATATTTCTTATTGGCGCTGAAGAATTTTCAAATCTTTTTTTTGCAAAATAAGGGACATTTCTTTCAACCATCTTGCTGTATCCAAAACTGCTTTTTAAAACACTTAGTGCAGATTTGACGTCAATTCCAGATTCATCAGCTAATAATAATGCTTCAATTGATGCAACTGTATTAACAGAAGTTAGCAGTTGGTTAACTAATTTCATCGTTGTTCCTGTCCCTGCTTCACCCATGTGAACTACTGAAGTGCCCATCATTTCTAAAAT
>Ga0163111_10003443_pt1 | contig 10218 bp, 10 predicted proteins | sample CRUFie1St18metaG_FD_109645 | JGI IMG/M metagenome (GOLD analysis project Ga0163111, IMG submission 109645) | Marine microbial communities from the Costa Rica Dome - CRUD Field 142mm St18 metaG | ecosystem: Environmental > Aquatic > Marine > Oceanic > Photic zone | place: Costa Rica: the Eastern... | reverse complement strand
TCCGATCTAGGTCCTATTGCATCTGGTACTCTTGGAGCTGGTTCGCCACTAGGTTCTCCCATGCCGCCCATTGGATCTTCTGGTTCATCGCCTTCGTCACCCGGTGCGCCGCCAAATGGATCAAATCCTCGTTTACCTTGTAAACTTTGTGGAGGTTCTTGTGCTCCAAATGGATCAAAACCTCTTTTGTTTTGCAAGCTAGCTGGTGGCTCTTGAGATCCAAATGGATCAAAGCCTCTTTGATTTTTTAATCTAGTTTCTGGTTCTTGCGATCCAAATGGGTCATACCCTCTTTTATTTTCTAATCCGGGTCTTTCCATTATGGTTGATTCAGTTAATCCTGATAGTTTACGCATTCTATTCATATCTGCATGAAGCTGTTCTACTGCTTCTACTTGATATTTTTTACCGTCTACTTCAAACTCTTTTTTACCAGCTTTTTTAGCTTTTGCTAATGCGCCAGTGAATTCATTTCCTTCATTTGGTTCTTCGTTCATAGTTGATTCCTTTGGGTTTGGATCGATAAGATTGCCATTTTCATCGCGTTGCATGACACCATTTAAAGTATCCTGGTCCCTATCGTTGTAGAGTTTACGAAACCCTACCTTATTCATACGTTCACGTCTTTCATCTTCACGCTTCATTTGTGCTTTTAGTACATCTCTAGGAGGAGTAAGTCCATATTTTTGGAACATCGCTTCTCTTTCTTTTGCAGTCTGTATATTTCTTCCAAGTGCATCCAATTTCAAATCCCAATTAGGATCTTTTGGTTCTGCTGGACTGTCACCATCTATATCTTTTGGATCAATCTTTGTGTCGACTGGATCTTTAGGTTCTTCAGGTTCGTCTGGAAAATCTGGATCAGGATCAAAGCCTGGATCTTTAGGTGGTTCTTCTGGTCCGCCACCTGGTGTTGGTGGTTTAGGACCTGGTTCCGGTTTTGGCTCTGGAATTGGTTCGCCTGGTGGATCTGGCTCTGGATCTGGAAACGGAGTTGGGTCTTGTGGTGGACCTGGAAACGGAGTTGGGTCATTTGGTGGACCTGGCACTGGATCCGGAAACGGAGTTGGATCTCTTGGATCCGGCATTGGCATTGGATCCGGCATTGGCATTGGATCTCTTGGATCCGGCATTGGCATTGGATCTGGTAATTCGCTAGGATCTCTCGGATCTGGCATTGGCATCGGATCTATTGGAATCTCATCAGGGAAAGAGCGGGGCAACTCTAAACTTTGCAAACGCTTCTTATCAGCGGCGCTGAGTTCGTCTAGCTTATAATTAAAATACGCTTCGCTAAGATCTTCTACTGTGTGATCTTTGTATACTTTTGTTTCGTCTACAGTTACATGTTCACCGTTTGCTCCCAAGTATCTTCTAAGGCTTAGGTCAGCAGGACTACCTAATGTGCCTTTATATTCTTCTGGTTCGCCAGCATATTCATCACCGCTATTAGCAAATCCTTCTTCTTCAATTGGAGCATCTCCAACTAATTGATTTAACTGTTCTGGACTAACCAAAGCTATCATTGCTTTCATATTGTCTCTGCCATCAAATGGCGTTTCAGCTACTTGCTGTTCTACTTCTACTGGTTCAACCGCAGGTGTATCGTTTTTTTGAAGTCCTGCTAGTTTGATTAAGTCTTCTAAATTCATGTCGTTACACCTTATATTCTTTATTATGTTCGCCTTTGGGCTGACTTTTAACAAATTTGTCTACAAACTCATTGCCGTAATGCTCACTATGATCTACTTTTTCGGAATCGCTATAGTCTGCATCAGCTAATACACTTTTAGGTTCTTCGTCTTTTGTTTCTTCTTCGACATCCCAAAGCTCTTTAGCTTCTAACATATTATTAACAATCATTGAACCTAAACTAACTCCACAAATTCCTGCAATCTCTTCTTGCAAGCTATTTGGTGTTGCTGGAAGTTTTGTTTTAATGTCGTACATATATACTTCTTGTGCGCCTTTGTCTTCAAAACCTCTGGGTGTGTGCATTATTGTTTTTTTAGGTGAGCTCATGCTCTCCATATTATATTTGGCCATATGTGATTCAATACGGTCCATGTGCTCATCTGAAATCTCGTTAAGACTACGAAGTCTGAACTCATAGGTTTTTTCAGATTCAGCTAGATATTGTGTCAAACTTTTCATCGCGATTTCCTTCGTTATAGTTATTTATCAGGCTTACCCATTTTTTGTATTACTGCATTGATTAGACTATTGCGGTCTTCAAACTCTTCTGCTTCACCTTGAATAGTATCATCTTTACCATTTGCTTTTGCTTCTTGTGCGTCAAACTTAGCTTTTTGCAGTTGTAGTTGAACCATTTTTAGTTTTTTATCCATTTTTGCTGTTTTAGCAGTAATAGCATTGGTCATCATCTTGCTTGCTGTGTCAAACACAGCCGCGGCATGTCTATCTTCAACATTTTGACCAAGGTCCATAAGGTCCTGAAAGGCATGCATTGCTTTATCAGCATACTTGTCCATATCAGCATCTAATTGTTCTAAGTCTCTTACCATTGGTAATGCGGCATCAATTTTATCTGCTACATCTAATTGTTGTTGTAATTGTGCAATATCTAAACCAGTATCTTCCTGTTTAATAGGCTCGTCAACTTTTTCTCCATTCATTGGAGGTAAATCGAACACATCTTCAATTTTACTACTCATATTGTTTCCTTATCCTAGTTTGAATATCGCTCTTGTGCTTGAACCAAAATCACCTGTTCCTACACCTGTAAGACCACCCGCTGGAACTGTAAAGGTTAGTTGTGTAGAAAAATTACCACCGTTAGCAATCCTGTCGTTTTGGTTATTGTTTTGAAAAACATACCAACTAGTGTTTGGAGCATCTGGTCTCCAAGCAAAATAGTTTCCAGCAGGCAAGTCATTCGCTCCTATGTAAGCTCCTCCGCCGCCACCACTTGCTGGAGTTGTCCATTCAAAATCACTACCATTCCAAGATAGTACTTGTCCACTTGTAGCACTACTTTGATTTATATGTGTATTTACTGATGCATCAAATGATGCAGTAGTTTGATAACCAGCTGTACTGTGATCACCCCATCCATAAGCTGTATTCCAATTTCCAACAAACGTATCAGTGATAATATTTGTACCCATATCAATGTTATTACCATTGACATCTAAGTTTCCGCCAAGTTGTGGACTAGTATCTTCTACAAGATTTTCCATTCCTTGTAGTTCTGATCCATCTTGTATAGCTGTCCAAGCACCATTTTTATATACATTAAGTGCATTTGTTGTTGTGTTATAAATCATATCTCCGTTTGTGGGGTTATTAAGTGCATTTCTTTCAGTTGTTGTTACATTTGCAAAACGCAAGCTAACATCTTGTATTGTTACTTTTCCGTTATTAGACCATAATACTGTCATCTTCTTTTCCTTTTCTTGGGTTGATTAAACAATTCATGTTCTGTTAGTACTCTAAATCCCACTCCTTGTCTATCACAAAATACTTTTGCCGCTTGCCACTTTGCTTCGTTTACAATAGCCGCCGCTTTTTGCATTGGGCTCTTTGCATGACGTAGTGTTTGTCCGGCTGGTTTAATTTCTATCATCTCTGCTTTACGCTGTTTATCTTTATCTTCATATACAATAAAAAAATCTGGCACATAATGTGTATTTTTGCCAGTTGCTGGATTTCTATAAGGTATTTTATGTGCTTCACTAGCCCATGCTAGTATATTTGGATGACTGTCTAGTAGTCGCATAAATTTTAATTCCCATCCACTACGATATTTTGGACGGTGTTTACCTACATACTTACTACGATTTATAACTTCGTATATACCTTGTTGAAAATTATTTGCCATTCTAGTAATATTTATTACTAATTACAATGCGGCTAATTCTTCTGGTGTTAGCTTGATTACGAACTCTTCACCATCGATGTTTCTAATTACTTCATCTGCGGCAAGTACACCACCTCTATAAATTCGTTGTCCAACTGGTTGATTTACCCGCTGTGCTGGTCTATTTGATACTGTAGCCGCAATAGATGATTGTACATTTTGTTGTCCTGCTATTCTTCCGTTCACATCACTTGATTGTAAGTTTCCAATATTTGCATGTTCTGGCTGAAACGCTACATTGTACATTAGTGGAGCACTTCCACCCATATCTAATGTATCTGATTGTACATTTAATATCATATTGTTATATAAATTTGTAATTCTACCGCCTTGAGCTGTATCTGTATTAAATATCCTTATTTCTTCAAAAAAGAATCTAGCATCTGGTGATATACTTTTAGCACCAAAAGGATGAGAGTCGCCAACTCCAAACTTTGTGCCTAACATATTATACCCACTAAAGTTTGCAGGATCTAAGTCATGAGCACCTGTTTCTTCATGTCCAAAATAATGTCCTGCATATGCTTTCATTAGTGTTGAAAATTGATTATCTTTTGTATCATAAAAACTTATACTACAGGTACCAACAGTCATCCTAGTAGGAATATGTCTCATACGATTATACTGGTTGAGTGTTTGCATACCGTAATCAAAATCTGGCATGCTAGCTGACATTACTCTATCAAACGTAAATGTTCTTCCAAAACTATCATCTTCCATAAACACATTTGAGTTAAGTACAAATTCAAGTTTAAATTGGTACTTCATTCGTGGTGCTTTGACCATGACTGGATCGTCTACACCAAATTTCTCCGCGGCTGGATTATAAAAGCCGGTATTACTTGTTAATCCCATGGGCTACCCCTTAACCAGCGGTGCCGGCGCCTGTTGCGTTACTTAGTGTTTGATCTTGTGTTACGCCTGTTAGTGTTGCATTACCTGCCGCATCAAAGATTTCACAATTATCATATCTAACTGTTACAGATACTTGTACTTGTTCACTGCTCGCATAAGCCATATCGCCATATTGGATATTTTGAATATAAGCTCCAGCTAATTCAAATTTATCTAATATACCCGGTGTTGGGCTTGCACCATCTAATGTTTCCACTAGCATTTGGAACTTGTAAGCACTACCTGATCTTGGTGAGCTTTGGTTTGCATGATCAACTTGTCTGTTAAGTTGTCCGTTTAATTCTCTTATTACTATACTATCAACGTCATCTCTAAGTACGATTGTAATTGGTTCCCAAGTATGTTTACCTGCTAGAAATATTCTACTGTTGTACATATCCAACGGTATTTCATCATGTGTAAGACTTGGTCTACTTACACTAATTACACTTCTAGTAGGAGTCGCTGTAAATCCCTCTCCAATAAACGTTGCTCTAAAACGATATTGTAGTTTGGGCATAATAGTTGTGGTGTTACCTGTATTGTCTGGTACACCTAATGTTGTTATAACTGCCATTTGAATCTCCTCGTTATACCGGCTGTTAGTATTTATTAAAAAACGCCAAAAAAAATGGACAGCCGAAGCCGTCCATTAAGTATTCTGTTAATTTTTTTAGTTAGTAGTTGATAATGTGCCTGTATTCACCAATCTAATCGGAACATAAATGAATTCTGCCGCTTTTGAAGGTTCAATAGCTACATCTACATAAAATTCGTTACGATCAATTCTTGCTGGTGTATTATTTGTTTCATCACAAACTACTGCGAAGTCATTGAGACCTCTTCTACTAAGGATGTCTGATAGGAATCTTTCAAACACAATTTTAGCTCTTGCTCTTGTTTGTGCGTCATTGATTTCAAACAAGAACGGACGAGCAATATCGTCAAATCTTTCTCTGAGATAAGCAACTAGTCTTGCAACATTAACTCTATCTAAACTACTTGCTGTAGCATGTAGTGTTTTCTGTCCAAATACTATTGTTCCTTGTCCTGGGAAGGTTGCGATTGGATTCAATTTATCAGTATACATTGCATCACGTTGACCTTGTGTTAAACTGATTGCTTTGAATTCACCTTCTGTAGTGATATGTCCTACTGCACTTGCATTTTGTACAACGCCTCTAGTAGTTCCTGCTGGAGCAAACCATTGGAAACTAATATTGTCGTTATATGCAAATGTGTATAGTGCCATATGGCTTGGAGGAACAGCTACAGTATTGCCTTCTACTGGTTCTGTTGTTTGTCCACTTGGATAGTAAACTGCACTATATGTATTTTTGGTTACTAGTCCATCTTCACCATTCTCTGTTGCATTGCCACTATTTTTAGTCCAGCTAACAACATCAGTTGGATTCTTACGCATTGGTGTATCAATAATAATAAATGCTGTTTCGCCTCTATCACTATTAAGTGTTACCATTTCGTCTACTAGTTCTGGATAGTTTGGAGCCGCTAACAAGCTGTACTTGAATTGCGGATCTCTTAGATCTGTTCCAGCCGCTACTGCCTGCATTGCAGTTGCAATAACACCACGCTGTGCAAATCTACCAAAACGTCCACTACCATCTGCATGGTTGCTTACAGCATTTCTCCAAGCTGATCCATTCCATTTACGCACTGTATTTTTACTTTGCGCCATATTAACAGCTACCATTCCATTTGGATACACTGCTGGGTTTGGACCGCCACTAATAACTGTAGCATTACCGCCATTGGTTGCATCTGCGGCTGTGTCTGTAATATCTGCAAACAATACGCCTGTTGTAGTTGTTTGATCTGTATTATCATGTGAAATCCATGCCGCACCGTTATAAACTTTAATATGTGGATAAGCACGTTCGTTAGTTTGGTTCTCAGCCGCTAACGATGTGTCAACCCAAATATCACCACTAGATGGTCCTACAGGAGCAGTCGAGCTATAAGTTGCCGCTTTTGGTGCAAATGCACCTGCTGTAACTACATACAAGTCTAAACTATTAATTGTATTATCAAACCAATATGTACCTGTAGCTAATGTGCCAGTTGGAGTTGCAGATTGTGCTAATACTGTAGTTGCTGTTAAATCACCAACTGCGCCACCTGTTGTAATTTCTCTAATTATAATAGTAGCTTTTGTATTTGCTTGCTGATCTAATAGGTAGTTGCCTACTACGGCTGTGGTGGTTGTTAATGCAGTTGTACTTGAACCATCTTGTGATACAAAGTCTGTAATTGCACCTGCGCCATCAGCTTGTGTAGTACTAATACCTTGTACTGTAGCCGCTGTAAATGATGTACCATTATGTGTACTTAATGATAAGGCTAAACCGTTACCTGGTCTTGTAGTTTTAACCCAAACGTCACCAGCACCTGGTGCGGCTGGAGCACTGAAGTGTTCATCATAAGTTACAGTTTCGCCACTGCTTAGGTTACCATCACTATCTAGTATTTCCCATGCACCACCTACGCCTATAAAGTATTCAATACTCATCTGACGTGCGGCACTAACTGATGCTTCGTTATCAACGTGTACTACAACTAGGAATGTTCCATCTGTTGCGGCACTTGCGGCTGTAGCTGGTGTATGTACATCACCTACAACATCTGTACCATCGTCTACGTTAATTTCAACTGCTGGTATTTTGTTTTCCCATTTACTAGTTACAGTATTCCATTGGTGAATACCATATGAACTAGCGTCTGTGTCTAACCACAATGTACCAGCAGTACTATAAACCGCTGTTGGTGCAGTTGTGCTTGCTTCTAATTGTCCTAAATTAAGGTCTGCTCTAACAATAAATGCTTGATTGCCTTGTCCTAAATAACTGTACGCCGCCATCAAACCATATTCGCTGGTCTCACTACCTTGTACAATTGATGCTCCATTTTTAGTAAAAGTTGGGTTACCAAAAAACTGTGTCAACTCTCTTTGGCTAGTAACTTTCACTACTTTGCCTGCATTTGCTGATTTAGTAAATTTTGCTTTACCGTCTGCTTCACTACCAGTTGGATCTGATTTGTCTTGTTGTGTTGCAACTAATAGTAGTGGTACTGTGCCAGCGCCTGGGGCACCATATGCACTCTCATCTACTACAGTAACTTCAACACCTGCTGATACTAATGTTGCCATAATATTCGCTCCTCTAAGTAAGTAATTCGCTAGTAGTATTTACCAGGACCACTATATATCTAGGGGGTTATGGAGGTTAACCTAGTACTTAATGATTTCTTTAACTTTTGTGAGCAAATCTTCTAATGTACTATCATTATAGATAATATGATTAAATTTTTCATCTGGTAGTATCCATGCCCATTCGCTTGGGTGTACATCTTCTGGTTTAATATTGTTATCTCTACAATCCATAAACCATGTAGGCAAATCTCCACGACGGGCTTGCCAAACTTGTCCACCAATTTCTTGTATCATTTTCATTTCATTAGGAAAACGTACATCAGGTATTACCCAATTATTATCTGGATTATCTATTAAACGTTGTTTGACAAGACTTACCCATATGCTGTCATCAAATCCGTTACGCATACAATCTGTGCCAAATAATTGTAGTACTAATCTAGGTGTAATAAGTCGACCAGTTTCTTTAGTCCAAAATTCATCTTCTTTTTCTCGCCAAATTCTACTACGATCAGTATCGCCTTCTAATAAATCTCGGTCCCATCCAAATACAGTTGCTACACCATCTTTAAGTTTGTCAGCAAAACTAAGTTTTTCGAAGTTATGATTTTCTACTAAAATATCGGCAACGGTTCCTTTGCCACTGCCGATTAAACCGCATATACCAATTATCATACGCTACTCCGTAAATTGTTATTTTTTACAGTTTAGCGTAAATTTTGAGAAAAGTCAACCAATTATAACGCCAAGGCCCATTTGACCTTCAGCATAGTATTTGAGATCGTCTTCTAATTTGTCCATACTCATTTGAGCATCATTTCGTAATGCATCAGCATTAAGACTTGTTCCGCCTTGTGGACCTGCAATAGTATTAAACTTACCTCTAGCTTCAGCTAACATTAGTTTTGCATGAGCTAATGCAAATTCTTTAATCCAAGGACCACTATATGGATCTAGTAATAGCTCTTCATCGCTACGTTTTTTGTAAACATGTAGATAATATGTGTCTTTTGATTTAATTTTTCTTTGAAGAAATAGTTTTTTAGTAACAGTGTTCCAAGTAAACATAATCTGTTCACCAAATAATTTACCTAGTGTTTCTCTATGCTGACTTAAGGCATCAAATGTAGCCATTCCGCCTGCTCTGCCACTGTGTAATAGATAGCTATTTAAATATGCACTTTCAAATGGTTCGATATCAGCACCATTGCCGGTTAATGTTCCGCTACTACGGCGATAGATATCATATACGTCAACTATACTATTATCTAATGTATAGTCACTAGTATCTACTGCTACCTCTAGTGGAACAAATGTTTCTTCGACACTGTTTTCACTGCGTTGTCTATATTTTTCAAAACTTTTATCAATAGAAAGAGCATAGTGTTCGGGGTCAAGTTCTACGTCGACCATCTGACCACCTAATCGTAGTTCAATCTCTTTTGTTAAATCATCTCTCTGTGCCATACTAATATTTATCCGTTATAATAATCCGCGGTGTACTTGAGCAGTTGTTTAATCTCTTTACTATTAGGCTCGAACACCTGTCTATACCTAGCATAACTAGGCAAATCATTTTTATATGCTTCTGGGTTTCGTAAAACTTGTTCTGGATTATCAGTATCTTTTATTTCGCTAGCAAGGTCACTGCCGTATGCCATAAGTTCATGTGGATCACGCAAATATTCACGCATCCAATCTTTAGGATCTCCAGTTTTATTTGCTAGTTCAGTACCTTTTTGGTGACCACTTTTCATTTGGTTTACTCTATCTAAACCAATTTTGCTATACTGATTCCAATGAATTGTTTCATGTGCTAGCATACGCATTAAAATTTGTTTGAAAGTTTTTGGACCATACTTGCCTTCTAAATTTTTAGTAAACAAGTAGACTTGCATAAACTTACCATCTTTGTCTATGCCAGCTTCTGCACTGATCCATTCATTTGGATCTTTGCGTTCTTGGTCTGTGGCAATAAACTCTATTGGCAAGTCATCGTAGTTGTTTTGATTAAGTATTTCTTCAAGTTCGTCGATGTCATCTACATCTCCGTTGTCATCTAATACTTGTTGATACTCTTCGATACTATCGTCGATAATTTGCTCAACCTGACTCATAAATTTTTTGTCAGGTTCTACCCGTGCTTCGATTAGTTCATGTAATCTCATACAACTATTTATTTGAAGGCTTTAAGTATAATGGTATCAGAATTAAATCTACCATTCATTTTTGTTTCAGTAGTTTTTAGATATCCAAACTGTGCTTTTAGTTT
>Ga0163111_10003441_pt1 | contig 10219 bp, 9 predicted proteins | sample CRUFie1St18metaG_FD_109645 | JGI IMG/M metagenome (GOLD analysis project Ga0163111, IMG submission 109645) | Marine microbial communities from the Costa Rica Dome - CRUD Field 142mm St18 metaG | ecosystem: Environmental > Aquatic > Marine > Oceanic > Photic zone | place: Costa Rica: the Eastern... | reverse complement strand
TGCTGTTGTCCCTACGATTAGAAGGCTTTTAATTGCGAAGGACTTGGCAGATAGGCATGGCATTAAAGCAACTCGAAACTATCGTTCATATGAATCCTCTCTTTCTAGGCTCAAGGAATCAGAAACGTCTCATTTACCAAGAAAAAAAGATGGCGGATTGAGTGTTTATCCAATTTTTCTTGCATCCTCAGAGTGCAGAAAATTTTCTCTATCACAACTACAAAAATCTCTTCTCGAATGTTTGCGAGCAAATAGATCTCTTGTTACTAGTGCTCTTGACCACAGAGTCATTTTAGAAAGACTGGTGATAAGAGTACTCGCGACTTAAATCAATTTAAATTAAAACTTATTATCGATGCAGGTATTATTAATTGCACTATCAGTCGGAGCCTTAGCGGCTCTTTTAGGTTCTCTCCTTGGCGTTGGCGGTGGAATATTAATGGTTCCTGCCTTCAAAGGGTTTCTTGGCCTCTCAATGAAACAAGCTATTGCAACTTCTTTAGCAGTGATGGTGGTAACTGCGTCAGTTTCATCCTTTAAATATGCACACGCCGGTTTGATTGATTGGAAGATTGCTGGTGTCGCTGCGCTGGCAGCATTAGTTTCGGCATACTTTGGTTCAGAATTAATGAAAAGTTTGTCGGCGCCTCAATTAAGAGTCCTCTTTGGGGTATTTCTGATCGTTATAGGAATATATATGCTCTTCATTCAGAAAGAGGTTACCCATTGAGCCACTAATAATGGCATTTAGGTGACATCATTTTCAAATTCTGGTAATAGATCCTTCCGTTCAAGTAATTGTGCTATCGGCTGATTAGGGTTTTTATTAATTTCTGCCAAAAATGGGGTCACTCTGTCCATTTCAACTATCGCGACCCTGACCAAGCTTGTAATGATATCAGGGCTGAAATCGTGATCAGGGAAAACATTAGTAATTCTAAAGTAAACGTCTCCATTGACAGGGTTAGCCTCAAAATTCCCTATATTAAGAGTAATATTAGTTCTCATTAAGGCATCAAGTGCCGATCTCATTGATTTAGGCAAAATAGAGAAAGAGAGCCTAGAAACGATAGAAATTGCCATAAGTTCTTCAAATGCTTGCGCATGTAAGGGGACTTTGGTGTGGTGAGCTTCAAATTCTGCTTCTAAAACCTTCTTATTTTCTATTTCCCTAAATTCCCAATTTACGGAGTTAAATGCTTCTTTGATTTTAATGTAAAGGTCTTGCTCAGCTGTCACCTTGGTCATGAATACCCCTTAAAATTAGCTAAAAATCGCTTAAAATAGTTTTTTAGAAAATGGTCGGGGTGATAGGATTCGAACCTACGGCTTCCTGCTCCCAAAGCAGGCGCTCTGACCAAGCTGAGCTACACCCCGATTAATCACACTATATTCCTACTTCTTCCGCTGGTTTCAAGTTGTAAATTACACTTATATGGTTAAGTGGTTAACATTCACGTTATGGCGGAAGGTAATCAAAGAAAGACTTTAGAAGAGAGATCTCAAATGACTGACGTTGAGAGATTGAGGCATTCTACTGCTCACGTTTTGGCAACTGCTATTGCCAAAATCTGGCCTGAAGCTCAATTTGCGGCAGGACCGCCCGTAGAAAACGGCTTCTACTATGATGTTGAACTCAATCATCGTATTTCACCCGATGATTTTGAGGCCATTGAGAAGGAGATGACTATTGTTGTTAAAGAGAATCAAAAATTCGAACGGATTGATGTTAGCCGCGATGAAGCTCTTGAGCTGGCAAAGTCTGGGCGGCTAGCAGCTCTTGGTGAAAGGGATATTGAATCAACATTTAAAATTGATTTGCTTAATGATATTCCCGAAGAAGAAGAGATATCTATTTATAAGAATGGTGATTTCTGGGATCTTTGCGCTGGTCCTCACGTACCTCGAACAGGAAATTGTAAGGCATTTAAATTAATGTCTGTCGCAAGCGCGTTCTACAAAGGCGATGCTAATAATCCGCAGCTTCAGAGAATTTATGGAACTGCTTTTAAAAATAAAACGCAACTTAATGAATACCTAGAGCAATTAGAAGAAGCCAAAAAACGGGATCACAGAAAAGTTGGAAAGGAACTAGGGTTGTTCCATTTTGATGAATCGGTTGGGCAAGGTTTAGTGCTATGGAAGCCAAAAGGATCCATCATTAGGAATGAATTACAAAAGTTTATATCCAATGAATTGGACAAAAAGGGTTACAGCCAAGTTTTTACTCCTCATATTGGAAAGCTTGATCTTTATCGGACAAGTGGCCATTTTCCGTATTATGAGGAGAGTCAATTTTCTCCAATAGTCGATAGAGATTCAATGCAAAAGCTGGCCGATGAGGGCTGCACATGTGGTGAGTTATCAAATAAACTCAAGGAAGGTGAGACAGATGGTTTTTTACTTAAACCTATGAATTGCCCTCACCACATTAAAATTTTTTCGAGTGAGCATCGAAGCTATCGTGATTTACCTGTCAGGCTAGCTGAGTTTGGCACTGTTTATAGGTGGGAAAAATCAGGAGAGTTAGGCGGTTTAACAAGGGTCAGATCTTTCACTCAAGATGATGCCCATTTATTTTGTACCGATGATCAAGTCCAAGATGAGATCATGGGCTGCCTTGATCTTGTAAAGGTTGTTTTAAATACCCTTGGAATTGAGGATTACCGTGTTCGAGTTGGACTCCGAGATGCGGACTCAAATAAATATGTTGGGGATCCACAAAACTGGGATCGTGCAGAGAATGCACTAAGGGAAGCTGCGAGTAGTTTAGAAGTTCCTTTCACCGAAGAATCAGGTGAAGCTGCATTTTATGGTCCAAAAATAGATTTTGTTGTAAAGGACGTCATTGGTAGAGAATGGCAGCTGGGAACGGTTCAAGTTGATTATAATTTGCCAGAGAGATTTGACCTTAATTATATTGGTCCCGATAATAAACCTCACAGGCCCGTGATGATCCATAGAGCACCGTTTGGTTCACTTGAAAGATTTGTTGCAGTTCTCATTGAGCACTTTGAAGGTTCATTTCCTACTTGGCTCGCACCGGAGCAGGTTAGGATATTACCTATATCTGAAAAGTTTACTATTCCGGCCGAGGAGTGCCTCAACGAACTACTTGAAGTTGGTGCCAGAGCATCTATGGATAATTCAGCTGAAAAAATTGGTGCAAAAATTCGACTTGCTCAACTCGATAAGGTTCCATATATGTTAATTATTGGAGCCAATGAAGTTGAAACGAATACTATTTCAGTGCGTCATCGAAGCCGCGGTGATATTGGATCACTGTCTCCTGAAGAATTTATCAACAATTTTCAAGATGAGGTAAGAAACCGTGCACTTTGATCTGTTATTTGATTGTATTTGATGCTAAAATTTAATTTAATTTAACTTAAAGGAGAATTAGTTATCGCTAGACCAAAAAAGAAAAACTTTAGGAAATGGACCCCAAGAGATAGGATCAACGATCGTATCAGAGCGCCAAAGGTCAGGGTCATTTATGGAGCCAAGCAGTTGGGTGTAATGGATACACAGGAAGCTGTGCGAAAAGCGAAAAGCGTAGGCCTTGATTTGGTTGAAGTTTCAACTAATGCCAGGCCGCCTGTTTGTAAAATTGTTGATTATGGTAAGTACAAGTACGACCAGAAGAAACTCAAAAAAGAACAACCAAAGAAAGTTCATAGACTCAAAGAAGTTAAGTTTAGGGTTGGAATTGAGGCGCATGACTACAATATGAAAGTAACTCGTGCTGAGTCATTTTTAATGCAAGAAGACAAGGTTCGAATTCAGTTGATGTTTAGAGGCCGACAAATGGCTCACAAAGAAATAGGCTTTGAGCTAATGAAAGAAGTCAAAGAGGATTTGAGTGGTGTTTCGCATGTCGATTTAGAGCCAAAGCTCACAGGCAGAAATATCACTATGATGCTTTCTCCATTAGCAAAGCACTTACAAAAGCCCAAGTTCAAAAATCATGATGACTTGCCGGATGAAGACGATGACATCGAAGATGAGGAAGATGAAATAGAGGAGTATGAAAAGCCAAATGAGGATCATCAGCACTTAGATATTGTTGATGAAATAGAGTTGCTAGAGGGCGATGATGGTAGGCCTAAGTTAAAGCGAGGGTAATTTTAGTCCTTTTCTAAATATGGGTGCTAAGCAAGATCGCCTACTGCTTTTTGATATTGATTGCACTTTATTAAATACTGGAGGTGCAGGTATGAATGCGTTTCATAGTGCTGTCGAAGATCTTTACTCTAATAAGCTTATAGGAGGCAATCCTTTAACTCTAGATATGGCTGGAAGTACAGATTCTGGATTAGTTATCGAGATTTTCAAATCACTTGAGATTCAGGATTCCGAACAAGAAAGAAAGTTGTTTTTTGAAGCTTATCTGAGCAGGCTAAATTTAAATTTATCTAGTTCCAAATTTGCTGGTAGTTTGCTTCCAGGAGTTGAGGCTCTTCTCGAAGACTTATCAGTCAATTCTCAATATCATGGGGTTTATACTGGTCTCTTAACAGGAAACCTTGAAGAAGGAGCAAAGATGAAAGTAGAACATTTTGGCATTGGGGAGCACTTTACATTTGGTGCTTATGGTTGTGATCACCACGACCGGAATAAGTTAGGTCCTATAGCGTTGGAAAGAGCTTATGCAAAATATGATCGTAACTTTGATCCTGAGAATGTGATAGTTATTGGAGACACTCCAAAAGATATTAAATGTGCAAAAGCTTTTGGTGCTAAAGTCCTTGCCGTGTCCACAGGATCTTTTACATGTGATGAATTATCTCATTATGAACCGGATTTTGTGATTGAGGATTTAAGTGATCAACAAATAGTCAGAAGTATTCTTATTTCAAACTAATTACTTTGACTAATATTTTTGTATTTCCCAATTCCTATTTCCCAAGGTTTTAAAAAAGCCAAATAGCATATAATCATGGTGAGACTAAATAGAAATAGATTAATTCCTAGAGCTGCAATACAAACGTGAAAGCTGATGCCAATTACTAGACCTATTTTTCTAGTTTTTGAAATCCACAAAAGGATGGGTATTGCAAGCTCTGTGAGCAATGTTAAATAGTTTATCTTATCCAAAAGTCCGTGAACATTGACGGGCCATTGACCTGAGAATCTACCATGATGTGATAGGAGAAAATATGTAATAGACTCCCCATTTGCCCAGTAATAATCACCCATTTTTTGCAAAACTGTTTGCCAATAAATCACAAATACTTGCATTTGGATCAGTACAAGTCCGTACCGAGGATTTTCACATATAGAATCGACTTGAAGCCTATTTTTAATAAGGTTTTTAGGCCCCCAGCTCTCTCCAAGTGGGCTAAAGATAAGGATTAAACAAATGTTTGTAATAATGGTGTCCCAACCCGTTGTTGAGATGGGGGCTCTATGGATGAATGAAAGTTGGATAATAAAGCAATATATCAGAGAGGTTCTCGAGTATTTCCCTGAAATCATTAACAAACAGGCAATGATGGCTAATAGGACTGCAAGGTTTACCAAAAGAGGAGACGTTATTAAATTAAAGATTGAAACTGAAATACCTCCCGTAATTTCGTGGAATCCAATCGCTGACATGCTTGACGGTGAAATGCCTTCATGACTTAAAAGTGACACAGCGTATGGCAGAATACACGCAAAGTGTAATAACATTAAGATAGCAAAACCTATCCTAAAAATAGCGTACCTTCTTTGGTCCACCCCCTTCAACCAAATAGAGCAAAATGTTTTCATTCTTTTTTACTCAGGGGGTAAGGACCAAAAGTCTGAATTATAGGTCTAGATATATCAGATCCTAGTTTAATATCATCTATCTTGTTAATTACATTTAGATGCAGAACTATTGAGAAGTTTACAAGGTTTGGGTCGCTTTTATGAAGAGCTTTTTGTAAGGATAGAATATAAGCTTCCTTAAATGTATTGTTTGAAGGATTCTGAAAGAGTCTTAAAAAAGTATAGTGAAACCTAATTTTTTCCTTAGGTTCAATTTTTTTCAAGTCAGGAAGGCTGGGTCCAAGGTTAAATTTTTCACCTTTAATATTTTCGGCAATGAGTTCAATCTCTAATCCTGATAGTGTTGGGATGCTATGGAACATATCCCATTTTTGTGCCACACCCACTGTCCACCTTATCGGGTCTAATTTTTTTGAAATTACACCTTCATTTTTTTCATTGAGAGGAGCAATGCCAAATAACATGTTCAAACCGAATATGCTTGAAAATAGAATAATTAGAACCTTTTGCGTTCTTGGCATTATAGGTAATGAGTTTTTAATATTATGAGCTTTAAGTTTATTCTAGCATAAAAAAAAGGCCAGGTTGAACCCCTGACCTTTTAAATTAATTAATTCTTTAAAAATGTTAAGAATAAGAAGCTTGCGCACCTTTGGTGGATCTCTTCTTAATCCAAGGCATAAGTCCACGGAGTCTCTTTCCAACTTTTTCAATCCCGTGCTCAGCACCTTCTTTACGAAGTTTATTGAATGTTTTTTGACCCTTTTTGTTTTCTTTGATCCATTCTTCAGCAAATTGTCCGTTTTGGATTCTTTTGAGAGCACGTTTCATTTTATTTTTTGTCGCGTTATCAATTATTGTTGGGCCTACTGAAACATCTCCCCACTCTGCAGTTTCGGAGATAGAAAATCTCATACCTGCAATGCCTGATTCGTTCATTAGATCAACAATCAGCTTGAGCTCGTGAAGGCATTCGAAGTATGCCATCTCAGGTTGGTAGCCCGCTTCAACCAGCACTTCATATCCAGTTTTAACAAGGGCACTAACTCCACCACATAAAACGGTTTGTTCACCAAATAAGTCAGTTTCAGTTTCTTCTAAAAAGGTAGTTTGAATGACTCCTCCTCTTGTTCCACCTACACCGTGAGCCCACGCAAGTGCAATCTTCTTTGCATCCTTCCCTGGATTTTGATGGACGGCTATAAGAGCAGGTACTCCTTTACCCTCAGTGAATTGGCGTCGGACGATATGGCCAGGGCCTTTTGGAGCTACCATAATGACGTTAACGTCTTCAGGTGGAACAACGGTACCATAATGAATTGCAAACCCATGACTAAAGCCAAGAGTCTTTCCTTTGGTAAGATGTTTTTCTATATCCTTTTTGTAGATTTCACCAATCTTTGTATCAGGTGCAGCAATAAAGATAACATCAGCTTTTTTAACAGCTTCTGATGTATCGTAGACTTTGAAACCTAACTTTTTTGCAACGGCTCTAGATTTAGATCCTTTATAGAGTCCAATGATAACATTGACTTTACTCTCTTTAAGATTAAGTGCATGAGCGTGTCCTTGTGATCCGAAACCAATTACGGCAAAGGTTTTTCCTTTTAGGACTTTCATGTCAGCGTCTTTTTCGCGATAGATGCGTGCGTTCATTTTAATGTATTGTTTTTACTTAATAATATTGCTTCTGAGGGGGCGTGAATGGTGCCTTGGATTCGTGCTTGGGTCAAATTCAAAAAGCCTTATTAGAAATTATGTTTCGGTATAAACCTTGTCCCTAAAAAGATAATTATGGAAAAAACACCACTAGTAATTAACGCAATTTTGTGTCTAAACCCGGCATTTCTTGCATTTATTTGATTAATTTCGGGTTTTTCATCTGAGTTTTTCGGCAATTCCCAATACAGATCGAAAATATCACCATCGTAAATTTGCTCAAGTGTTTGAAGTTCTTTCATTTCCTCAAAGGGAACGAGTTCAATTATAGCCTCTCTTCCCAGAGCATATTCAGCGCTTGGATTGATTTTTCTATTTTTGAAGGCCCAGTTGAGCACAGCAATTTTTCCATTCTCATCATTGATTTCCCCTGCAATTTTTTCAATTATCTCATAATCTGAGCCATAAAGAAGATCTTTGTAAGTGGTTAGTTGAGGGTTTGGTATATTGGGTTTTTTTGTGAGTCGCGCCCGAACAATAATTGAAGAACTCGGTGATTCTTTTTTAGGATCCAGTTCATTAAATTTTACAGTATTCCATCTGATTCCAGTTTCGTGACGCTGACTTGCAGATTGAAAAAGGTCTCTAGAAGTAATGGCCCAGATCATGATTTTCTTATTTCGCATTTGAATGGCACTGCCACGTCGTTGAGCTAATTTTTTTCTGACCTCAGTGGCTCCACCGCCGTTAATAGATATAACATCTAGTGGTGCGCCTAAATTAATTGCAAGGTGTTCAGGGAGACCGGCTTCCTTCCCCCAACCAAGGCTGGTATTACTTGAGTAAATATTAGTGAAGCTGTCCCCTAATAAAATGATTTCAGAATTAATATCTTTAGTGCTTCCTTGAACAGGATGGGCGGTTACCAGCTCTTTCTCAAAACCATGGCTGATTTTAAGATTTTCTACTAAGTCTCCGTACCCAGAGCGTTCTTCTTTTTTTTGGTAACCGATCTGAGTTTTTTCAAAATTAAAACCCATGGAATGGATATGGCTTGCAATCATCTTTGCTGACTCCTCCATGCCCTGTGGTGTCCAATGAGTATCCTGTTTTAGAAAGACCTGAATTTTATTCCTAAGTTTAAAAAGGGGATCAGTTAGATCTAATACATCAAGATTTGGGACAGACTTAAGATCAGCAAAAAACTTTTGGGCATCCGGGTGTCTGATTGGACTCTCTAGGTTCTTTGATATTTTATCAGGATAGATCATGGCCTTAGATGGAATATTTACGAGTACAAGATGAGTGCCAAAATCATCTAATTGTTGAGCAAATTCTTTGATTATGGATAATGGACTATTTCCGCGTTTAATATTTGGGTCCTTATTTACAAAGTCTGGTTCCTCTTTTAAAGGGCCGTATCCAGTCAATGCACTTAGTGCATTTCGAAAGAAGAGCCAACCCTCTTCACCTATAATTGTTTTACGGTTTCCTTCTTTGAGTGGTCCCAAACTTAGACAACTTTGTATTATTTTCCTTGGTGGCTCTATAAAGATTGCGGATTCTAGATTCTTTTCAAAATCATTAAAATGATCCTTTAGTGAAAAGCCTTTTTGCTTTTTAAATATTTTCAATATTGGAGCGGCACTTGAAGTTTGATCAGTTGACTTGTTATCAAAATAAGATGAGACATCAAAGGCATTCCTATAAATTGGAGGAATAGTGATTATGATAATAAAAATTGCTATAAATATTCTACAAGTGACATGCCCTATAACCACTTCAAATTGAGAGTTCAGTGCATTCGTAGACCCTGTCTTTTTTGATTCCATTAGAATTGAAAATAAAGGAATGGATTAAAATCTTGGGCAAACATGAAAGATATCGATAAGACCAACAGCAGAAGGCCTATGGATACTTTCGTTCTAGTTAACCTTTTTAAAAACTGACCTGAGTTCGGGATCGCGAAAATGAAAATAATAGAAATTACTGCCATTAACCATACGATTGGTCTGGTCGCTTGGCTAAGCAATATCGCTGAAGATTCGCTAGAACCACCAGTGCCGAACATTGAAGATAAATAGATAAATGCGCGGTCAAAATTTTCTGCTCTGAAGAAAACCCATGCGAGGAGTACTACCGTGAAAGTGAACGATGCTTTGATTAAATTTGGAATATTGCGAAATATACTGGAATTCCTAAATAATCTTTCAATGACAAGAAAGCTTCCATGGATAATGCCCCATGCAATGAATGTCCATTGTGCTCCATGCCATAGTCCTCCAAGAAACATGACGAATAAAAGATTAAAATAGGTCCTTGATTTGCCTTTTCTATTACCTCCCAAAGGTATGTAAAGATAGTCTCTCAAGAAACTAGAAAGAGAGATATGCCACCTTCTCCAGAACTCGGTGATGGATTTTGATTTGTAAGGTGAATCAAAATTTTCATTGAATCTAAAACCAAACATTCTTCCAAGTCCGATTGCCATGTCTGAATAGGCAGAAAAATCGAAATAAATCTGAAAAGAATAAAAGCAGATTCCTATCCAAGCCACGGGTGCACTTAATGATAATTCTCCGGCACTGAAGCAAAGATCGGCAACTTCACCGACAGGATTGGCCAGTAGTATTTTTTTTGCGAATCCATAATTGAATCTTGTGAAACCATAAACAAATGTGCCGGCGGAATGGATTCGCTGTTTTAATTGATTTGCTATGTCACTGTATCTAACAATGGGTCCGGCAACTAGTTGAGGGAACATTGAAACGTAACAAGCGAAGGAAAGGAAATCTGTCGCCGGCTT
>Ga0163111_10003439_pt1 | contig 10224 bp, 10 predicted proteins | sample CRUFie1St18metaG_FD_109645 | JGI IMG/M metagenome (GOLD analysis project Ga0163111, IMG submission 109645) | Marine microbial communities from the Costa Rica Dome - CRUD Field 142mm St18 metaG | ecosystem: Environmental > Aquatic > Marine > Oceanic > Photic zone | place: Costa Rica: the Eastern... | reverse complement strand
GGAGGGAATTCGAGCATGGTTTACCCAACGCCTAGTGGAGCTAACAGTATGGTGGAATGGCCCAATCACTTTTGAAGAACTTAAAATATCTGCGCAAGATGCTCTCAATGCAGAAAATCCTTCTGATTCCGCTGGCATTGCAATGTTTACTAAATGGATAGCACATTCTTACTATTCTGAAGATATGGATATCGTCGGCATAATAGAAAACTTTGGCAGATTAAAACTCTCCGAAGGCGAAAAACAAGCTTATGAGGCTCCTTTTCCTTCTGGAAAATATAAAGCTGGAGCTCATGTTTGGCCCTATCTAATTCCCACACAGCTCCAGGAAAACGAAAAATATTGGAAAAATGTCTTTGAAAAATGGGAAAAGCCCTTTTTGATTGCTTTTGGAGGTGAAGAAAGAATAACTATCAGAATGAAAGATGATTTTGTAAATAGAATTCCCAATCCAAGTATCATAACTCTAGGCGGAGCAGGTCACTTTGTACAAGAGGAAGTTGGACCAGAATTAGCTAAAATTATTGTAGATTTTATTCAAGGCAAAGCGGTCTCAGATTTGGTCGCATCCAAAAATTAAAAAATAAATTTTATACTTTCAAGCCACGCCTCAGAGCATTCAAAAAGTCTTCTTGGTACCTTATAGCAAGTTCTGAGGTTTCTATTTGTTGAAATGCATGACACGCACCTGGATATACAACCAAGTCACATGAGACACCTGCTCTCATCAATTCATGCGCATAATTTATATTTTCATCTCTAAATAAATCTAGGGAAACAGTAAACATCCATGAAGGAGGTAGGTCATCAAATTTTTCAAGTCTGCTGGGCACTTGAGGAGCCTCTCTTTTAGAGCCCTGAAGATAACAATTCCAAGCATATTTATTAAACTCTCTAGTCCAAACAAATTCACCAACAAGTGGATCTCCTGGATTTTCATCTGTCCCAGTTGTATCGTCTAACATTGGATAAGTTAAAGACTGATAACAAATATTGTACTGACCTAAGTCTCTAGCTTTGATCGCTAAAGATGCTGCTAAACCTCCGCCAGCACTCTCTCCGCCTATGCCAATTCTAGATTTGTCAATAGATAGACTCTCAGAGTTTTCGTGCAACCAAGCTAGAGCGGCATAACAATCATCCAAAGGAGCAGGAATGGGATTTTCTGGTGCAAGACGATAATCTACAGAAATAATTACAATCCCAAGTTTAGATGCAGTAACTAAATTTTGAAGATCTGACCCCTCAGGTGAACCGAGAATATATCCACCGCCGTGTATATGAAGATAAGCAGCTCGCTTAGATGCTTGTTTATTTTCAGGCACATAAAGCAGACAACGGACATCTGGACCTTCATCTTGAGAGATTAGGATCTCATCCCTTTTTATTTTGTAAGATTCAGGATTCACTAAAGGTGGCCTTTGATCATCCAGGGTCTTTCTAACAATCTTTAAATTATTATCATTAATTTCAGTAATGATTGGCGCTTCGGCCATGACCTGCAATTCAGGATGCAACAGATGCTTCGTTGAACTCATAACTATCTCCTCTGAAATAATAAAATTTAAATGAGTTTATTGTGCTACTTTATACACAAATTTTTAGCATTTAAAATAAATGTTTAAATTAAAACTCCCTTAAACTTTAAACAACTATTTATAAATTTTGCCTGAGCTACCCGAAGTAGAGACTACCCTTAGAGGAATTCAACCTCATATTTTGAACTTAAAAATATCCTCGATAATCGTTAGGCAGAGTTCATTAAGGTGGCCTGTACCAGAGAAATTAATTAGAAAGAAATTGATATCAAATTCTTTTAATAATATTACTCGAAGAGGAAAGTATCTCTTATTGGAAAGCTCGAACGAATTTCTAATTATTCATCTAGGTATGTCTGGTAGTCTTCGTATTACTGAAGAACAAAATCTAAGAAAACATGATCACATAGATATTTGTTTTGAAGATGGAACCATTCTTAGATACTGCGATCCAAGAAGGTTTGGATGCTTTCTTTGGACAAATAATCCAAGCGACCATTTTTTGCTCAAAAATTTAGGTCCTGAACCTCTGGGAAATAATTTTAATGGTCAATATTTATTTTCTTTATCGAGGGGGAAAAAAGTTCCTATCAAAAATTTCATAATGAACTCTCATGTGGTTGTTGGTGTGGGAAATATCTATGCCAGCGAGGCCTTGTTTGCGTCTGGGATTAGACCTTCTTCAAGAGCAGGAAGAATCTCCAAAAATAAGTATGAGGAGCTTGCAAACAAAATAGTTGAGTTATTAAGAAAATCAATTGAGAAAGGAGGGACAACCTTGAGAGACTTTGTAAGTGGCAATAATGAGCCTGGATATTTTAAGCAAAGTTTAATGGTCTACGGCCGAGAGGGAGAAACTTGCTACAAATGTTCGTCTAGAATCAAAAGTTTAAGGATTGGTCAGAGGGCTAGTGCATTCTGTCCAAAATGCCAAATTAGTTTCTAAATTTATCCTGAAGCGCTTTCTTCACAATTGGGTCAACAAAAGAGTCAATTTCTCCACCCATGGAAGCAATTTCTCTCACTAAGGTAGAAGATAAAAACGAGAATTTAGCCTTTGGGGTTAGAAATACACTTTCTAAGTCAGGAGACATGGCACGATTCATATTGGCTAATTGAAACTCGTATTCAAAATCTGACACTGCTCTTAATCCTCTTATGAGGATGCTGGAGTTTTGCTCTTTAGCCAAATCAACTACTAACCCTGTAAAGCCTATGGCTTTAACATTCTTGTTACCTTCAAAAATCTGCTCGACATGTTCTATTCTTTCTTCGAGCGAGAAAATCGGCTTTTTTGAAGCGCTGGTCGCAATGGCTATAGTCACTTCATCGAATAGATGTAGTGCCCTTTCGATTATATCTATATGACCTAATGTAATAGGATCAAAAGTTCCAGGATATAAAGCTTTAGCCATTTTCTTCTCCGAAATTATTTTGCCATTCTCTCATATTTTCAGAATATAGCAGTAAAACAAAAAGTTATTGGATGATTATTTAACCTGCTCTAAAGACAGCCAACCAGGACCTGAAGCCAAATATAATTATTATTAGGTAAAGGCAAAATAAAATTGAGGTTAGGTAAAGTTCTCTTTCAATAAATAGATAAATTGATACTGAGTCTATCAAAAACCAATAGATCCAATTTTCAAGAATTTTTTTGGCAACCATGTAAGTTGCAAATAGAGCTCCAAAGGTCGTTAAAGAATCCAAAAATGGTAATTTGGCATCTGTGTATGTATCTAAGATGTAGCCTGCAAAGTATGAAGAGATTAATATAATTCCAAGAACAATTAGATGTGTCTTTAAGTTCCAAGTAGTGATAGAAATCTCTTCAGTATTGGCTATATCAGACTTCCACTGATTGAATCCATAAACACCCATAAATATATAGAAGATTTGGAGAATCGATTCCATATATAAATTTGCTGTAAACATAAGAACAAAGTAAATGGATGAGCTCATAATTCCAGCGATCCAGCACCTAATATCCCTCCTTACAGCCAATAAAAGATATGCTACTGCAAGAAATACAGCACCTATTTCTAAAAAGAAAAATAGATTTTCAAAATTCATACAGGATTGAGAGTCCTAAATTTCTAGGATCCCCATGCCTTTCGTAGAGTTTGTCTTCGAAATTAGGTGGTTCATTTCCGAAGTAAAACCCCCTTAATGAGTAATATTCATCAAATAAGTTCCTTACCCAAAAATTATAGGTGAAGCCATTATGTTTGTAGAGAAAGTTCAGATTTGTTAATACATAACTATCAGACTTATTATCATGAGAATCTGAGTAGTAGAAATCATTTTTTCCATTTATATCCAAAAGCAATTCAAGATTATTAGAAATTTCCAAATTTAAACCAGCGGAGAAACTAAAACTTGGTGCATGCGCCTGCCCTCTACCTTCGAGATCAGGCCTAGAAGAATAGTTTTTGATTTTCGTTTTTAAAAGCCCGATATCTGCAAAGACATCTAATTTATCGCTGAATTGAGTTGATAAGCTAAATTCGGCACCATAATTTTCACCCTCAGCAGCATTTCGAGTCAAATACAAAAAAGTATTAGGATCTTGAGGATCCACTTGTGTAGATATGAGCACTTGTTGGTCGCGCCTGTCTGAATAGAACAAAACTAAATCGAAATTTGTTTTACTTAAAGGAAAAAACCTATCGAGTCCAAATTCATAGTTAACAAGAGTCTCTGGATCATATTTGATGCTTTCACTAAAAGTCGACTCGTTAAGTCCTGTTCCCAAATTGAAACCTCCCTGCTTATAGCCCTTAGCAATACTTAAGTAAAACGAAGTTTCCTCGTCCAACTGATTTGTAAAGGATAATTTGCCTCCATTCATTTTATTTGAAGGATTAAATAACTCATTGTTTGAATCAAAATAATTTGCGTCCCAATCCTCCCATCTTATCCCCAATGAAAGTCTCGCTTTTTCGGTCAGCAAATATTCTATGTTCCCAAAGACGGAATCACTTTCTGATGAGTAGGTGCTAGAAAAAAAAGATTTGCTGTAAAAGGTATCGTAACCGTCAAAAGGATCTCCGTAAGCTCCGTCATCAAACTTGTCATTATTCTCATCGATTTCAAACGACGAAAATCCTACAATCCAATTCCATTTATCATTTCTCTGAAAATCATCGGAAATTAATCTTAATTCAAAATTATTTGTTTCTCTTTTTCGCAGTGTTTCCGAGAAGTAATCATATATATAAGGATTATGAGAATTGGCATTTCCCCAATCTGCATCATAGCTAAAGACAATGTCTGTATCAGTCTTTGAATATAAAAGTTGAAATTCTCCTGAGGACAATTGATGCTCAAAACGTAAGCCAAGAGCTTCTGAATCTTGTGAATCCATTCCGGGCCTATCAGAGAGAGTATTTAAGGAGCCGTCTATTGTCCATATATCGGCCGGGTCATCAAAATCATGATTAAAATAAACAAGATTAAGTGAAGAATTATCTTTTATATCCCATTGAGTCTTGAATCTTATTGTCTCCTCATCTTTTCTTGAAGTGTCTGACCTATTTAAATAAAGATTCTTCCTGAAGCCATCAAAATCTTCCTTCTTTAAGCTGATTCTGTATTTGAAAGATTCATTTACAGGAATATTTATTACTGCTCCAATGTCCTTTCTTCCGTAATCACCTAAAGTGACGTCTATTTTGGTGACATAAAAATCCTCAGGATCTGAAGTTTTTACATATATCATTCCAGCAAGAGAATTAGCTCCCATTCTAGATCCTTGCGGGCCTCTATAAACCTCAATTTGCTCTAAATCGAAGGTGGAGGCTATTCCTCCCTGTCCTGAGAAATCAATGTCATCAATTAAAAAACCAACGGAAGAGTTTGGTGTACCTTCATATCCTGATCTTTCACCGATGCCTCTAATCTGAAAATATCTTGGCCGGGAATCACTTGCAGCAAAATTTAGATTAGGTACTGCATAGCTCAGATCTTCGAAATGCTTAAATTGTTTTTTTTCTATAAGATCATTTTCGAAAATTAGTAGACTAGACGCTTTTTCGGATGCCTCAACGCTCCTCCAATCGCCCTTAACAATAATTTCCTCTAGAGGCTCAGCTATTAGAAAGTGAGAAAATACTAGATTAAAAGAAAATAAAAGATATTTAATAGATTGTGTATTCATGCAATTCCTCCGCCATTATTGTATGGATCAGGTTCAAAGGGTTTCATAGATCTCAGGCACTAAAGCCACCCCTTTGCATTAATTTTATTTTAGCAAATTTTTAGACAAAAAACTTTAGGTATAAAAACGATATAGTTTTCTATTTTGAATAAATATATTATGTGCCCCACTTTTTCTCTTATCAAAATTGCAGTGTAAAAAATGAATGCTAATAACGGACTTACTTTTGAGGTAGGTAGTAAATTTTCTCTTAGTATTTGTGACTCAGAAAAAAATGAAAATTCTGATACCAAGCTTTATGCTTATCTAGTTTCAAATACAGGTAACTCAAAAAACTCAACTAATTTTATCGATCCAGAAGATTGTCTAGAAAAGACATGGATACAAATTGGAGAGAATGAAAGAGTTTATGGAAATAAAGCAGATCCTAATGGTGAAAAAATTTATTTCGTTCTGAAAAAGTCAATGGTTGAGGATTTCATCGACACAAAAATGATGTATGCAGGTATCAAAAAAAATAAATACAATATTAAAACAAGAGAAATAAGTCTCGATGTTGTCCGAAAAATAGCTTCAATGCTATAGAAGTTCAATTTCAGGCCTTATCTTCATACCTGGCCAATTCCTCCTTGGCAATTGTTCTTAGATGAACTTCATCGGGGCCATCACCTATCCTGAGATATCTGATTGAGCTGTAGAGACTCGCGAGAGGAGTATCTTGTGAAACACCTGCCCCTCCATGTATTTGAACTGCTCTCTCTATGACCCTTACAGCCATGCTAGGCACTTCCACTTTGGGTTGAGCGATTTCGCTTTTTGCATTCTTGTTTCCAATTTTGTCCATCATATATGCAGCTTTCAAAGTTAATAACCTGCACATTTCAATCTCGTTACGACATTTGGCAATCACATCATAATTTCCACCCAGTTCGGCGATTGTTTTACCAAAGGCCTTTCTTGAAGACGCTCTTTTACACAAGAGTTCAAGAGCTAACTCAGCAGCCCCAATTATTTTCATACAGTGATGAATCCTGCCAGGTCCAAGTCTTCCCTGAGCTATTTCGAATCCCCTTCCCTCTCCAAGAATCATATTCTCTTTTGGGACTCTTACGTTCTCAAACACCAGATGAGCATGTCCATTTGGCGCATGATCTTCCCCATACACGGTTAACATTCTTTTTAAGCTAATGCCTGAAGTATCCCTAGGAACTATTATCTGAGATTGTCTTTGATGTTTTGGTGCATCAGGATTTGATACACCCATGAATATCATAAATTCACAATCTGGCCTTCCATAACCAGAAGTCCACCATTTTTCACCATTCAAAACATAATGATCACCATCCAAGGTGATTGAGCTAGAAATATTTGTAGCATCTGAAGATGCTACATTAGGTTCTGTCATAGCAAAGGCGGATCTAATTTCTCCATCTAAAAGTGGTTTTAACCATCTATCCTTCTGATAAGAGCTACCATACTTGTCTAACACTTCCATGTTCCCCGCATCAGGAGCGGAAGAATTAAAAACTTCAGATGTCCATCCGACACCCATCAGTTCAGCTAAGGGTGCAAATTCAATGTTACTGAGTCCGTATCCTGAATCACCTGTTAAAGAAAAGTTCCACAATCCAAGAGACTTAGCTTCATTTTTCAGTTCATACAAAACCTTTGGAACCTGCCAGGGGTTTCCCTCATCTCTAAATGCTTTCATCTCTGAAGAGTATTCCTCTTCTCTAGGTCTTATTTTTTCTACAATAAAGTTACCAACAAGATCTATTAATTCTTTAGTTTTGTCGTTGTGCTCAAAGTTCATGTTGAATTTAAAATCTTACTCTTAAAAAAATGATAACATCATTTTAACTATTGGAGAGAAGACTATGGATTTTAGAGATTATTCCCTGGAAGACCTTTCAAAAGACATTAAGGCTAAAAAAGTATCGGCACTTGAAGTAACTCAAGCAGCCCTTGATAACATTGATAAGTTTGACGTAAAAATTAATGCATTTTGTTCTGTCAATCATGAGGATGCCATAGCTCAAGCAAAAAATATTGATTCCAGAATCCAAAAAGGAGATGAGGTTGGAAAACTCGCAGGTATTCCTATTGGCGTCAAAGATTTAGAAGATGCAAAAGGTTTTATTACTACTTTCGGTTCGTCTTTGCATGTAAATGACAAGGTTGCAGAAAATGACTCTATATTAGTAAAAAGAATGAGAGATCAGGGATGTGTGATACTCGGAAAAACTAATACTCCAGAATTTGGTCATAAGGGCAAGACAGACAATATTCCTTTTGGAGCAACAAAAAATCCATGGAATTTAAAATACTCTTCTGGAGGTTCTTCAGGAGGGACCTCCGCTGCAATAGCGGCAGGAATGATACCATTAGGCACAGGATCAGATGGTGGTGGCTCTATAAGGATACCTGCAGCTTTGGGAGGTCTCGCAGGAATCAAAACCTCTCAAGGAAGAATTCCAATAGGTGGCGATACGCCACCAGGATCAGGCCTTTTAACCGTGAAAGGTCCTATGGCCTACAGAACCAAAGATAGTGCTTTGGCTCTGGATGCCACTGTGGGACAACATCCTACTGATATTTTTTCCTTAGAGTCAGAAAATATAGATTGGTTTAATCAGCTTGGGGAAGAGCTTCCAGAATCAGCAATTTGGTCACCTACCATGGGATTCTCTACAGTAGATAAAGAGGTTTTATCTCATTGTGAAAAAGCTATAAATTTATTATCTGATGCTGGAGTTAAGATAATTGAAAAAGATACTATTTGGGAAAAAAATCCAGTAGATTCTTGGTTAGTATTTTGGGCCTCTGCTTGTGCGAGAAGACAACAGCATCTTATAGATACAGAAGAGTTTGAAAAGATTGATCCGCTTTTGAGGATGTTTATAGAAATGGGTAAAACTATGGATGGAGCATCTTATGCCTCCTCCATTGATGAATGTCATAGACTAGGTTACCAATTGCAAAAATCTTTTGAAGAATCACCACTTATAATTACTCCAGCCACTTGTGGGCAAGCACCGGAAATAGAAGGCGATGGTTTTGTCAATGGTGAAGAAACAGCGGCATGGGTCGATTTCACAATGGGTATAAACATGACCAGGAATCCAGCTGGAGTCATTCCTATTTCTGTTCTTGATTCAGGTTTGCCTGCCTCTATTCAAGTGATAGGTGGTCAAAGACAAGATTTAGATGTCCTTAAAGCAATGCATTCCTTTGAAAAAGTAATAGATTTTTCAGAAAAAGCAGCTGATCACGAAGATTCCTGACATTATTCGTCGTCTAGCATTGTTGCATGATTCCACCAAGCTAAGTCTGAAAAAGCTCTTAAGTCCAACTCATGAGTCCAAGCTGATCTATGTTGCTGAGAAAGATGAAAATAAGTTTTTGCAATTTCTTTGGGCAGCAATAATCCATCATGCTCCATTCCTTTTGTTTCTCTCAATTTTTGGTACATTTCAGGTCCAAGCATCTTCCCTAAAGTATCAGGGGCATCTACTGCCCCATCGACAATGATATGTGCAACGTGAATTCCTTTAGAAGAAAATTCAGCATTTAAAGACTGACATAGCATTCTGCGCCCTGCCATAGCAGCTGCATGTGAATGCTGTGTTGCGTTTCCTCTCATGGCTGCAGTTGCTGAAGTTACCAACAAAGTTCCCTTACCTCTATCTACCATTATTGGACATAAAACTTTGGCTACTCTGAATAAACCAAAGCTTGCCATTTTCCAACCCCATTCAAATTCTTTATAACTTGTCTGACTCAGCAACTTCATTCCTGTTTGTGCTCCCAAGTTATAGATTACTACCTCTATTGGTCCGACATCATTTTCAACTTTATTAATAACCTCTTCTATAGAATTATCTTCAATAGCATTAAGCAATTGTCCTGAAGCTGAGCCGCCAGAGTCTTCAATATCAGATATCAATTTATCTAAACCTTCTTGATCAGTTCTTCTGCAAAGATATGAATGATATCCTTCCTCAGCAAATTTAGCTGCGACTGTTCCACCAATACCTGCGCCCGCTCCAAAAACTAAACATACTGGCTTCATATTTATCTCCTATTAATTATTTTGCACATCGACAGGTTGTGCTGTGTGCAGCAAGGTAGCTGCAAGCTTACCCTCTTGGTTAAATATTCTCCCCTCAGATGTCGCACTTCTTGCTCCAAGCTTGATAAGCTTGACTTCCATATTAGCTTTTCCAAGCGGAAGTGGACGATGAAATAAAACATGCAAGTCTGTTGTCATAGGAGCTTTTTTTTCCTCATACGCACATATCATAGCTACTGAAGTGGCATCATCAAGTGCAGCAGATATCATACCACCTTGGACAAAACCCAGCGGGTTGCCACACTCATCTTTGAACTCACATGAAAAAATGATTTTATCTCCCTTTACAGATTCAAACCTTAACTTAAAAAACTCCATAGAAGGTCCATGCGAATCAGGATCAAATTTTTTTAATCTTTCTTCCATATTTATAAGCTTTTAATAGTAAATGAGGT
>Ga0163111_10003438_pt1 | contig 10226 bp, 7 predicted proteins | sample CRUFie1St18metaG_FD_109645 | JGI IMG/M metagenome (GOLD analysis project Ga0163111, IMG submission 109645) | Marine microbial communities from the Costa Rica Dome - CRUD Field 142mm St18 metaG | ecosystem: Environmental > Aquatic > Marine > Oceanic > Photic zone | place: Costa Rica: the Eastern... | reverse complement strand
GGGGGGGGGGGGGGGGGCGCGGGGGGGGGAGGGGCGGCGGCGGCGCCGAGGGGCGGCAGCGGCGCGCAGGCGCCAGAGGCGAGCTCGCGGGGCGGCGCAGGTGGCGCAGCGACGGCGAGACGAGAGGGCGCGATGCGCGATGCGCGGTGCGCGGGCGGGCGGGCGGGGGGTGCGGGCGCGCCTTCTGGCCGAGGGGCGTCTTCTCCTCGTCCTCCTTGGCCTCGGTGACGTTGGCCTGGATCTTGCCGATCTCGGTGCGCATGCCGGTGGCGGTGACGACGCCGATCGCCGCGCCGTTGGAGACCGTCGTGCCCGAGAACATCATGTTGAGCTTGCTTTGGATGCGCGCATCCTTCGCGACGAGCTCGAGGTGCTTGAGCACGGTCTCGCTCTCCCCCGTGAGCGAGCCCTCGTCCGTCTTGAAGGTGGTCGTCTTGAACTTCATGATGCGCACGTCAGCCGGCACCTTGTCGCCCACGCGGACGTCGACCACGTCGCCCGGCACGAGCTCCGACGACGGCACGTCGGGCACGATCTTGCCGTTGCGCAGCACCCTCGTGGTGGTCGTCTGCATCTCCTTGAGTGCCTCGAGCGCGTTCTCGGCGTTGTGCTCCTGCCAGACGCCGACGATGGCGTTGATGACCAGGATGAGCATGATCACGAAAGGCTCGACGAAGGCCTCCAGGCCCTCATCGCCCTCGCCCTCGAAGAAGGCAAGCACCTGCCAGCAGGAAGGTCTGGGGCTGAGGGGCTGCGGGAGAAGCAGAGCAGCCGCCCCTGCACCACCGCCATGGGGCGCGCGTGCACGGGCGCGGATCGAGCTGACGGGCGCACAAAGGAGAGCGTGGCAGCACCGAGCAGGATCTTGACGAGCAGGTCGTCGAACTGCTGCAGCACCAGCTTCCAGAGGGGAGTCCCCTCCTCCTTGTCGAGCTCGTTGGTGCCGTACTCGGCGCGGAGCTTGGTCACCTGCGCATCAGTGAGACCCTTAGACAGGTCGGTCTTGAACGACTTGAGCACCTGTGCCTCCGACTCAGCCCACGGAGCCGCCTGGGTGAGTGGAGTTGGGCAGAACATCAGCGCCGCTGGCACTGCCAGAGCCGTTAGCAGCACTGTTAGGCACGCAGGCTGGCTGGCGATCGCGCACACGGCCGCAGGCAGGCCGCCGGAAGGCCAGACGGCCACATGAGGGGAGGGCGCCGTCTGTGATCCTCTCAACGAGGAGCTGTGCCATGCCGTGCAATGCCGAAGCGCAGCTCTCGTTCGCTGATCAGCGGTGCCACGTGAGCGCGAGCTTCGCTCCGCATTTATCACCCCATTACCAGGCGACTCGGCCCGCGTTCCTCGGTTTATCCCCTGCGTGTAACCAACCTTCGCACGCGCTGCGACGAGCCAACCACGTCGTCCACGGGTGCCATGCTCCGCCGGGTCCTCGGCGTGGGCTCGACGGGGCTCCTCGCGTCGCAGCTCGCTGTGCACGCGATGCCGCTGGACTCGTCGTGGTCGCGAAGCCGCGTCTCGCTGGCGCAGTCCGCACAGCCGGACCAGCGGCCGGTGGTCATCTGCGGGCCGAGCGGCGTCGGGAAGGGCACGCTCCTCACCCGGCTGATGGCAGAGCACCCGGACTCCTTCGGCTTCTCGGTGAGCCACACCACGAGGCAGCCGCGGGCCGGCGAGGTCGACGGCGTGCACTACCACTTCGTGAAGAAGGAGGACATGGAGGCGGCGATCACGAGGGGTGAGTTCATCGAGTACGCGCGCGTGCACTCGAACATGTACGGCACGTCTGTCAAGGCGGTGGAGGACGTGAGGGCCGCAGGCAAGACCTGCCTACTCGACATCGACGTGCAGGCGCGCGCGCCTTGCGCTCCACGCTTTGAGCCACGTTAGGGCCCAGCCGCCAGCCATGTCCCGAGGGTGAGGGCGCGCGCGGGCGGCTCACGGCTGTGCTTGGCCCGGGGTGCTGCGCAGGGCGCCGAGTTGGTCAAGAAGACCAACCTGAACGCCGTCTTCGTCTTCGTGGCGCCTCCCTCGTACGAGGAGCTGGAGAGGCGGCTGCGCGGCCGCGGCACCGAGAACGAGGAGACGCTCAAGACGCGGCTCGCCAACGCGCAAGGCGAGCTGGCGTACATGTACAAGCCGGGCTTCTTCGACTGCGTCATCATAAACGACGACGTGGACAAGGCATACGACAAGTTAAAGGCGCTCTGCGTGCCTGCAAAGTGAGCTGAGCCCTGTCCGGTGCGCGGCCACACGTGTTGACTCAGGGTAACGTCAGGGATGCAGGGATGAGGCAGACATTTTAAACGTTAAATTTCCACCGTCGCCAGAAACCTCACCCCGGCGGGCCGTACAGAGCGAGCGGACATGATCTGTGGGGGGAACCACTCCGTCTCACATCTCGTCTCTCTCTCTCTGTGCTCGCGCGCGCGCGCCGCGCCGCGCGCGCCCCGCGACGCACGCGCGCAACGCACCAAATTCAATTCACACGAGATATGTGCTCCACACACACATATCTCATAGTCATACTATCCCCGGCTCTGGGCTGGAGAGTGCGGCACTGGATATACTAGACACGTGTGTCGTTAATTTGGGCGGGAGCTTTTAGCCTGACTGTACGCTCGTATTTGCCGCACGGTTGATCGCATCAGGTCGCTCTGCGGAAAGCCGGCCGCCTCCGAGCGATGTACCGCACTGAAGGCATCTCTCGTGTGCCCGTGCCGCAGGCAGAAGGCGAACCACGCGTTGCACGTGTCGGCGGACGCGCCGTCTCTCTCGAGCAGGAAGCGCCACAGCGCCGAGGCTTGGGCATGCAGCCTGCGCTGTGCGAGCACGGCCGGGGCGGTGCACGCCATCAACAGCCGCTGCCCGCACTGTACCTCGGCCACGTCGTCGTCGGCCACGTGCGAGGAGGCGAGAAATAGCTCGAGGGCTGGCACGGCAGCACCTGCGGCAGCCATGGCCAGCGCGGTTTCTCGCACCGTCTGCCGCTGCGCGAGAAGTGAGTCTCGCATGGCTCGCTCGTGCGGGTCGGACAGGTAGCGAAACGCTACGCTCACCCGCTCGAACGCACCCGGGTCACCTCCGTGGTCAGGGTGGTTCTTCAGCGCCTGCTTGCGGTAAGCAGCCTTGATCTCGTCCGGGCTTGCATGAGGGCTGACGCCAAGGACCTTGTGCGGATTGTAGCCGACGGTGGAGAGCAGCTGCCTGCCTGACCTAGCAACTAGGCCGCGGGCAAGGCGGTGCATCGCCGCACCACGGCGGATCGCGCCGTGTTGGCGCAGGCTCGGGTAGACTCGGAAGGATCGGTCGAGACTCAATAATCGTTCTTATATACATGAGAACGGCGTGCCGGCGCGCTCATAGTACTCCCCCGCCAGTTGTCGCATGCCCCCCCCCATTGTAATAGGTCTCGCAGGTGGCCCCGCCTTACAGTACATGGTGAGAGGGGGCGCCTGTGCGAATCTGGTGCTTGCATTGTTCTCCGGAGGAGGAAGCCGGGCGGGCGACGCCTCGCTCAGCGCCCCGCGCCCTATACTCTGCTCTTCAGCTCGGTCCCTGGGGAGCGCTCTGCCTCGCGCTCCTCGCTGCTCGAGTCGGCGCCCTCGCCGGCCTTGGTTAGGGTGAGGGTTAGGCTTAGGCTTAGGCTTAGGCTTAGGGTTACGGTTAGGGTTAGGGTTAGGGTTAGCGCCTCGTCGTTGAGGAGCTCGGGGCTCTCGAGGCTCTCATTGAGCAGCCGCTGCTTGGCCAGCTCCTCCTGACGCAGCGGCGCCTGCACAGGGTGAGGCTCGGGCTTGGGCTTCGGGCTCAGCGCAGGCTCAGGGAGAGCCGCCTCGTCTCCCGCAGCGGTGCTGGGGCTCGGGTCGCGCCTGCTGGTATCCCGTCGCTCCAGCGATGCACAGCGTCAGCCACAGGATACCCGCCTGGTGGGGTCACGGCATGGTGGCGTCGTGGTGGCGTCACGGTGTGGTGGGGTCACGTCAGGTCATATGCCTGGGGTCATGCCTGGGGTGCCGCCTGGTGGGGTCACAGCATGCACACAGGGTGCACGGCGCACGGTGCACGGGTGCGTGGTGCATGGGGCATGGTGCACGGTGCGTGGTGCATGGTGCGTGGGGCATGGTGCGTGGGGCATGGTGTGAGGCGCGCGCACCAGCCCGGCGTGCTCGTCCCAGATGAGGAGGTTGATGAGGACGGTGACCATCTTGTTGGCCACGCCGAGCACCGTGTAGCAGGTGGCGGTCACCTGTGAGCGGCAGTACCAGGTTAGGGTTAGGGTTAGGGTTAGGGTTAGGGTCAGGGTTAGGGTCAGGGTTAGGGTTAGGGTTCCTAACCATGGCGGTCACCTGTGAGCGGCAGTACCAGCCGGTGAAGGAGATGGCGAGGCCGACGACGCACGAGGCGAGCAGGTAGCCGATGGTGCGCGGCGTCCACAGCTCGTGCCCGGGCGCGCTCAGCTTGGCCAGCTTGTCCTGCTCGTGGCTGAGCATCGCGATGGCCAGCATGGGCGCGATGCTCAGCACGTTCGTGTACTGGGTCGGCCCCCACCTGCTCGGGCTTGGGCTTGCTCGGCGCTAGGCGCGCGGCTCGGGGCGGGGTTAGGGGTGAGGTTCGCGGTGGGGGCGCGGTGCGCGGGCGGCGGTGCGGTGGGCGGGCGGGGGCGCGGAGGGCGGGCGGGGGTGCAGTGGGCGGGCGGGGGCGCCACATGGAGGCGAACTTCATGTCGGGGCCGACGATGTACTTGCCGTAGGCCATCTGGGTGGCGGTGACGAGGGTGTACGCGATGACCCACGTGTAGGCGTGGATGCCGCCGACGACGAAGGACTTGTCCGCGCTCACGTACCCGAGCACGCCGAGGAGGATGCAGAGCAAGGCCATGCAGGAGCGGCAGTTGGGCAGCTGCCGCCCGAGGAAAGCCCACTCGAGCACGCAGACGGCCAGCGGGCAGGAGGCGCGGAAGACGATCACCGTGTCGATGTTGCTGTGCTGTAGCGCCTTCATGTTCGTGTAGATCCCCACCACGAACTGCAGCACGTACAGCAAGTACGGCCGCACCTGCGCAGCAAAGGGCAGGCGGGCGGGCGGGCGTGGGTGCAAGCGGCTCGAGGTGACACAGCTCGGAACAGCACGCGTGGTTGCACCTTCTTCCACTCGAAGTCGTCGACGGGCGCGACACCGCTCACCTTGATCAGCATAATAGCGACGGCGCTGAAGACGAACTGCGCCGTCGAGACGAGGCCAGGCAGCGGCAGTGCCTTCAAGCAGAGCTTGTTGACGAGGAGCATCGAGGCGGAGGACATCGAGTACATGATCATCGCTGAAACGGACGCGCTCGTCAGCTTGGCGTCATCGGGCATCTTCTTCGAATCGTTGCGTCGCAACACCGGTGCTGCGTGTGCCGGTGCCGGTGCGTATGCCGGTGCTGCGTGTTCGCGTGCTACTGGCTGGCAAGACGCAAGTTTGGCGATGCACTGAGGGGGGCAAAACGCGGAAAACACGCGAAACGTCGCGATCAACGGATCAAGTCGCCACATCCCCTGGGATCAATCGATCGTGGGCCGGAGCGCCCCCAGCTTCTTGCGGCCGTAGAACTGCACCGGCTTCACCCCGCTCGGTGGTGGGAATAGGTCGCGGTTCTCCTCGTAGACCTTGTCCCACGCGCCGGGCCATAGAAAGTCGGTCTCGGACGGGTGCAGCTCGGACGCGCGCCGGTTGAAGGTGCCCGTGGGGTAGGCCGCCTGCCGCTGCTCGAGGGTCCTCGGCTCGAAGCCGCTCTGTCTCGCCCGCTCCACAAAGTGCGCATCCTCCACCTAGTCGTAGGTCGGGCTCGGGTTAGGGCTCGGGCTAGCTAGCCCTACCCCTAGCGAGCATCCTCCACCTGGTCGTAGTGCGCGCGGCGCTTGACGGTGAGGGCCTGCGGGTTGCGGAAGTGCTGGATGTCGCTCTCGACGATCTGGTGGCGCCACAGCTGCTCGGCGTCGGGCCGAGGGCGCGTCGCCTCGATCGCCGCCTGCGTCGCAGTGAGCCCCGCCCGGAAGAGCTCGGGGTGCGGCTTGCGTGCATGCTCCTTCTGATTGACCAGTCGGACGGGCACGTCAACGACCTGGGTGCAGCCAAAGCTTGGGCTTGGGCTTGGGTTGGGCTTGGGCTTGGGTTGGGCTTGGGCTTGGGCCTGCCGGGGGGGGGGCGAGGGGAGGGTTGCGCGTCGGTTCTCGCCTGGCTCCCTGGCACGGCGAAGTGCCGCTCGTGGGCCGCCGCCTTCCCGGGCCGGGAGCGACCTTCCCGTGCCGGGTAGTAGGGGTTGCTCTCGGCGCTGAGGATGTCCGACTGGCCGCGCTGGTGTGAGCTGGAGCTCGCCGTGTCGTAGGTCGCGCTGAGGTACGGGTTCCTGAGCACCTCCGCCATGCCGCCCATGCGCTCAGGCGGCTTGAAGGAGGTGGGCACCCCGTGCCCGTCCTGCGAGTCCGGCCCCTGCTTGCCGTAGTGGCTGCTCGGGTCGCGCTGCTCCGTGCCCGGCGTCTCGCCGCCGAAGACGATGTTCTGCATCCTCCGCCCCTTGACCTGCTCCTGGCCCACGGGCTTGTGCAGGCTGCTCGTGGCGGCCGACTCGCTCTTGTAATGGAGGTGTATGTTCGACCGGGTCCGCTTCATGCTCCAGCCCTTCGCCGTCGTCTCCTCCGCACCCAGGTGCGACGCCCACTCCGGCACCTCGCCCCCGCTGCCGCTGCCGTCGATGTCGCGGCCGTACACGACGCTGTCCACCTCGGAGCGCATGTGTGGCGGCTGCGGGTGCGGGTCGCCAACCCCGTAGTTGTCCGCCGGCGCCCATGGCACCGCACGCTTCCAAGGCTTCCCGTCGTGGATGTCAGTCGTCTGGCGCGAGGCGCCCTCCAGCCAGCCCTTGATCGAGGCCTTCTCCTTCGTGCCGAGGTCGGAGCGGTTGTGGTCGTCCCTCGCTGCTTCGGCGTCGTAGTCCGACTTCGGCGCCCACGGCACGGCCCTCCGCCATGGCCTGCCGTCGTGGATATCGGTGGCGTGGCGCTCAAGCAGGTTGCCGTCCCGCGAGCGGCCCTCTGGCAAATTGCTGTAGAGCGGCTCGGAATGGGAGGGCTTCAGCGCGAGAGGAGAGGCCCTCTCGTCCTGAGGACTACCCCGCGCCCAAACTGCGCCCGGGGGAGCTGAATCCCCAAAGCCCACCATTGGCGACGTGCCCATCGGCTGGACCGAATTGAACTCCGATTGGTCCATCGGGCTGTGATCTCCCTCGAGGCGCTCAGGGCAGGAGTTCCTTCTGTCCCGGGTGCGACCTCGTAGCTTCGGAGTGGCGTTGTGGGTCCTACTGGGCTGTTGACCGTACCTGCTGGCCTGTATGGAGCTCCAGTTATCGTCTGGCGGATGGACAGTCGTCGCGTAGGCAGTACCATGATATTGGTTGGCTGGCGCCTTCCTGTCCCATTGGACCCGAGCAGCATCGCCCATTAATCGCCACTGCTCGTCGCGGCCACCATCACGCCCACCTTCGCCCAGCTTCGACCTGCTCATCATCCTGCGCGGAACCGTGTGCGCGCCGGATCGCCGCCATCGATGGCCGTTTCGTCTTGGCTGTCGGGGGGGCACTTCCAGCGGACGACACGCGCAGACCTACGACACGAGAGTCGGGGGGAGGTCAAGCCCGGAACATGCGCCGACCCACATAACGTACCCTCTAAAACGGCTCGCTCTCACCCAGGTGCCCCCCTCTCCGGCCCAAGCGACCGCCTTTGGAGCACGGCGAGCATGTCCTCTCGGTGGCTGCAGATGAGGTTTCCCCAGGACGACGGGTGGAACGCCGCGAACCCCTCCTGCCAGCAAGTGCCGGACGCGGGCGCGAGCAGGCCGTTGAAGTTCCACCCCTGCCAGAAGCAGCGGTACCCGGCGCGCAGCAGCTGCTGCAGCGTGGCCTGCAGCGAGAAGGCGCCCCCGTGTCGCCTCCAGTGCACCGAGTACTCGAACTCGAGTAGGTCCACCCTGGCACGCGCGACAGGAGGAGGCGGGCTCGGCGGGATGCACGGCGCCGCTGCAGCAGACGCCAGGCGGCAGCAGGCGGGTGGCCGGCTGGGAGGGCGTGGCCATGCGCGGGCCGGGTTCGAGCTGCGGCCGCGTGCCGCTTGGCCGCAAGCGTGGCCCGCATCCCCGCGAGGACGCGGCCATCCCACCCCTCGGTGTCGACCGTGACCATGTGCGCGTGCGGGATGCGCTCGGCCTCGAAGAACAGGTCCGCCGTGGTGGTGGCGATGCGCGAGCCGCGCGAGGCCAAGCTCACTGCGTCCCCCTCGTACCCCGGCCTCGTGTCGAAGCGAGCATACAACGGCGCGTCCACGCTGTCTGAAGCACCCGTGGCGTGGACGGTCACCAAGCCTGCCAGCTCGCTCTGCTGCACGACACGCCGGAGGATGGCAGCGTTGACCGGTGCCGCCTCGAGCGCGTGCATCCGCAGCCTCCGCGCGTCGCGAGGGCCGCGCCGCTCGGCACCCCTGCAGTCACCGCAGACCCCGCAACACTGCGCCTCGCAAGCGTCGCCCGAGGAGTTGCGCCTCAGGAGATCGTGCCACCTGCGAAAGCTGAGGGGCTGCGCCTGCATCGCCCTGGCGTATCGCTGGTAGAAGGCGACGAGATTATAGCCCTTGTTGGCACCGATATTGACGAAGTGCAGCTCCTCGCCATGCCTTCCGTGCGGCAGGTGAGCGATCTCCTCATGCCATTGCTCGCCCGGGCAATGGGAGTGGTGGGCAATGTACAGGGCGCCGGACGCGTTTCCGCAAGTGATCATTGTGGCACGCGTGCAGCGGGCCAGGCAGCGCCGAGCGCGAGCGGACGCAAGGCGAGCGCCAGCGCGCGGTGTGAGCCGTCGCGTGTGCGACGAAGCGAGAAACGCGCGCGTATGCGCGCCGAGCGCGCCGCGAGCCGACCGCCGAGAGCGCGCGTCGCGGGGATGCAAGCCGAGCGGACACGACGGCCGAAGTTATAAACATACCAATGTGAGGGTAGGATGCTTTGGAGAGAATATGATGGTTTTTTTTGAATGAGATGCCGCGACTCTCCGAGAACACGCCTCACAGTTGAACAGTTGAACAGTTGAATATGTATCGCGGGGGGGGCAGCTGGGCACGCCGCGCGCCCCGCCCCGCCCCGCCCCGCCCCCACGCGCACCTCGCACTCCACGTGTGCAGGTTGCAGCTGACGGTCAAGGCGCGACGCTCACTTGGCACGCTTGGTGGCGGGCGCATCGGCGTCCGAAGTGCGCTTGAGCCCGGCGAGCTTGTCGGCGTACTTCTCGATGAAGACCTTCATCGTGGCCTCCATGGCCGTCGCCAGCGAGGTCTTGGGCGCCCAGTCTAATTGCTGCTTGACGAGCCGCATCGAGGGGATGCGCAGGTCGGAGTCCTCGTAGCCCTTGCCGTAGTACTCGACGCCCGAGACGGCCTTGGTGGTGCCCTCGGGCTTGCCCGTGAGCTTGGAGTAGAGCTTGATCATCAGGTCGGCGAGGGCCTTGACCTGGATGTTGTTGTTGGGGTTGCCCACGTTGAAGGTGTGGCCGCACGACTTGTCCGGGTGCTCGATGACGCGCACGATGCACTCGCACGCGTCCTCGACCGCGCAAAACGTGCGGTACACCTCGCCGCCGTCGACGAGCACGAGCGGCTGCTCCTTCATGAGGGCGGTCATGAAGGAGGCGAGCACGCGCGGCTGGCCGTCGTCCGAGCCGTCGACGCCCGGGATGTAGTCCATGCGCGGGCCGATCCAGTTGTACGGCCGGATGATGGTGAACTTGAGGCCGTGCTCCGTGCCGTGCGCGTAGATCATCCGCTCGACCAGCTGCTTCGCGCAGGCGTAGCACCAGCGCTGGGCCGAGACGGGCCCCATGATCATGGGCGTGGTCTCCTCGTCGAGGAGGAAGTTCTTCTCGTCGGACACGGGCAGGCCGTACGACGAGAGCGTGCGCCCGTAGACCTCGCACGTCGAGAAGTGGATCAGGTGCTTCTTGTGCTCGACGCAGAACTCGATGCAGTCCTGAGACGCGCGGCGGGGCGAGGGGTGGCCTCTGGTGTCGCGGCGGGTGGGGCGGCGCGGGGCGGCGGGTGGGGCGGCGCAGGGTGGCGGGGGGGGCCGCGCGCTCCGGGGCCGGGCGGCGCCCCTCCCCGCCCAGCGCGCCCCCCCCCCTCCCCCGCCCCCCCCCCGGCACCGTC
>Ga0163111_10003437_pt1 | contig 10226 bp, 5 predicted proteins | sample CRUFie1St18metaG_FD_109645 | JGI IMG/M metagenome (GOLD analysis project Ga0163111, IMG submission 109645) | Marine microbial communities from the Costa Rica Dome - CRUD Field 142mm St18 metaG | ecosystem: Environmental > Aquatic > Marine > Oceanic > Photic zone | place: Costa Rica: the Eastern... | reverse complement strand
TAAATTTGGAAATCTGCATCACAAATCAGAAATCAGCTTTTCTAACCGCATCACTTTCACTTCGGACCCAGTGAACATCATCGAAAAGATCGACAGCCTATGATGAATCGCTGCAAAAAAGAGTGCTCCGAAATGATCCCTGAACATAGCAGTAACGGATTGGGATTTCTTGGAGGACCCGTGTGGACCTACCCCGAAGAAGAAATTGAATTTTCATCTCAGGATGAATCGGATGGTCAACTTGAATCGATTCTGGATGACGACGATAACGAGAGCTGTTCGGATGATAGTATGGATAATTTTCGAATAGCAATGATTGAAAAGTATATCGAAATGCACGATATTCAAGTTAACGATCAAAACCTTTTCGATATCCTCATTAGAAATGGCGACAATATTCTACCACAACATTCCCCTTGCTCTACTTTGAATGAAAATGGCAGAACAAAGTGCGGCTCAAAGTTGGCAGACGACGACGAAGACGATGATAATATCTACAGCACACGTGTTAATCCTGAAAGTAGCAGCAACCATGGCTCGCCAAAGATGTTTGAACCATCTCGCAACAATAAACGAAATACTCTTTCATCAAGAAGTCATCGGCCTAAAAGAGAGGTTAATACGCAAAGTATCAACATAGGCGTCACGTCAAATGATGAAAGACAATTACATCTTCTTCAAGAAGCCTCCTTGTGTATTCCATTCGAATACACAACGAAACTTGCTACATATTACATCAGACGCCCTTATGGCATAACTACTGTTCCAGAAATATTTCAAGTACTTTGTCCTCATGTGACAGACGAAATGTACAGCAAACGATCGCGGGCGTCATCCTCTGAGACAATCCAAGTTGCAATTGTCAATTCTGCGGATAATTCATTCATGCTCTTGCATGAATCAGCTGGGTTTCGTTACAAGAAGACAGATCCGAACGACTTTGACCACAACAAATGGATTGACGTCCCAGATGTTGGAGTTATGGATGTTCCACTCGGTTTTGTTAGCAATGAAAGTTTTAGCGAGAGGAATAGTATTATCGAGTACTCATTGGACGAAATAGTAAAAGAGGCTATGTTGGTACGCGAACAATACTGCAGCACCGTACGAAGTGCTGCGTTGGAAATCGAGAGGCAGCAGATGCTTGCCAAGACAAAAACACAATCCCCACCATCTTTAGCAAAATCTATCGTGAGCACACCTCATACTATTAGCAATTATTACTATGACGGGAGTAGTAATAACGCAAAAGTAGTAGAAGCAGATCAAGACGAACAAATAAAGGGCCGAAAATTAGACTTCTTCCAATGCATCTCGCCGACGTTATTGACGAAAGGAAGTAACGAAACCATAATCACACAACCTCCTCAACGTTCCGCTCACAATCAACGGAAGAGAAAGTCTGGGCAAAATGGATTCTATCGATTCTGCCAGCGGGTCATCATAGTGATTGGCTTCTATTGCTGTGCAATATTTCTTGTTGCTAACCTATCAGTGGCCAATCACCACCGACCAAGTACTGTTGTCGTCGAGCTTCTTCCTGAGTCATACAAAACTATTTTTGCGAACAATCTGGTACCAAATATTTTTATAAAAAAATTCGAGCAGCAGCAACATTACAGAAATCACACACACAGCGATAACCAATTGACGAAAAACGCCGTTGTCGAAGAACAAGAGTCTTTACCTCAATTGCAGACCTCTGGAATTGTAGAATCCAGTACTACAAATGATCTCTTTGATACTAACCGTTCTGCATATATTGAAACATTAGAAAATGAAAGAAATTCTTTCAAACAGGAGCTTGAAATAACTCAAGGGCTGTTGCGTGAACATGGGGAGCAAAATGACGTTTTATTTCAAAAGTATAGCTCGGAACGAATAAAGACCCAAGAACTTGAAACGGATAGAAATAATGCTATGACATTGGTGAAGAAACTTCGTCGTGATACCGTAGCTCTCGCAGCAGATTTGGAACTCGAACAAGAGCAACGACATAAATTGGCAGCATTAATTCGCGAGTTAGAAATCCAGGTTTTGTCCTTGAAAAAAGAAATATCTCAGATGAACCATGAAACCGCTTCGAGTGCTTCAGAGATTCGTAGTGATGTGACAAACTTACAGGGATTTATTCCAGAGTTTGAAAACCGAGCACTTGGGGAGCAACTCAATGAAGAATACCAAATACAGAAGCAACAACAACTAAACGAAAAAGACAATCTACGGGGGGGAAATGCAAAGGAATGTTTGGACACGACAGTGAAAGGTCATGAGAACCGATCCCTTCCTGAAGAGGAAAACCACGACGAAGGGAAAGGAGAATTGATTGCAGCAGATGGATTGGTGCTGAAATCATCAATGTACGGATTGCAGTCGATGGAAAATGTGATATTAATGAGCGCTCGAGCGAACAAGGGACCTGTGATCCCAAAAATATTTAGGTATATGAAAAAACATTTCTCGGAGGAAGTTAACGGAACCGAAAAAAAATTAGGGAAATTAAGATTGCTGGGGAAGCGAGTTCACGCTCTTGCTGCCAAGAAATGGACAAAGAGAATGTTTCAAAAATAGAAATAATGATGCCGTAGATTTGAAATACGACAAATATAAATTTTTTTTGGAATTTTTTCTCGCTCTAGTCCTCGTATCATTGATCGAATCAATCAAATATCTTATCTGGTATTTTTGACAACACCTCCACGGAAAATCAAATCATTTCTCATCAGAAATCGACACTATTGCTATCTAGAGGCGGCAACTTCGCTGAGTTATGAAACGAATCTTCTCCTTGCGGCGGATATTATCGCCGACGAAACAAGCCAGCTATCAGGGCACTAGATGGTACCACGAAGTATCGTACAAGCAATACGGAAAAGACCCAAAAGAAGTTCTCTCCTACCGTTCTGATTCTCTGATCGATGATCTTGATTTTCCGAGCTTTCTTGCTGGCGAGAATGAAGAAGAATTTGTTCGTGTGGAAATGAGACATGTCCCGTGGAATCCAGCTGACGTCAACACAGTTCAGGGAAGATATCCATCTCCATATGAATCCTCCTCGGCTTCGCAGGCAATCACACCAAATAGCAGGCTTGTCCGAAATAAGATACGTGTAGCAACAGATCGATGCATTGGACGATACTTTGAAAACGACCCCGTCATAGGATCGGAAGGATGGGGGCGCGTCACCCATTCTACATCATCGTCACCGTCAGCTCTCTCGCCCGGAACACTTGTGACACTCGGGCTTCCAGGACTCGGGACTCTCCGTTCGTCTCTGTGGTTGCCGGCATCAGCAGTGTTGCCAGTCCCAGAATTTGTCTGGGAACAATTGGGACCGGCTGGATGTTCTCTCTTTCAGCTCGGTGGCACTGCGTTGCGACTCCTATCAGATTTCGTTGACTTAAAACCTGGAGACGTTGTACTCCAGAATGCTGGTGGCAGCGGTGTTGGATTCTTAGCCAGCCAGCTGGCTGCATCATCATCGCTACTCGGGAACCCGAGGAAGAACATTGAGAACGACAATATTGATGATCAGTCGCCAGTTATGGTCAGTCTGATTCGGCGTCGTGGCAAATCGAAGGAATCCTTCGAAAAAACTGTAGAATACTTGAGAAGTGTTGGGAAAAATGCTTTTGTTGTTGCGGAAGAAGATTTTTTCCTTCCAGAGGATGAAAAAACGAACAAAAGCAGAAGCCATCGAGCAAATGGAAGCACAATTAACAAAGAAGCAATTCGTGAGATGCGGGAAAGATTGCGAGAAATATCACCCAGCGGATCTCTCCCAAAACTGGCACTCAACGCTGTCGGAGGAAACAGTGCCCGATTAATGCTGAAACTATTAGAACCCAATGCGGGCAGCACAATGGTCACTTATGGTGGTATGTCGGGGAAAGGTGTACAGCTCGGTACGCCCCAACTTATATTCAGCGACGTGCAAGCTGTTGGGTATTGGCATTCTCGATGGATGGTCCGGCAGTATGAGCAAGAGCAAGCCGAACGAAAGCAGCACGCACGAGGTCAAATAAGCGGCGTAGATAGATATAAGAGCGACCCAAGAAAGAAGTTTTCTAACCACCGAATCGAAATGGTGAATCTCTTGTCGCGACTCGTCCAGGAGGAGGACTTGAAATGTCCCCCGGCTCATACTTTTCGTTTAGAAAATTTACAAGAAGGCCTGCTGTGGCAAGCGAATCAATCACATAACCAATCAAGTGATTCACCATACCAATCTCAAATCCGAGGAAAACTTGTGTGGGATTGCAGTGAATACAAAACTGAATAGATCGATGAAAGGGCGAAATCGGATGGGATAGGATTTAGAATGAAATAGAATTTTATAGATACTGTTGAGCTTTCAAAACAATAGTGTTTTATCCTTATGAAATTTGTTCAAGCGATCACAGACGCCCAAATTTATTATCACGATAGAGTGATTCATTTTCGCTGCCTCTTTCGATTCTTTCCACTTCCACCACTAGTATCGCTCCCGGGAGAGGAAGATATCCCACCAATCCCGATATTTCCCACCTTTTGTGTAACATATGTGTTCAGATTAGCAAATATGTCAGTCGGAATGGCGTCGACATTGATCTCGATCTTGTAGCGATCTTTTCCATAACTTTCTAGGGCTTGTGGGCAGTCTAGTTCACACGTCGTTAAGACATGCCCGAGTTCAATCCCATTCAAAAGGAAAAGGTTGCTTCCAAATCGTGCTCTTGCGTCCAGGGTCGGCGGTGCCGCGGGGACACTGCTTGGTCCTGACGTCGGGGACGCTGTTGTAACACTCGAGGTTGGGTTGGACGACCTACCGGATTTTGTGCTTTTTCCACTACTTCCACTCGCCCCTTTACCTTTACCATCGATGTTTTCCCCGACATCGTACTCCTGTCTGATCTTGCGATAGCGGTCTTCGAAGCGTCGCGCATAGGACTTGGCGAGGAGCCAGAAATCAGAGCCGTCAGCGTTGTAGGTCATACAATTGCTCCAAACCAACCTTATGTCTTCTGCCACTTGATGTGCCGTCGAATAGTGACCCCGTTCCAAACGCCTCTTAATTGTCCCCAAGTCCATCATATTAGTGATGATTTGTGGATAATCAAAAAGTTCAAGACCCCTCCAGTCGACGGGTTCCCGAAAGGGAGCACAATCCTGATTTGCCAATAGCGAATTAACGATTTTGGTGATCCTTTTCACGGGTTCTTCTTGTCCTGGGGCAGGAGGCATGATTAGATATACAATAGACGAATATTGATGTATGCTGAATAATCAGACTGCCTGATAACACTCTAATCTTTTAGGCCAAGGCGATCGATGAACAACTGCGTATAAGTCCTTTTGAAGCGGTCTGTATTTATATCTTTTGAAGCTTTAATTTCGACTGATTGTCAGCCCATTACCAAAGAGATTAAAGATAGTAACAATGATGTAACGTCGCTCTTTCGTTGCTAGATTACGTGCTGCTTGAAAGCGCGCGCTCGTCTTTTCAGATTCCCCCCTCACAAAACATACACCACCTCAAGCATTTCAGAAAAATTGATCGTCAGAGCAGCGAGGAAACAGTGTTGTAAGTACAAAGTTCAGTGTCACTAAAGAACGAGTGTGGTAAATTCTTATCGATTCCTACTTGTTTTCATTAGTATTTGATACTCCGACAGAACGAATTCGGTCCTTCTGATAACCTTCAGTCGGTGGCGAGGACGAACAATGACGATGAAGTGAGCACGCTGTACAACAAAAGAATTTCTGTTGAGTATCAAAGTGTTGTAACGGAAGACGAATTAGCAGCATGTTACGTTTCTCAAACTCTTTTATTGAGAAAAGGTCAGATTGATGCGACGAAAAGAGTAGGAAACGGATTGCCAAAGTTGTTGAAATCTTTAATCAGCGGAAAGGGAATAATATTCTGGCAAAGCTTTCAAAAGCTGGGAATATCTCATTTCCAAAATTCGATCTCCTATTTCATATTCCTAGCCATGAAATACAGCAGTCTTATAAAAACACTTCAGATAAAGACACTTTTAAATACTAGGTCGACACAGAATTTGGTAGGCCGTAAGGTGCATTTTATTGTGTTAGTATGGGGGCTAACAAAGATACAATTTAAGCTCTTTCCTTTCGGAGAGAATTTGTCACTTTCCTACGCGCCATCCGTTGTGACATGGGATCCGCGGACATTGACGAAGATTACTGCACACTTTGGAGTCGGATTTTTCCAATGCACGCCCTGTGATTGGCGATGAATACACTGCTATCCAAATGTTCGATCACTCATCGATGATATCAGTATAATGTGGCGGACACGCTTTTTCTCTTATTTTGTACCCGAGTAACGTCTCTTTCTTGTCGCTGTCTTTGAGTATCCCACGAGCATATGTCATTGCAATCCCTGAAACAGAATGTAGTGACTGCATTTCGCCGAGCCGAAGTTGTGCTGCGTTCCAAGTGGTAGTGCTGCTAACAAATGCATTTTCCTCGTTAAGTTTTAAAACATTGTGATATTCATCCTTCAAATTCACCGAGTATTGCATAAGTGCCGTGCTTGACAAGCGTACTAAGAACATCAAACTTCGATATTCCAAACTCTCACTTCCCTTGGGAACTACGAATGTATTATTTCCCAGATTTTCTTCTAGAATCTTGATGGCATTGCCTCCTAAATCGTCGATAGTAAGTGCTAGTAATCGACAGGTATCGACCAAATGAGTCATATCCATGCGGACATTTTTTGGATTAAATTCTGGTGGAGCTTTCGCGATCAAAAGGTCGCTTGATATTCTCGGACGGGATTTAGGTGCTCTTGGTCGAAGTGTTACTACCCAGTATTTCGGATCGTTCGCAATCTTTGCGAGATGAAGCCATTTCAAACGCTTGAGACGAAATGCCTCTGGGTGCAATTCTTTTTGGACACAAGTATCATATCCATCATCGTACATTAAGTATCGTTTCATATTTATCTTCTGAAAGTCGGGTATCCTTTCCATCGGTGGTAACTCATTGCCATCGAACGAAATTTTATTCGGAACCAGTGTGAATTCTTGGCTTATTTGAATATCCAGTGGGCGATGAAAGACTGCTATAGACGCTTGAGTATATCCGCTGCCATCCCCATTTACGAATCCGAATTTTGCAAAAAGGTGTGCATCGCTGAATTTTCCGTAGGAATTGATCAATTCCCAGCCCGGAGAAATGCTAGATTTCGCAGATATTACGAAGGCTTGTTTTTCCAAATGGTAATCGTACACAACGTTTGGAATTGGGTGTGAATTAAGCATGTCTAAGATAGGTACCATTGCATGGCATCCTTCATCAAAAATTGATTTATTTGATTGGATTCCCCAATCAGACATCAAACGATCGAGATCAACAGTAGAAAAATATTTGCCTGCTTCTGTAGAGCATGCTTTAGGTCCCGGATTGAAACTGCGGCTAAGAACATGGATACGAGCGGTCTGGTAATCTTTTAAAGATATCTTTTTACCGAAAACCAGAGGAGAGGCAGCGACCAGCGCCTCATACTCCGAATGAATCATTTCTTGATACATGATAACTACAGCGAAGTTCCATGAATGATGACCAAGCATACTTTGAAGATCTGTTCGACTGGCGAGGAGAGGATGATGTCTGCTTAGTTCTTCCCAGCTTGGAAGGGAATCCAAATAGGATGCGTGAAGTTCCTCAATTTTTCCGCCATGTACAGCAGGGCTCCCGTCAGAATCATTTGCTTGTACTTTTTCTACATTCTCATTTCCCAAAAGTCGCTTTCGTTCATTGACTAAATGGGTAGCCAAAAAAGCTCCACTTGCCAATGGATTCTTCGTCATTTTGTGTCGTGCTTTCAAGAGTTTCTCATTTTTGACGAAGTCGCTCCGTAGAGCATCAATTTCCCACAATTGTAACTCTCGAGGAATCTCGGCCACAACATCCCCATGACTAATGGGCGTTTTGGTCATGGAATTAGCTTGCAGGGTTCTACGAGTCGGCTCGACCTTACCATCTCCACACCATACCCCTGAGCTGGAACACGCTTTATTCCAAAATACGCCAAACGAGACATCAACACTGACATTGTCAATTGTAGCGGTGCTCTTTTTATTTAAAGCCAAACCCGCTACAATCGCAAGCACAAGGATTCCAACACCATAAATAGTCAACTTATGAAGTTCCGAGGTTCTTTCTTCTTTGTTGATTGCCCCCCTTTCAATGGTCTTATTGGCCCTCCGTTCGCTGGCCGTTGACTTTCTCTCACTCCCATTGGACGATTTTATTTTTCGTTTCTTGGCTGCCATTGCAAACTCGTATGAGTCTGTGTTGATGGTTGACAGAAAGCCAAGTTTCGATGGTGAATTGAACGATGAATCGAACTCCTTGTCTTGTGTTCACATGTCGAAATGCTGTTTGGAAATCGAAATGATCTCACATCATTCGATGTTGCTTCACGCGCGACCACAAAAATCGATTTTTTTCTTCTTTACTAAAGTTAAGGATAATGAGGTGCCTACCGCTTACCAATCACTACTTTTTTTCTACGACAGGTCTTAGTACTCCCTACGAGAGCCTCGCAACGATCAGTTATTTCTCCCTGGAAACACTCTCCCTCACGCAAACCATAGAGACAAATATAAAGCAAGATGGTACGTTTTGTAATTTCATGTTAAGCTAAGAAGGAGACACCATGGTAGAACATGGTACACCTAGAACAGAGATGCAGAGTTGCACTCTACCTGTTGGATGTTGAATAGGAGACGATGGCTATACTTGCATGCATCCGGGATGCATGTTCGTTGATAGCGTTGCTCGCATTATTGACGAAGCATCATATCTTCTTCTAGCATCCATGATGATCTCGTCGAGAAAAAGGAGAATGACGAGAATAATCGAATTGAATTCGTAGTGGTTGAGTTGTTCGCAGTCTAACCCTATTTTCTCGGTTGCTTCGTCGTCACGTTCAAACTCTATTTTTACTACAGACTAAGGGTACCACTTCATTCGGAAAGCGGCACAATAAGTCGCACACACTGTGCCGTCGATGTGGAAAGGTTTCTTACCACATTCAAAAGTCGACATGCTCGTCTTGTGGGTACCCCTCAAAGAAGATGCGAAAGTACAACTGGGGAGAGAAGGCCAAGGGTCGTCGCACAACAGGCACTGGTCGCATGCGATACATGAAGACCATGACCCGTAAATTCAAGAATGGATTCAGAGAAGGCACACAAGCAAAGAAGCAAAGCGCATAGATTGATTATATTCAAGTAGAAATGATTGATTTGAATTGAAATGAAAATCCCAAATTATTTTGCCGCCTGTGATCGACAAGGATAGTTGCCTTTCTGTGTATGAAAAATATTAGAATCAGTGATGTGTTTGCCCACAAAAGTGTTTAGTTGTGTTAATGTATTTCGAGGGAAAACGGAATGCTATCACGTGGACAACATCTTCTTCAGGTCATTCCGTAGCGGATTCAGCTCGAAGTGTCGGATGCTCCATCGGCCGTCGTTTGTATCTTTCATCGTCCACGTATGAGTTCAATCCAACATACGTCGTACATGCTCTTAATTCGATATTCATGTTTGCAACGGTACCGGTAAATTATGCATGTTGAATTTCTGACCTGTATGCTGCAATAACCTTCGTTGCAGTTCTTGAGTGTACCGTATGTGGAAGAAAGAAAGAAAGCTTCAGGTATAAATCTGTGGCTATAAAGTGTTGTACTGTATATAAGTTTATTACTAGCTTTGTGTAAAATGTTCTAATCTTTAGAAACAGAGGATGGTGCCTTCTCTTCCACTTCACCAATCTTGGTCATTTCCTCATTATTTTCAACACATGAGGATAATTCGTCCAATAAATCCTCCACTTCGAAAGAGCCCAAGTCACCAAGTTTGCGGCTACGGATAGCCAACTTTCCGCTCTCCATTTCCTTCATACCTACCACAGCCATGATAGGTACTCTTTGTTGTTCGGCATTGCGAATTTGCTTGGCCAACCTTTCTGTACCACGATCTACTTCGACTCTGATTCCAGCCCTTTTTGCCTTGGCAGCAATTTCATAGCAATAGTCTTGAACAGCGTCTGTCACGGGAAGGAGCTTTAGCTGAACAGGTGCTATCCAGAAAGGAAAATCTCCAGAACAATTTTCAGTCAAAATACCAAAGAAGCGTTCTAAGGATCCAAAAATAGCACGATGAACCATAATTGGGCGTTCTTTTGTTCCTTCTGCACTCATATAT
>Ga0163111_10003436_pt1 | contig 10227 bp, 5 predicted proteins | sample CRUFie1St18metaG_FD_109645 | JGI IMG/M metagenome (GOLD analysis project Ga0163111, IMG submission 109645) | Marine microbial communities from the Costa Rica Dome - CRUD Field 142mm St18 metaG | ecosystem: Environmental > Aquatic > Marine > Oceanic > Photic zone | place: Costa Rica: the Eastern... | reverse complement strand
CGGTGCCGCAACGGTACTGATATTATTTTTGATCATAAAACTAATACGAAGGATTCGCCCAAACCATCTCTTTCTTTTTTTGCGTTACCAAACTGTTAAATGACAGGTTAAAAATTTGTTATTCTAGGCTGTAAACGCGAGGCCTTGGGAGAAAGAAACCAAGACGAACCACGTTTTGAAACCTTCAAAATTCAGTTTTTAATTCCCATTAGTCAAATTGTTACGGTGAACACCGTACAAAACAATCCCTGAATGCAAGGAATCTTTCTGGCGCGTGGGCGAGAGAATTAGCTCTTTTCATAAGACTTATTGAGGAGAATGGACGCGGACGGTTTTCTTGTGTGAGTGAAAGGTTTGGAGCTGTAAAATAAGGCATAGGACGTAAGCTTCTCACGAGGAGCCGTATAGCGGGAGAACAAAATCTTACCAATAGAGCACTCTTCCTTTTACCCTTACCATCCTAGCTCATACATCCATTGGATGAGCAAATTTATAACTCTACATCTTCGCATATCCTATCAAACTTCAGGACATTGGCAAGATTGCCATTTGCTGTCATCAGTTGAAACGAGAAAGAGATAAAACGTAATACGATAGTTGAATCAATGAATTAGTCATTCAACGAATCAAGTGTAGTACTATTGCGTAACATAGCAAGCGATCAACTCTCGAGCGCCGTCGATTCATTGTCATCAAATCAATCCGCCAACTAGTCGTCTCCTCGAGCAGTCTTTTCAACGATCCATCATTTCAACTACAACTTTACATTTGAAACCAACTACACACAACGATGGAGAATCCACAAGATCGTCAACCTAAAGTTTTCCATCAGCAATATCAATATCGCAACCACAAACAATCCAATCATAGCTACCAAAACCACGGAAAACAGCAATCCTGGAAGAATGATGACAAAGTGTTCGGGAAGAAGGGTCGTGGTCCTTCCGAAAGGCACAATAAAATCCAGAATCATAAAAATAGATGCAAAGAGTCCAGCGATGGTTCTGTGAATGCAAACAGTCATGGCGAAAGTTCCACTGGTGGCAGAAATATATCCCGTTCGAACTTTTCCAGCGACAAAAGGAATCACACCGATGGCTGGAAACATAGCGGCAAAAGTAGAAAAGGCCACAAAAACGAGCTGTTTCGAAATAATCGCCAGCTTTACGAAGAGAAACAGAGAAATTCCATGGCACTCAAATCGTATCTCCGCCAACGTGGTTGGTCCCTAACCAACGACCACAACAATAGCAACGAACAAGTCAACCAAACTGATTCAAATAACACCACACTTGCTACTTACCCCGTTAATGACACAATTGGAGCTTTTGTTGAGAGTGAACTGGTTCGAAAGAAGGCATTGAAGTTGTTAGAAAATACTTTATGTCGATGGGCTACTTCTATCGAGAAGAACCCCATTGCGTGGAAACGAGTGCAAGGTACGTGATGGACAAAATTATTTTGTATCTTTTCTCATTTTCGAGTGTACTCCGATGCTTACATCAAAGCCATGTAAAATTTGTAATGCACAAAACACAATCCTTTACCTTCGATTCTGACTCAATAATCGCGTTTTTCCATCTTTACATACAGTGACTCTTGTTACCTTTGGGAGTTATAGGCTGCGTGCATACCGACCCGACGCCGATGTGGACCTTCTTGCTATTTGCCCTCCATCCTGTACACGAAACGACTTTTTCACAAGCCTTGTAGATATGATGAAGGGTGAATCGGCCATCACTCACATCCATCCGATTGCCTCAGCTTTTACTCCTGTCATCAAGTTTACAATTCACAACATTCATTTTGATATGCTCTTTGGTAGGGCCACGGGGAAGGCCAATATAGAAAAGCTGATCAACTATCAAAAGCTTTCGCTCTTTCCGTCTGGGGTCGCAAGCATGAATATTACGAGGAAGACAGGGTCGTTTGGTACGGCTTCTTTTGCCGAGGCAGCAATGGGGAAAGGGGCTATAGGCAGCAATAACAGCACAACCAAGACTGAAGATTTGCTGCACGAGTTTAAGATCGATGATTCTTTTCTAACAGGGATGGAGGATGATTCCGAAGTTCGTAGCGCTAATGGGGTTCGCGTGACGCAATTCATTTTGGACTACGTCCCAAACCAGGATGTATTTAGGTTGGTCTTATGTGCTGTAAAGGAATGGGCGATGCTCCAAGGAATTTACTCCAATGTCTTGGGATTTTTAGGAGGCGTCAACTGGGCCATTATGGTCGCATTTGTGTGCAAGCAAAATCCAACCCAGCCACCTTCCACACTGTTAAGTACCTTTTTCAAAGTTTTTGCTACCTGGAATTGGCCCGATCCAGTTCTATTGCTCAACACAGACAAACAAGTGCCAAGAACAATAGCAGGAATGAAGCCATGGGATCCGAAGACCAATCCACGAGATGCCCGTCATGTGATGCCTATCATCACTCCGGTCTTTCCGAGAAGTAAGTTTTATCGGGCTCAATTGCTCTTTTGAATATTATAGCGTTTGCATTCTTTTCACCTCATTACAATTCTTTGTCCTTTGCCCCACGCAATAGTGAACTCGTCGTACAACATCGCTATCCCACAACAACGTCGTATCCAGGAGGAACTGACGCGAGCTGCTTTTATTACTCAAGATGAAAACAATTGGAGAGCGTTGTACAACCGAAATGACTTTTTCGAGCGACATGCAAACTTTTTACAAATTACTATTAGGGCCGGAAATAACCATGGGGAGTTCACGAAATGGTTACGTCTTTGCGAGTCACGATTGCGATTACTTGTAAATGCTCTCGATTGCGAAGAAATGTCGGTTTGGCCTTTTGCTCAAATTATGGAACGAAAATTCAAGTCGACTCCCATGGACACTACACCAGCGAAGGCGAGCAACGAATGTGCCGGTCGAGAAGCCCTATTTTTTATTGCCTTGAGATTCGCTCCAAATGTTGAATGTATCGACCTTAAGCATCGTACCTCGGAATTTTTAATCAACCAAATCAACTCTTGGGAAGGAAGGAAGCCCAACATGGACTTTATGATTCATCATTTGTTGCAGAAAGATTTACCGCATCAACTGATAGGCGAATATGTGGCTACAAAGCCTAGTCCTTACTCGATACCAAATCCAAAGCTATTCAATACAATCTCTCATAAGATATTATCTCAAAATGGAAGTCTACCGGCCAACACAATGACGAAGACCGCGGTCGCCTCTCCTATATCGAAACGGAATGACAATCCGCCAATTCCAAAGAATATTAGAAGACCTAGTGGCGGGGACACCCAAAGTTTGGGTCGCTCTACCTACAGTAGTATTGCACGTTCTGTGAACAGTTCGATGCGTTCGGTAGACGGGACAGAAACATCACTTGATGGCATTGAACCAGAGAGCAGACCTCATTCTCCTCTCGGTAATTTCATCACTGTAGAAGGAGGCCCTTCGATGGCACAGGCAAATGACGAAAAAAAGAAAAACCAAACTATATCGAAAGACATAGATGGGTGCGACAATACCGCCAAGCCTTCCAGTCACCAATCGCAACTTTATGATTTTTTGACCGGAAAGATTGATGACATACTTCCTGTTAATTCCGCCGACGAATCGTGTACCCAATCAGATACGGCCGAATCACAATCGGATCAGTCGTCAACGAGATCACCGATTAAAAAGCGTCCAAGAAATAATTCCCAAGCCTGATTAGAAGACTCAGAATGCCAACATAGGATGTGAATTGTTTGAGAAACGGAAAGCTTTATGAGTCAGCTCACACCATCCACTGTCTGTAAAAAATGTTCGACGAAATATTTTACAATAGAAGGTAGTCGTGTTGCCGCTGTATGCAAGACGAGATAGATTAGATTCTCCTTCTAGAACTTAGTTTAAATTAACAACAAAACATAAAACATTTTTTTTGGGGAAGACTCTTCTACCATAGTGAGCTACAGTTTCTACTATGTGCAATTACACTACATACTACATAGAATCAGATTATCAATCTCAAAAGAAGGCGCGCATTATATTATTGGTGAAAGTCACTCGTCTCCTTGCTCAAAAATTGCCATCAGCCTAGGTAGATACAAGGATGTGTAGCTTTCGGTATAAAATGCATGCGTCCTATTGTGAGGCCCTTCCATATTGTGTGCTAGCTCATGGCACGCAACTACGTACCAATATGAGTAGCAAGCTCGACTCCGATGGACATTCTTGGAGTAGTGTAGACCGTAGAAGTATCTTACATTGAAATATAGTGCTCCTCCAGAATTGAACGCTATTGCTTTACCGCTTGGGTCGTGGTAAATTGCAATCGACGTTAATTGAAGACCGAAGACATTACTAAGTCTTTCCATGACGACTGCGAAGCTCTCTACAGCATCATAGTTTTCGTGCATATATTCTTTGGAAGATTTATCCTTCCGTAAGTAGAATAGTTTGATACCGTTATGGGATTCTGGCTTGCCAAGCATTCCGACAAAAGGAATGATATCTTGTGATGGAATCACCTCGCATGTGTTTCCATGATCAAGTCCCTCCGGGATACTAATATGTTCCTCTGGCGACTTCAGTCCTTTTGCATCGACCCGAGCAGAATTCTGAACTTTTGCTTGAAGCATTCTCTCCATGTTATTATGTGCAATCGCATCATCCTTAGGTGATACAGAAGACGGTCCTCCTGCACCTGCTGATGGACCAGACGTAGGTTGACTCCCGGGTAGCTTTAAATGATTCTGTAGACCACCAAAATTTTTCAATGCTTTACCTAGTTTCTTGGAACCTAGTAGTTTTGAAGGCTTTTGCACTTGACTTTTCGGCTGAGTGCCAACATCACTTTTGGGATATCCATGCAACGCCAACTTTTCAGCAACATTTCTAATTTGATCAGCATTAGGATTCTTCCCAAGCTGTTGCCGGAGGTATGATTCGTCTACACCTGGGTATATTTGCTTCAACATCGACATGTGATCATTTTCACTACTTTCGAGATTGGTGTTAGTTTGACGGCGTGTAGGATCGTCGTCACACTCAGTTTCTATTTCTTGAGTCGCATTCGATTCATTGCTTTCCTGAGCTTCTTTTGATGTGATTGAAGTATCAGTAATATTCGATATAGGAATATGGGGATTGGAGTTGCCCGATTCAGTTGTTTCTTTTGATGTGATTGAAGTATCAGTAATATTCGATTTAGGAATATGGGGATTGGAGTTGGCCGATTCAGTTGTTGCCGAAGGTATTTCGGAAGGTAATTTTTGTTCTGGCTCTGAGGGTACGTTTATTTTCATAATTCTATCGACGGGAAATCCTCTTGCTCTCAATTGATCAAGGGGTGCTTCTAAAAGAGAGCTAATGAAGAAAGCATCTTCTAATTGGCATCTTTTGAGTATTAACTCACCAATCGCAAACCCTACGTCGAACCAGTCGAAATCCACAGTTACCACTAATGAATTTTTGTTGAACATCTTTTGTCGAACGCAACACGTAGTTTTTTGAGTCCGGGTAGATTTCCCAAGGGAATAAATAGCTTTTATTGAAGGTGCTTGGATAATTTCTAGATTTTTTTCCTCCAAAACCTTCGGTGCGCCATCCACCAACAATGATCTTGACGAATTCCCTGAAGACAAAAGAAGCGGACTTCTCTCTTGAATTCTTCCTAGCAGACTTTTCGCGGCAGCTGTGTCTTGTACGTAGTCCCCGATCACATCGAATTTCTTTTTTACAACTTTCGAGATGTAACTGGAACCAAGCAAGGCATAAAATTCTTCGAGATCTGACTCATGTGGCGCTCTTTGAACGGGGAACATACGTCCAAAAAAGGAATTATCAATTATGAAAACATCGGCAGCTTTTGCTAGCTGAAAATTCACTTCACTGTTTGTACTCTTCTCTTCTACCATGGAATATGCCAGTAAAAAGGGCGCATTGCGGATCTCATCAGTTACTATTCTGAAAGGAGGGTGAGCAGCTACTCGCCGGAGTAGTGCCCGATAACTTTCTTCATTTTTGACCGCTGATAGAACGACTTGTGGAGAATCAATCATCTTCCTGAATATGTCCCTGGTCGAAGCTTCTCGTCTCACACCTGTGCTTGCAAGAAATGGACTGTAGTCTACAACATGAAATAGCGACTGGGTGATCTCGTTATTATCGTCGATCGACTCTTTCTTGAAGAAAACCATTGTCGGCCGGAACCATTGAATGTCACCGTTCACAAGACACGGAATGAAATCTACATCAGACAATGTACGAGAATCGATTTCCGAACTTCTACTTGACATGTAATTGAAGATTCGGTAGAACGTATCAACAAGATTCTGCGAAAATAGTGCTTTCTCTTTTCCTTTTGGTACAGCTGTAAGAGTTTTCTTCGCAAGACTCACAATATACTGTAATTGCTGAAGTACAATGGCTGGAGTAGGTTCTTCAGCACATTGAAAGAGACTTCCATACAGCTTATTCTTATCGTCCAGGTTTAGGGTTGCAAATCCCATCACTCCTGGTTCAGACTTCGAATAACAATTGATTACAGAACAACATGTCAGCGTTTTCCCACCACTTAGAGGAGAAATAGTGACACATGGCAAGAATTTCAGATTAGCTTTCATGGATCTGCTTAATCGGGAATACTCTGAATGGTACGCCTCCCCTGAACCAAGTCTTTTTGCAACGAAGGCGAGACAATGAAGTCTTAGCACATCGTCAGATACATCATAAGATATGTACTTTAAAATCTGAATTAGGTCGGGCAAAGCTTTCATCCCAAGAGACGCAAGAAACTTTCCGTTTGGAGACCGTTCTGAAACTTCGTCTGCCGTTGGCCATTGCAGTGATCGGATGAAAGGAAAAATCCTAAATTCCGAATTCGGCAAGTACAATTCCGCTTGGTAGTAAAAGAACACGAAAATGTGAGAAGTGAAACAACCATTGGGAAGTGATATCAAACTCGTGAACTTACCCGGAGCGAACATACGGGTGACGTCATTTTCGGCTGGTAGGTATTGGCAGCTTTTAAGCTTTTGAACATCTGCCTTAGTCAAAGTTGCTGATCGAAGGTATTCCACAAGGGGCTTTGGGTCGTCCGTATAATTAAGAGTGTGAAGATTTTCAAATAGAAAATCTATTGCAACCGATTTTCTCACACCTAGTAATAGTAGAAAATCGTCGCTCACACCAACATCTTGTACGCGTTTTGAGACCTTATGAAAGCTGCCAAGATTATCGAACATATGTAATTCCGCTGAGTTCAGATACAGATTAGAAGGCAAATCAGCAGAATGCGAAGTAGGTTCTGTGGAATCATAAGGGAGACATCGTTTGTCTTTAAGAACGCTCTGACAAAAGTTACCGAATAAGCGTTTTTCAGAAAATGATCGCTGTTTTTCAATAGAAATAACGAGGATTGAGTGGAGCAGATTGGTGTAGGCGATGAGATTTGGCGATACACTACAAATTGAATGATATATTCCGTGGAAAATCAATTCATTCTTTGGCAAGAGTAGCCAAAATCAGAAGAGAACGCAACTCAAACTTCGAGAAATAAATCAACTTATGACGATCACCATAAAAACTTACCCTTCTAAATTCATTTCCAAGAATCGAAAAAACTTGAAGTCTCAATGATTCATATTCTGGTTCCCCTGAAGCCATACAAGGATGTTGAGAAACGAAATCGATCCAAACTTCGACTGGTAGAGGACTAAACCACATTTTCAAGGATCTATCGGATAAAGTTTCTCTCGACAACTTATCTTGAATACGTTTTGGAAGAATAGAGTCTGGCATTGGAAGATTGTTGATATCAAAACCATCACCACAGCGAATTTTATCCTTATCAACATAAAATATAAAATCCTTCAAATTAAAAACAGGATATGGTTCGCTATCCTCCTGGACAGGGTCAAACTCAAAGGAAAACTGAATTATTTCCTTTAGTTGTGCGCCTTCAACGAGTGAAACATTAGGCTGGATTTTATTGTATTTTACCCACCATTTCATAAGACGAACCAGTTTACTTTCGTCAATGATATCCTTCGAGAATTTCTGAGACAAATCAAGTAAACTTAATTTTCGGCACTGGGCAATGACATCATGGTATTCTTCTGCATTCTGATATACTATCGTTCGTACCACACTATCATCTACAAATGCCTCCATTCCTTTATTTGGTAATCGCCCTTGATCGCCCGGCACCACTCCCGACCTTGTTAAAACTGGGCAGGCCCTATCGATACACCGGCTGAAACCTTGCGCCAAGGCTGTTCCAACTAGCGGGTCCGGTGTCGACTGCCGTGGGCAAAATGATTGCATAAGCAAGATGCACTGACGTTCTTCTGGACAAAGGGGGCGTGGATCCAACGGATGAATAAGTTCTCCACCTCCAGAATCATCGACTAAGTCACTTATATTGTTGACTACTTTTTTGATTGATTTTGTTACTCCCTTGGCCATAAACTTTGCAAACCCAAAGAGTGAAGATGACTTTGCTGAATTATTCTTTACGGCTTTAATGTCTTCATCCTCTTCACCAGGAACATTGGTCGTTGAAGCATCCTGCTTGTGATTGATTTTATTACCACTGCTACCATTTTTCGGATTCTTCTTACTTGCAATTTTATGCGCTTCTTGCAAGAGTTTCATGTCGAGATTTTTCCTCTCCACTGCCCCCTTCTCATAATCAAAACCAAGTGTCATCATGCTATGCTCCAGGGTTAGTCTCATGATGATACCCGCAAAATCCAGTAGTTCTAAATTGAAGACCCGCAAAGTGTGATCTTGCAAATCCATGGCTTCCCGCTCCACTGTCGGTACGAACGGAGCTGCTAGATGAGCGGCCAAACCAGTCGTTTGAGAAGTTCTGAAACCAATAAATATTCTTCCTTCACCAATACGTGGAGAAAAAGACTTCACGATCCGGCGAACATCGCGGTCTGTTCTGTGGTTCTCGTCGTTATCATCAATTGTTTTATCATGACTCAAGAAAATCTGCACTTCGATCTTTGAAGGGGGCTGCTTCTTAGTCACTCGCTCCATTCGACGGATCATTTCTGTGGAAAAGTTTGTTCGTGCCACTGCTGATAAATAACGAGCTGTGACAGCTGCAACTTTGCCGTCCAGTTCAACTTGAACATGATAAAGTGATTCTAGCAAGGACTGATCATCTTTGAGTGTAAAAAGCCCATTGGGTGATGCTGTAACGACACCGCCCTTTTTACTGCCGCTGGCCCAAGAAAGCCAGCTGTTGTACTTGCTTTGTGAATCGACTTTGACTACTATTTGCTCTTGCAATGGTGTTTTGACTATAGTTAGGCGGCATTTTTGGTTGACGTAGACACGTATTTCACGGAGGCACTTTGTAAAGGTCAAGGATGCACACAAGAATTCACCAAACTCGACTAAGTCTGGAAGTGCATAGGGATCACGTGATGGTAGGACAAAATCGGTCCAGACCTCATCTTTCTTTGAGCGGCGAGTTGTGGTGATCGTCTTTGTCCACAGTGCGTCGCCTTTCCAAAAGAAAGCCAAGGCTTGTGTCCCACTTAGAACCATTGGTTCTTCACAGATGGAAAACATGGTGTAGGCGCCAACACCAAATGCCCCAATTTTCGATTCATCTGGATTTCCCTCTGCAATTTTTTTTAGTCGTGACCAATCCTGGGGTCGAAATGGCAAGCCATTATTTCTGTAAGTTACGTTTGTGACGACCTCTTTCCCACTGGTAGAAATGGTCTTATTTCTATTTTTCTCAACACTACTAATTGCTAGTGGCGTCACCAAGTTTAATTTGCCTTTTGAATTATCTTTCGTTTGCGCACTTTCAAGACTCTCGTCTCTATTTGTGGTAAAATAAATTTCTGCCACAGTCGATTCGGCGTCGTTGGAATTCTGCAAGAGTTCTCGATAAACAGCACCTGCCGAAGCGTAACGAGCAAGAATCTTATCGATCAAGGCTCTTTGGTTGACTTCAACCCGCTCCTCTCCACCAGTAGATTCATCCACTGCATTCTTGATGCTGCTGTAATAGTCGTTGTTGGATGGCATTGCGCTCTCATGAACTTGGTTGTGAATTAACAAGTTAGCTCAACCCAGATCAACAATAATAATTATGCACCGGTATTTTCGAGAAATTACCGTTCGAGAAAGACAAACCAAAAACGATCGATGGAACGAAGGGGATCCTTGCCGAGCAGTACGAGCTTCGAGATCGTATCGGAAAAAAGAATGATGAATTCGTAGAATT
>Ga0163111_10003435_pt1 | contig 10227 bp, 9 predicted proteins | sample CRUFie1St18metaG_FD_109645 | JGI IMG/M metagenome (GOLD analysis project Ga0163111, IMG submission 109645) | Marine microbial communities from the Costa Rica Dome - CRUD Field 142mm St18 metaG | ecosystem: Environmental > Aquatic > Marine > Oceanic > Photic zone | place: Costa Rica: the Eastern... | reverse complement strand
ACTTTATATTGTATCGTTTTAAATAAGAATGTTTCTTTATACTTTTCCATTTTTGGCCTGCATACTTTCGTCTTAAGTTTTTTAAAAAATTACTTTCATACCAAAGTATTTGTGTAGGTTCGCCATACTCTAAAGCTGCCTCAATCAATTCATCAGGCAAGTTAGCATCATTCTTTATGCCACTATATCTTTCAGACTCAGAAGCAAAAAGTATTTCATCATCCTCGACTACTGCCAAAGCTGCGTTGTGATTATATGCTGATATTCCCCATCTAATCATATCAAATTATCTAATGTCAATGTTTGGTACATAATAAATCTATCTCCTGGTCCTGGTTGGTTTATAGAATGAGATGTGTTTTCGTGATTAAGAAAAAATACACCAGTTCCTTTTTTTATAGGACCGCCATAATCTAAGTGTGTGAAGTATGTTCCTGAACCTATAGGATTATCTTGTAAGTTTATTATTAACACACCTAATACAAATCTGTTATCTATATGTGCAGGCATGTTAAAGCCTGGTTTATCTACTAGCAAAGAATAATTTCCTTTTGGCCAATGTAGTCTTTTTAAGTGGCCTTTCCATATTTGATCTAATAATATAGAATCATCATTTCTCAATATCTCCTGCATTACATGATCCTGTCCGTATAGATCAATTCCTGAGTTTATTGTTTGTCGTAAGTCAGAAGATTTATAATGTTTACTGCTTTGATCGTAAGCATGTGTTTGAGTATAATCTATATGAGGTACTTTCCAATCAGTTATTTTCCACAGAGGTGTATATGAATCTACTAAATCAATATTCATTAGTCATATATAAATGGATCGTCTTCTTCAACAGCTTTTTGTGCTGCGTCCTGTTGTTTCTTCCATTCCTCTTTTTGTTTTTTCTTTTTGTAATCTCTATATGGTTTTGTTAACCACTGCCAAAATTTATTCATTCCATTCCTCTAATACTTCTTTTATTTCGTCTGCAACATATTTGTGTCCTTCTTTACTTAGATGTCCAAATTTTGCTTTTGTATGAGGGTCTTTCCATATTTGTTTCAACCCTTGATATGACAAACCAGCTTCTAAATGATGATGCCATTCTACATGAGGATTTTCTCTGTACATTTTCATAACCTCTTCATCATCTACTTGATGGGAATAATCAAATCCAATTGATCTTGTATGTTCATTATTTATAGGTTGTATGTCATACCTTTTACTAAATTGAGGTGTTATACACATTAGAATCGTTTTCAATCCTTTTGCTTCTCTTAACTTAACAATATTTTGCATCCACCCTACACTTTTTGCCATGTCAGAAGCAGGGTCGTCATAATACTTGTACCACTCTCGTATTTCATCTTTGCCTGGAATGTCTTTTAAAGAAGTCTTTCCTGTAGATAAAAACTTTTCTCCACCTGGAAGATATTTGTAATAGTGTTCAAACCAATAATCTAATTGTTGTATAGAAGACCCTATAGCAATTTCATCTCTATCTCTTAATGTAACTCCATATCTAGGTTCTCCAGTAAATTGCCATATTAAAACATCTGCATTATCCATACATTCATCGTATCTAAAATTAGGATCTCGTTCTTGTCCACAAAAACTTACTTCATTGTAAACCCAGCTAGGGCCGTTGTATTCATGAATATTTCTTTCTAAAATACTTTCTTGAGGATAGTATGCTTCTAAATACCAACTCTTAGCAAATTGTTTTTCTGGTATATAAGTTATTGGCCACTCACCTGCAGAACTCCACCAAAATCCTTGTTGGTTAGTTGTTTTTATTTGCCTGTGTATATTATAAATTAAATGGTGATAGTTTAAACCTGTGCCTCTCCTTGCTGTATTTACTACATTATATTCTGTTTGATCTTGTAATAGTTGAGCGTAACAATGTTTATCACAATACCATTGCCAATAAGGTCTGTAATCTCTTCTTGGAGAGTAATCTCCAATCATATCTGGAAATGTAGGTTTACCATCTCTTTCAATTTTTTCTTTAATCATTTGTTTTACATCAGGTCTTTCTGCCCATTCAGGAATATGTTTTTGCCACATGTCTTCATGATACGCTGCATGTTTTTTATCTTTTTGTCTGTAATGTTCATCTCGTGATACGCCTGGTCTTCCTTCTGCTCCTACAAAATCAGGATCTTTATGAAAGTCCCAATAGTTTTCTATTAGTTCATCATCGCATGTCTCTTCGCCTGTTGAAAAACTACAACCTACAACCATTAATTTTTTATTCATAGACATATTCCGTTTTCTTTAAATCCCTTGTATATTTCTGGAAAGTTTTTTCTCCAATTTTCATTTCTTATTTTATCCAATTGTTCCATTTTGTAAGTGAAAGAACCTCGCCAATGATTGTATTCAAAATCATTAGTGTGTAAACATTTGACATCAGGAGGACTAGAGTTTAAGAAATTTATTACACCTGAAAATTCTTGTGCAGGTGTTTCCCATCTTCTTTTTCTTTGAAAGTTTTCTTTCAACCAACTAATATGTTCATTATATATGTCTGTTAATTCGTTCTTCATTGGCCTTGGTAAATTTACAATGCTTAGCCAAGTAGGTGTATGAACAACATTTAATCTAAAATCAAATACATGGTCTATAATTTCCTCATGTAGTAAATGCTTATGGAATTCTGTTATGTGATATGCGTTCGTTATTCCTACTGTGCAAGCTGCGTAAAAATTTGCCTTTGGTGCTTTTAATTGCATTTGCCTTCTGTTAGTAACAATGTCATTCCAATTACATCCTGATCTTATATACTCTGCTCTTTCTCCGTAAGCATCTAAACTTGCGCCTACTTCTACATTCTTAAAATGTGGCCATAAGTCTAATACATTTGTTTTCTTATATTTTAAGTTCGTAAAATTGGTATTATATTTTATTGTAACTTCGTTTGCCCTATCCATTTCTACAAGTCTATTTAATATTCTATAATGTTCTTCCATTACTAGTGGTTCACCACCAGCAAAATATATTTCTTGTACTGAAGAAAAGTGGGGTTCTAGTTCTTCCCAAAGTTTTATTAATCTTTTATCGCTTTGATCTGGTAAGTCAACAGGTAGTGTTCCTTTTATAACTCCGCCTTCGTATGTTTCAGGATCGTCGCCTCTATTAATTCTATCTAAACGATTTTGTTCTTTAGCATCGTTATACCATCCTGTGCTTAGTTGTGGTCCACAAGATCTACATTTTAGATTACATACATTAGAAAAACGAAAATCCCAATATGCTAAATCCATTTTTTCTACTGTACCGTCTGGTTTTGTATCTACTATTCTATGATATTCTTTTGCCAATGCTTTGTTCATAGTAATTCTTTGAGATGCTTGTCCATATTGTTCTGCCTTATAACAAGCATCACACGCTTTAGGTTTTTGTCCTTCTAACATTTGTTTTCTAATGTTTTTCATTTCATCATTATTCCAAATGTCTTTCATGGTATTGTTCTTTGTAGAACCTACCTTATAATTTGTAATACAACAAGGAAACACATTGTGATTAGGCCATACATGTAAATGTGTCCAAGGCAAGATACATTTTGTTCCCCAGCCTTTTACATGTATTGGTGCATAGGCATCTAATAAATTAATTGTAGTAATAGGATCGGGAGGAAATAATTTTGTAAGATCTATTGTATTAGACATTGTACTTCCTCAATATATCATTCCATTCAGGAAATGTTTCTTTGAAAGATTGGTTTCGTATAATGTCTAATGACTCTGTATATTTTAAAAACTTATCCAAACTATTTGTTCCATCTTGCATGAGCCATGCTTTTAGCTCAGGGTTGTTAAATTTTTCTAATATTTCCCACTTAACTATAGGTGGTAAATTTCTTATATCATAATAATCAGGATCATTAACAAAATTAAGAGATATATAATTTGTTTTGTTTTTATAAAAATCAAAATACTCTTTTAAATAATATACATTTATATTAGAAACAGTACACATCATATTTGTGTTTACATTTTCTAATCCTGTAAGCCAATCAAATGTTTCTAATACTTTCTCCCATTTAGATAAATGCCTTACATAATTGTTTCTCAAACCAACATCATCTAACGAAAGCATCATTTGTACTTTTCTAAATTCTTTCCAAGCGTCTTCGTATTCTTTATTTATTATTGTAACATTTGTAGAATAAACAATCTCTACATTCTTTGATACACCCATGTCCACTAACTTGTATAGAAAGTCTTTGTGTTTATCTATTAACAATGGTTCTCCACCATTAATGTATAACACTCTAAGATCTTTTATATAGTGTTCTAAACTTTTCCAAAATAAACCATCTAAAGGCCAGTCCATTAATTTTTGAGGCAGTATTAATCGTTCATCAAATCCTGCTTTTTGCCAATCCTTTTTCCATCGTGAACTTGATATAGGATTACAAGTTCTACATGCTAAGTTACAATGGTTACCTAATCTTAATTCTATAAACTCATAACTAACATCATTTATAGAACCGTCTTTGTTTGTTATTTGTCTTGCTTGTTCTTCTGTAAAATTTAACTTTCGAGAATCTATAGTTCTTTTACTATCTAATCCTGCGTCTTCTTTGTCCCAACATCTAGTACATACATCTGGCCTTTTGCCTTCTAACATTTGTACACGAATTTTATTAAAGTTATCGTTGTTCTGTATTCTATTAAAGTTATAAGTTTCTGTATGCAATGTTTTAAAATTCTTAGGATCGTCTCTTGCTTCTGAGGCTCTTTGTATTTGTTCAGACTCACAACATAGTGTAACAGAACCATGTGGGTGTGTTGCTAAATGTTTCCAAGGCAAAGGACAAAATGATTTAGATGCCATCCCACCACTCCTTTGCCGGTTCATTTAGTATTTCTCTAAATGTTAATTTTTGTTCTCGTATTTTTTCTAAAAATAATATTTGATTCTTTCCTCTTTTTAATCCTTCTTTGTAATTAATAAACTCCTCATCAAAACTTTTTCTGTTCATTAAACTTTTTAATGAGTCTATATAAATTTGTGTTTTCCAAGTTTTTCTTGGTTCCATATATTCAATAAGTTCTTGACAATAAGGTATTGTAATATGTTTAGGCAATGCTGTAGGTGCAATTATTTTTGTAGGATCAAATGCGTATGTAAATTTAAAATAAGACTTAACATCTAGTTCTGTAACTTTATCAAACATATCTTTCAAACCAAATAGTCCAGGTGTTGTAAGTGTAACATCAAACACTATTGCATCTTGTCCATACTTGTCTATAAGAAACATACCATCATAAAAATTTTGTAAAAACTCTGGCCACTTCAATCCTGTTCTTACATACTCTCCTATATCTCCTATTGCATCTATACTAGCACATATATTAACATTTTTAAAATTATCTAACATGTTATATAGATCATAATTTTTATATTTTGTTCTACTTAAATTTGTATTATATCTTACAACAACATTTTTAGACTGTCCTGAATCTACTAACTGTTGCATTATAGTCCAATGTTTTTCAAACATTAGTGGCTCTCCACCAACCCAATATATTTCTTCTATTAGTTTTTGATCTACTGCCGCTTGTAGTTCTTCTTCTAATACCTCTACTTGGAAATTAGATATTTTTCTTCTTGTATTTGGTTGTAACCAAGCATCTGTAGGAGTTGTATGTTTTTTATTCTCAGACTCCCACGATGATGAAAGTTGATCGCCACACATTCTACATTTGAAGTTACATAAATTAGATAAACGATAATCATACGATACAGGAACCATTGTAGTGTGTCCTGTTTCATCTGTGTTATCTAATATGTCTTGTATTTTATGAGGAAATAATGTTTCTGTAAAATACTTTCTATAGGTGTGTAAATTTAAAACATTCTCATTACATACAACACATTGAGGTATTGCTTCACCTGCCAACATACGCTTTCGTATGTCTTTCATATAATCACTGTTCCAATGTTCCTCTAAAGAAACAGGATTAAAGTCTGTACTACCTCCGCCTGAATCTAAATATTGTTTTGTAAACTTTGCATCTTCTCTACTTGCACAGCACAATCTACGCTCGCCTTGTGGGCTAACATAAGTATGTGTCCATGGTGCTGTGCAAAGATGCTTAGTCATTTAAATGTTTTATTCTCTCCTCTGTATATTCATCATCAAATCTACTAAAAGGAAACTCATAAGATTTTATTCCTTCTTCGTCAAATATTGAAATTTGTTCTACATCATCATATTTTGCCATACGATCTTTTGTTAAACTTTGTACATCTCTTAGTTTACCCATTACTGCCCAACCCAATCTAAGTTGTTCATCATCAGGATCTAATCCTTGTTTTTCTAACCACTCATCAAAACCATCTAAATGAGGATAACCTAAACTAGGAGATAATTTTAATAAAAAGTCTCCTGATAATTTTTCTATACAATCTACATGTTCGTCTTCTAACTCTTCATCTTGTTCACTCCAGGCTTCGATATGTGTTTTGCCTACCTGAGGATATCCTAATAACAAGTCTCCTTTTTTAACTTCCTTTGTAAACAGTTCATTAAATTCATCTGGTAAAGGTGTTAATTTATCTGCATCTCTATGCCAAGAAACACATATATGTAAACTTAAAAAATTATCGTTTTCATGTTGTAAAACTGTATGCAGTTCATGTACTTCTTCATTTAGTCTACATATACATTCTCTTATTTCTTCTGTGGCAACATACATCCAATTGGTTGTGTTATCATAAGGACCAGCAAGTGTAGGAAAATAATTGTGTATCACATTCATTTTTTCATTGTTGTGGCCATTTTCTAAATCATCTAATGTAAGTCTTACAGGAATATCTGGATTATTATAAACAGGATATTCCTCTCTAGTGTTTGCTACAAAATCATATGCATCTATTGTGTCTAATGTATCATTAATTTTGTGCATCATTTCTTCTTTACTTAAAACACTCTGTCCTAGAAATAAATGTGTTTTATCTAGAAAAGAACCTGTTTCTAATTCATACTTAAATCTTCTGTACCACTCATCTACAGCAGGATGATTTTTTAAGTCTATTGTTAAATCTAATTTTTTAATTCTTTTGTCGCGACTATTTCTTAGTCGTAATGTTATTGTTTTCAATACCCGCTCTCCTTTAATATTTCGTAAAACTCTGGAAATGTCTTACTGTAATCATTTCCCCTAAAATTATCTGAACCTTCTATATTTCTTTTTAGTTCAGGAAAAAATTCTATGTATTCTTCTTTGTACCAATGTCTAGGATATTCACTTTTGTTTTCATTCATATAGTCTATAATTTTATCTACTTTAGGAAATTCTTTATATTTCTCTGTTATTAATTCTTTAATATCTGTAGGTAAATTTTTTACATTGTAGTGATCAGGACCATGAACAATGTTTAAATAATAATCCCACTTTATAAAATAATCTAAAAATTCTTTCATATACCAAACATTTAAAATGCTTACTGTATGACATATCTTTACTTCAAACTTTTCTATTTGTTTTATTGTATTCATATTGTGTAATACTTCTCTCCAATTTGCTGGAAATCTCATGTATTCAAATCTGTCAAGTATTCCATCAATACTAAAATCTATAGATACTTTTTTAAAGTGTTTTAATATATCATATTTTTCAGAGTCCCATATTGTTCCATTGGTGTTGTAATGTAGTGCTATATTAGATGCAAGTCCGTCTTTAATTAACTCCTCTAAAAACAACCATTGTTTTTTCATTAACATAGGTTCACCACCATACATATCAATTGACTCTATTGTATTTTTGTTCTTTGTTAGTTCCTCCCATATTAAAGAATCATCATCAAAAGATGAGTTATATACTTTTATAAATTTATTATATTCCTTTTTATCTTGTATGCCATGATAACTTTCATTAATAGCCCAAAACTCTTTATTCCATTGAGCAGAACTTTCAGGCCCACATGTCATACATTTTATATTACATGTTGTTCCCATATTCATATCTAAATGTGTTAGTTTTACTTCTCCCGGTTGCCATTCACGACCCACAAAATTTTCATCTTTTCTATTTGTATTGTCGTCTATTCTTTTACTAACTCCTCCTGAATTTTCTATATCCCAACAAGGTTTACAATATATGTTCTGTATGCCGTTTGCTACATCCTTTCTAATTTTGTTTGCTGTTTCTCCATTAATTATTTCTTGTAGTGTATGTGTTCTAACATTTAAATTTTTATGTTCTTCATCTTTATAAGGTATAGACTGTAAACAACATGAAGTGCAAGTTCCATCCGTTTTAACACGAATTGCTTCATGAAGATTAATACAATCAATCGACATCATAATCACCTAGAGGTTTGTCGATGTTTTTGTTATCTGGTTGTAATATCCAACCTTCTTCTTTAGCAATCCTCATAACATCTTCTTCACCTACATTATTTTTTGTGCTGTCTCCATCTTTTAGTCCTGATACATTAATAATTGTAGGTGGCAACATGTCCAACCAATCAGTTAATATTTCTGGAAACACATTAATGTCCTTACCTCTTCGTATATCGTATTGTTCATAAAACGATTTGAAGTCTCTCCATAATGTAGCTTTAGAACTTGTTCGCCTATGAGGGGCATCAACATGATCTAAGTAATCAATTAATCTTTCTATATTAGCTCTTTCAATTCCTGTCCAAAGTTTTCTATCATCTTGTTTGGCATACCAATCCATTAACTTTGTTCTTACATGTATTTTAATATGATCTGGTAATGATAGCGGACTTTGAAAACTAGGAAATCGTAATAGGTTAAGTGTAACTGTAGGCGATTTTACGCCTTTTATTTCTTTGAATGTATAAACATGATCTAAAAATTCTGTAATAGTAAATAAACATAAACTATTGATAGTCATCATTATATGAAGTCCTTCATAGTTTGCTTCTTGTATAAAGCGACGCATGTTCTTGTCCCATGTTTTCCATATAAAATTATCTCTTACATACTCTTGATGTTCTCCATAACATTCAGCACTTGTATAAACATGAAACTTTTTGATATCCTGACTTTTCTTAATTAAGTTATCTAATATTTTATCCTTACATATTAGGTTACTGTTTATTGCAAGTCTCATATCTGGACGAGCTTTTATTTTATCAAACAGTTTCCATGTCTCTCCAGACATTAGTGGCTCTCCACCTGTTACTCTTAGTTCTTCTAAACTGTCTGCTAATCCACTATCCCACCAATCCCAGAATGCTTTAATGTATGGATTTGTTTCTGCTGTAACAGCATCTCTACCAAATGGCTCTGTCCATTTACCGTCTTGTTGAAACGCAGCTGCTCCATCACTAACAAGGTTTTGATATGGACCATCTTTTTTAATGTCCTTAGCCCATGTAGTAGAAAAACTTGCATTACAATAACTACATGCTAAGTTACATACTCTATCAAATGCAATTTCAAATGTTTTTAACATTGTATTGTCGTTATAGTCTGCCTTGTGTGCAGCTTCTAATTGTTCATTTGTATAGATGTTAGATTTAAATACTCTATCTGAAACTCTTGTATCTCCTGGTATGTCTTCTATTTTCCAACAATACTCACATTCACGAGGACGCTCTCCACACTGCATCATTTTACGCATTGCTTTTTTGTGTTTTGTGTTGTGTATAGCAGACGGATTGCCTTCTAGTTCTACTAAAGGAATCTTATGTGCCGGAGGGTGATGACAAGAAGCAGTTGTTCCGCTACCTAACCAAGTTGTAGCATTATACCACTTAGCCCCACAGAAACTTGTAGACTTTGTGTCCAGTACTTCTTTACGATACTTTATTAACTTTTCTACATCTTTAGACATTCCAGTCCTCTAATAAATTTGCAAAATCAGGAAAGGTAGTAGAGAAATCTTTATCCCTTCTTATATCATACGCTTTTATATAATTCACAAAATCTTTTCTAAATTTTTCTTGTGTTGGTTCTGTTATTAAGTAGTCGCACCAACGCTTTAACTGATCCCATTCTTCTAGATACAGTCTAGCATATTTATCTTTGCTATAATACTTCAACCATTGCTCTCCGTGAGGCAATATTTCATCTACATACTTCTGTCTTGTTTCTTTATCTAACAAAGTTGCTTGTAGATGAGGAGGCCATCTTAGATAATTTAAACTTATAGGTATTCTATTATTTTCTAATCCTTTATTATATAATACTCTAAGATCCATTATATCATCTATAAAATTATTGAATGTAGGTAAACTTAGCATATT
>Ga0163111_10003434_pt1 | contig 10228 bp, 8 predicted proteins | sample CRUFie1St18metaG_FD_109645 | JGI IMG/M metagenome (GOLD analysis project Ga0163111, IMG submission 109645) | Marine microbial communities from the Costa Rica Dome - CRUD Field 142mm St18 metaG | ecosystem: Environmental > Aquatic > Marine > Oceanic > Photic zone | place: Costa Rica: the Eastern... | reverse complement strand
TCCCCTTAATATCAAACTCAACCTCCGCCAAACACTCCGCCGTGCCGCGGGTCATGATGTCGTTGTTAGACGTTGAAATTGGCCCCAAGCGAGGGGTTTGGTGATAAAGCGCTAAACAAATGGCATCAAGTAGCGTGGTTTTACCCGCCCCTGTTGGGCCAGTTATGGCAAACAGGCCATTGTCGATAAACGGCGACTGAGTGAAATCTATCTTCCACTCCCCTTTTAAGGCGTTTAGATTTTTAAGGCGTAAGGTCAATATTCTCATTGTATTACTCGCCTTTATTTTCTGTTGTGTTTGCCAATGAGGTCTCTACTGGTACTTCAGTATCTTCATCATTGGTGTGCACTTGCTCTACTGCTTCATTGAACAGCTGCCTTATCCGGTTTATGCGTGAAGCGTTTTTCTCTGAACCTGCTTCTTCCATTGCTCGGGGGCTTTGGTCGTCATCTAGCAGGGTTTCTCGTACCGACTCACTTGGTGCCGACTCAGTTGGTGCCGACTCACATGGTGCCGGCTCACTTGTTGGATTATCTTCTATGCTCTCCAATGCCAAACGCGCTTCAAACACATCGTTTACCGATAGTTCGCTAAGCTGGACGTTTTGCTTTTCCGTTAAGCTATTTATTGTGCGCTTACGCTTGCGTTTCAACTGTAAAATCTCAGCGTTTTTCCCTTCTAACAAGCCCTGAATACGCTGCTGTAGATCAGTCAGATAGTCTTCTTTTTCAACTTCAATGCATAACCACACAGGATCTTTAGGACTAATGGCGTTATCCGTTGCGCTAAGGGGTTTATCCACTTCGCTAACGGCTTTATCCACTTCGCTAACGGCATCATCTGTTTGAGAAGCTAACGTGATGGCATCGCTCTTATTAATGGCCGCCTCAATCGCTTTTAAGTCGCCTTTTATTACTTCCATGGCCTGAAAGCGCGGTACCGGAAGCGTTGAGATAGTAGGCGTTGTGCTTTCAGATTCAAACGTTATCAACACTACTTGCTTTTGTGTGTTTAGTTCATCAAAACTTAGCGGTATGGGCGAGCCTGAGTAGCGAATGTGTTCGGTTTTAGCCACTTTTTGTGGCCTGTGAATATGCCCAAGTGCAATGTAATCGGCGGGCGGAAACCCTTTGGCGTCAAAGCCTTCAAGGGTGCCGATGTAGATATCGCGTACACTTTCTGACTGACTCACGCCTAAAGCGGTTAAGTGCCCTGTAGCAATAATAGGAATGGCAGCGCTGTTTTTACTGCCCTCCTCTCCTTGTTTTTCTTCAATTGAAGCGCGCAGTGACAAGGCTTCATTATAAAGCGTCCCATAATGCTGCTTTATCGCATCGCCCAGCGCTTGACGCTTGTCAGTGCCGCTTTGCCCTGCCTCACTAACAAGCACATCGCGTGGGCGAATAAAGGGTACGGCACACAGTACGGCACTGGGCTGCCCCTTGCGATCCTTAAGCGTAATGACTTGTTCACTCAATTCGCCGTATGTACTGGCAATTACGTGGCTATTTAAGTATTTCAGTAGCGCCTTACTTTCGTTCAATACCGATACTGAATCGTGATTTCCCCCCAGCACCACCAATGTACACTGCATCCCCTGAAGTTCACCGATAAACGCATGGTAGAGCTCTCTGGCGTAGCTAGGCGGCGTGCCCGTGTCAAACACATCACCCGCGACAATAATCGCATCTATTTGATGCACTTCTACTTGTTGAAGAAGCCATTTAAGGAAAGCGGCGTGTTCGTTTTTGCGACTTTTCGTAAAAAAACTCTGACCTAAGTGCCAGTCAGATGTATGCAATATTTTCATGTAGAAGTGAACCAGGCTTGTTGCATTGGAGATAGAGAAACGCATTCGGCGCAATGGCGCTGCTGCTATGGAGTGTCGATGTTGATCAACGCACCGTACAGCAACTATAGAGATTTTGTGGTTTTATGACAATGGTTTGTCTGTGATGCATGTTCACAGGGAGCAGGTAAAAAAGAGGCACCACACGCTTTAATAAACGTCTGGTGCTCAGGATATTATTTTGATGAAAACAACCCAAAGCTAAAAGCTGGCAGAGTAATCTGTGTTTCACCGTTGTCAGAAGCGGAAATTTTAGCGGCTCCTGAAACAACTAAGTAGCTTTCATACTGCTGAGAAACCGTTACCGTTTGCTGCTCGGCTGACACGTTAAACACAACTAAAAGTGCTTCGTCATTTTGTTGCGCCACGCCCCCGTTTGGCATTGTGTCATTCGCTACGCGGGCGAAGGCAAACACCTTCTTTTTATCATCAAAGAACTTATTTTCTTGCACTCCATATTGAAGTAACGGCTGCTGCTTGCGAATGGCAGCGTACTCTGCAATAGATTTGTACAGCGGGTGCTGAGGGTTGAAGTTGTCATTTTTGGTGGTTTGCTCAGTACCTAACAACGTATTGTCGTTATAGCTAGCTACCTTAGATGGCATCATATCTTCTCTGGCATCCACATCGTTACCATCACCGGTAAAGCCTTGCTCATCGCCATAGTAAACGACGGGTACGCCGCGAGAGAAAAACATCATGGCATGTGCCAGCATACTGCGCAGCAGCTTTTCTTCGTTAGACGCATTGGGTAAATGCTTATTTAAGAAGAAGCCCGGGCGACCCATATCGTGATTGCCTAAAAAAGTAAGCAGTTGATTAACGTTGCTGTCTTCGTCATTGTAAAGATGATCTTGTGCTATCAGCGTTTCAATGGTCGACACTGGCTTGTCTTCAAAGAACACGCCTCCCACCGCACTTTGAAATCCAAAATCAAGCACGGCAGGAAGTTTACCCTCGGTAGTGAATGAACTTAGCGCTTCAGGGTTTGGGTCATACACTTCACCAAATACATGAAAGTTCTCAATTCCCTCAGCTTTAGCGTGCGCCATAATTGCCGGTGAGAATGCTTGCCAAAATGGCAACTGAACGTGCCTTACCGTATCAATTCTAAAGCCGTCTGGTTTAAATTCACTGATAAGCTTGGTGTAAATATCAATCATCCCTTTAACCACTTCAGGGTCTTCAGTATTGATATCATCTAACCCATTAAAATCGCCATATAAACTATTTTCACCTTCAAAAGTTGTATCACCTTGATTGTGGTAAAAGCGCGGATCGTTTAGCCATTCTGGAAATTTCTCACCCTGCTCTTTTTCTGGAACAAAAGCACGGTAAGTCCCTTGCTCTTTCACTTCCTGCAAGCTGCGATAAGTGCACTGGTCTAGTCCACTTTTAAACGAACCGTCGGCGTTGTGGCACTCTTCATACTTAATCACGTCTGCCGTATGGTTAGTAATGATATCGAAAAATACTTTAATATCTTTTTTATGCGCAGTGTCAATCAAGCGCTTTAAATCGGCGTTACTGCCAAAGTGAGGGTCAATTTCGGTGAAGTCGACTATCCAATATCCATGGTGGGCAAATCCGCCTTTCTGCACAGCTTTATTACGCAAAATAGGTGTCATCCAGATAGCGGTGATCCCCATAGATTTCAGGTAATCCAGCTTTTGTTCGATGCCCGCCATGTCGCCACCATGAAACGCCCATTTAGACGTTGTGTCGAGACCTCCGTGAGAGATCGATCCTTTTGGTGCCCCGCTGTCGTTACTTACATCGCCATTGTTAAATCTGTCTGGCATAACGAAGTAGAAGACGTCTTCGCGCACGTCGCGCTTTAAGTAACTACTTTGTGGCTGTGCCGCATTGTTGTTCTCGCCACTGTTCGTCGCACCGCTGTTAGGGTCTCTATTGTTAAGAGATGGGCTGCAAGCAGTTAACGCAAGCAATATTGCGGTAAAGGCCATTGTCATTTTAGATGTTTTTTGAATCATTAACCTGTTCCTTAGTAGGTTAAAACTGAGCAGTAATATTTTGAGCTAGCGCTTCGTCATCAAACTCGGCCATACCGCTAATTCCCATTGCACCCACTACTTTGCCTGCCTTATCTTTTACAGGCACACCACCCGCCATACCTGTGATGCGAGGGTCGGTCCAAAAGTTAATGGTTTTGCTCGTTTCTTTTGCCCACGCAGCAAGCTGACTGGTTTTTTGCCTGTCTCTGGCTGCCGTATAAGCCTTGTTCTGCGCTAGTAGACAGGTTTGCGGGCTAGTTTCATCCATACGAGAGAACGCGATAAGCTCACCCACACTGTCTACAACAGCAACGGCAATGTGTTGATTGTTTTCTTGCGCCCAATGAATGCTATCTGTAATCATTGATTGAGCTTGCGTTAAAGAAATAGAACCCATCATGGTAACTCCACCCCTTTTGCACTTACGTACAATGCGTACCAGTCTTCCCGAGTAAGCGTCACGGTAACGGCTTCTGCACTTGCTTTAATACGCTTGGGGTTTGCCGAACCAACAATTGGCTGAATGTTGCTGGGGTGGCGCATTAACCAAGCCAACACGATTGCGTCGGGCGATACACCATATTTTTGCGCTAAGGTCGCAACGAGTTTTTTAGTCGCTTCTTCTTGCGCAGTTAGCGTGGCGGGTGCTCCGGTATATTTACCCTGGCTTGCTGGCCCCCACGACTGCATTTGAATGTTGTTTTGCTTTGCGTATTGAAGTGTGCCCGCTGTAAAGTTCACATGCTGCCCATCTGGGTTACCGACATAAATACCTTCATCCACAAAGCCTAAGTTAGTAAGACTCATCTCAACCTGATTCGCAATAAGCGGCTGATTAATATAGTGATTAAGATGCTGCATTTGTACGCCGCTCATATTCGACACGCCAAAGTGCTTAACCTTACCGCTATCAAACAAGGCATCAAATGCAGCGGCAACCTCCTCTTCTTCCATCAATGGGTCTGGGCGGTGCAGCAAAAGCAGGTCGAGATATTCCGTATTTAATCGCGAAAGCGTGTTTTCAACAGAAGTGACAATCCAGTCTTTCGAAAAATCGTAACGTTTGGGCCCGTGTTCATCTTCAAAACGAATCCCACATTTAGACTGAAGCACTATCTCTTCCCGTAAGTTAGGGCGTGCTTTTAACACTTCACCAAATGCTTGTTCTGCTTTACCCATTCGGTATATATCAGCATGATCGAACACGGTAATACCGGCTTCTAGCGCAGCATCGACCGCCGCAAACGCATGCTGGATTTGATCTTTGGTTAATGGGTTAAAGTCCCACTCTCCACCAATAGCCATACAGCCGTAAACCAGCTGACTGGCGTGTGAAATGTACTGATTTAGAGGAAGGTTTTTCATATACACCGCTCGCAAAAAAGAATTAATAAAGGCCTTTCGGATAGCTCAAGTTTACGCTTGCAGTTACCACCTTTCAGCGCACAATAGCGAAATCATTATTCTTTATAGCGAATAGCTGTATTCCATATATAATCACTAACTCTACATTTTCTGATGTGACGTTGCTCAAGACGCAGTTTTTCGAGCATGTTGTGAATATTTATCTCCGATGTAATCTCGTGTAAAAAGTAACAAGCCAATGAAACCACATAAAAAAGTCGAGCGATTGATGCTGTTTAGTGCGGTAGCAGAAACCTTAAGCTTTGGTGCTGCGGCAGAGAAAATGCAGATATCGAGGGGCTACCTGTCGGAGCAAATAAGGGAGCTTGAACTTGCATTAGGCGTAAAGTTGCTGCAGCGCTCAACACGCCAAGTAAGTCTTACCAACGAAGGTAAACAAGTGTACGCCGATACACAGAAGATCAATCGCAGCGTGGTAGAGCTAGAGCAAAATTTAGTACGTGAGCAAACGCAGCTGGAAGGAATAATCGCCATTACGGCGCCGAATATGTTTGCGCACTACTTGTTAAGCGAACTGTGTTTTTCCTTCTCGCAGCAGCATCCTGATGTTTCGTTCCATTTAGATACCAGCTATCAAAGGCACGACTTAAACCGAGGTCATTTCGACTTGGCGTTTCGCTCTACTAACAACCCGCCGCAAGATATGGTGGCCAAGCAATTATTTACTTATAGCCATACCATAGTTGCAGCACCGCAATACCTTAAGCAAGCCGGCACACCCAAAGTGTTGAGCGATTTAGATGCGCACCAGTGCTTTTGCGGCCCCGACCAAGATAACTGGCTCATAAACGGTAAGCGCACAGCGGTTAAAGGCTGGTTAAAACTTAATGATAATCTGGCGCTCATTCAGCATGTGCTGGAAGGCCGCGGCATTGCAAGACTGCCAAGCTATGTGGCGAAAAAGCATAGTAAGGCGGGTGAATTGGTCGCACTTTTTGAAGAAATTAAGCCGGGGGCGACACCGAGTGCGCCTCCAATAAAAAGCAGCAGTCAGCTGTTTGTTGTGCACCCACAGCGCCCCCATCAATCGCTAAGAATAAAAGCCTTTTTAGACACAGTTAAACAAGCACAACACGAAGGTTATTTTAGTGGATAAGTACTCAAACTGTCAGCGCTTACCTTCCGCTATTCACCTGCGTAATGAGTAGCAATAAAATTTGAAAGCTTCGCTTAGGCTTTTCATTCCTTGGCGTACAATTATCGACGTTAAAGGGTCAATCAAACAGGCTGATAAATATTATCCCAGTAGTCATCAAGTATCTTCACAGCATCGTTAAGCGCCCGCGCCACAAAAATATCGCCGTATTGTTCGACTAGTTCCATGTCTACCAGTTTATTAATAGCGTCAGTAACGTCGAAATCGAGCGCACAATCAAGCTCTTCTGAAAAGTAACTTTCTATTACACTATCGAGCGTTGCTAATGTCATTCCACCAGCGGCAATCTCGCGCTCTGCGCGCACCGCGCAGAATGCAGCACCACCTTCTACAGACACTTCACTACATTTCAGCAAAAATGTATAAGCCAACAAAGCTTCTTTGCAGTCCTCTTCCTCTGCTGCATCAATTAACGTATGAAACACGCCTGCATTATTGTCTAAATTTTTAAAATAGAGATTGTCAGACAAGGCTTTCATAAACCTGATTTTTCTGTTTTTAAACTTTGTCCATTCCTTAAAGATAAAGCTGCCGAATACACCCATGCCAATACCAAAAGTTATTAGGCTTTGCTTAGTCAATTCCACTTCATCGTCTTTAAAGCCAAGCCAAAAGGCCAGAAAAGATGCCATGAGAAGTAGCGATGCGCCTAACTTAGTCACTAGCACCACGGTGCCACCTATTGCCGCCGATGCACTAATGATCAACTTATCTAGCGGACGCATTTTGACTTCGCTATTGGGAAACAGCATCTCCAAGTCTGCTTTAGGTACGTTTTGGAATAGCTTTACTATGGTGGAACCAGGTTTAAAGGTAACTGGCGATTGCCCTTTCTCTTTGAAGTAGGCTTCATCTTTAAAAGTGATATAAACAGCCACTTTGTCGTAGTTGGTAAATGACACCTGCTTTTTTCGCAACCCGAAAAAAGTACGCAGAGTTTCAGTTTTTACCGACTCGCCCCGTCGATAAAACACCACATCTTCAAAGTCTTCGAAGCTAACCGCAAGGCGCACTTTAAACAGCGACTCTTCGTTTAATGCTGCTTCTAAATCTTCGTTTGTGACTTTTTCAAAATTGGCTGCGTTTAATAGATTGGCAAACGCACTCGAAAACGCCTTTTGGCTTTGCTTTCTCGTAGCTTCACTTGAAGGTGTAAGATCGCGGATGTCTTTGTTTGGATCAAAGTCGTTATAGCTATCTTTCAGACCCTCAAGTTGCTCATGATATTGATAGTGTATGCGATTAACGAGCAATGTTGAGAACGTACGAAAAAGAGTCCTCTCTTGCACAATTACGTTTTCACACAATCTACTAACATCATGTTTGCGAAATGGGATAAAGCGTTCTAATGGCATCGAGTGGTCTTATTAGTTCGTATGTTTCTTGTTAGATGGAAATAGTTACCGTACTGTAACAATGAAAACAACCACTTATAGATAAATTAAGTCTAATTGATAATGCCTTAGACATAGGCTTCGCCTAATGTCTAAACGACATAAATGTTAAATATAGTTAACATAGACTACACTAATTCTTAATTATACTTGTAATTTTCGGAGACGTTATGTTCGTATCAAGTTCTCGATACAATAATGACATTTCGGCTCTTAGGGACGAGAGCCAAGGCTTGCTTGGTACGCTGGATGCGTTCAAAAACACAATGGCCTATGCCATTTATAGTACCGATGGACAGTGCACATTTGCCTCTCCCGTATTACTTTCCATTTTGGATTACCCAAATTCAACCGCAACGTCGTTTTCCCATGCGGCAATGCGCGTTGAAGGTGTTGAACCTGAGTCACAGTACAAATCGTTTTGGCAACACTTGGTCAATGGCGGCAGCTTTAGCGACACGGTTGCAAGAAAATCGGCGTTAGGTGAAACGAAGTGGCTTAAGGCAAGCTACGTAGCGGTGAATAAGCATGGCGTTACAGAAATTCATGCCATTTACCACGATATCACTGAACATGAAAACGCCTATTTTGCCGGTAAAGCAGTGACTGACGCACTAAACAAGTCGATGGCGGTGATTGAGTTTCATCCTGATGGAACAATTATCACGGCAAATGAGAATTTTACTGCAACAGTGAAATACAGTTTGGCCGACATTCAAGGTAAACACCATCGCATGTTCTGTCGCGATAAGTTTTATCAAGAAAATCCTAATTTTTGGGATAACCTTGCCCGCGGTAATTTCTCTTCAGGCCAGTTTGAGCGCGTAGATGCGCACGGTAACGCATTGTGGTTGGAAGCAACGTACAACCCCGTGTTTGACGCTTCGGGCCGAGTAGTAAAAGTTATTAAATTTGCATCTAACATTACCGATGCAATTAACGAAAAGAATGCAATCGCACAGGCGGCGGAACTCGCAGTATCAACGGCAGAAGAGACGTCTCAAATTGCCCATGAAGGAGCCTCGTCACTTCAACGAAGCGTTGAGATTTTCAATACAGCCATGTTAGAAGTTGAGCAAACCAATCAACTTATGCACGAACTGAGTGAGCAATCGCTAAAAATTGAAACCATTGTGACAACGATTAGTGGCATTGCTGAGCAAACCAACCTTTTAGCACTAAATGCCGCTATTGAAGCTGCACGTGCAGGCGATCAAGGTAGAGGATTTGCTGTAGTAGCAGATGAAGTGAGGCAGCTAGCGCAACGTACCAGCGATTCGACTGTGGAAATTGAAAGTGTAGTGGCAGAGAACAGAAAGCTTGCTGACAAATCCACGAAGAAAATGGCAGGCGTTAAAGACAGTGTTGACCAAAATAGTCAACAGATTGCGCAAGTGCAAAGCATTATTGATGAAATTCAAAAAGGCGCATTGAATGTATCTGAAACTGTATCAGGTATTCTACGCTAGCAGTCATGTTAAATTAGTAAAAAGGGCTGTTGTATCATCAACAGCCCTTTTTTTTAAACCCGCTTTTTCACACAGCCGATTTTTCGCGTACGGATACGTACAAGCCTAGCACCGTTTAATTGTGGGGGGGTTATTTTGCGTGCACCACGCTAGCAATCTGCTGCTGTTGAATATTCAGGTACTTCTTGATGCTTTCCCCGTTCTTGCCATATTGATCAACAAACGCAGCGACAGATAGTCCGTTACACGTCATGTCCTGTGCTACGTACTTTTTATCTAGCGCAGATTCTTTAATTTGTTCATGTAGCTTCCACTTGTTCCCGGTAGCGGCAGCAACGCAAAGGTTAGAGGTGACCGAATCGTCGGTAGGCTTAAATTCTACAGAAGCTAAAGCACTTCCGGTGAACACAGTACTAAGAGCAACAATAGCGATAGCAGTAATACGTGATTTCATAGCATGATTTCCTTATTGGGACGAAGTTACGTTGTTGTGGCGTTACGCCTTGGCCACACTCATATTCACTATTACAATCACTGCGCCAACTTTATAAAGCTATTTAAATTCATAAACTTAACTTCAAATTAAGAAATAAGCCCCCGCTAGAACGGTAAACGAAATACGACCTTTCAAGATAATTCGCCAAATAGTAGTATTTTTGACCACTGCGTTCTATCTGAGCCTATCGTCGTCTAAAATTTCGTTTTATTAAGCGATAAAACACACTGCTTACCTTATTTGGCTTAAATAAAAAATTGTCTTAGCTTACAATGCGCTGATGACTTATCCCGTTCCAGCTAAACAGGTTGAAACCCTGTACGAAATTAAGAAAAGCAAATTCATTGCTTGTGCCGGCTTTGCAAATTCTCGTGAAAGTGCAATGGCGCTTTTAGATAGTGTGAAACAACGGTATCCCGACGC
>Ga0163111_10003433_pt1 | contig 10229 bp, 9 predicted proteins | sample CRUFie1St18metaG_FD_109645 | JGI IMG/M metagenome (GOLD analysis project Ga0163111, IMG submission 109645) | Marine microbial communities from the Costa Rica Dome - CRUD Field 142mm St18 metaG | ecosystem: Environmental > Aquatic > Marine > Oceanic > Photic zone | place: Costa Rica: the Eastern... | reverse complement strand
CACATTTTCTTCAATTACGTCGTTAGGATCGAGACCAAGACTGCGGCAACAACTAATCCAATACCACATAATATCCCCAAGTTCGCGTTTACAATGAAATACAGTTTCATCGTCAAGTGGTTTACCTTGGAATATACATTTTTTAACAATTTCACTAAACTCTCCTCCTTCACTTGCCATACCAATTGCTCCTGTCATAAGCAATGCTAAATTTACACCGCTTTCTTTTTCTAGATCAATTAGTTTGTTATTCAACACCATTGTACTGTTTGATTCTTTTGAAGTCACTGCTTGTACAAATTCTTTATACTTGTTTAAATCTACGTTATTCAATTTCTTCGTCTCTTTCTTTGAGTTCGTGTTTGATTTCGTCTTCCGCTTGCATTATCTTATAACGCATTTGGACGTCTTCTGTGATATGATAGACTGCGTCTAACTTTCTTAATTTTGCCTTGAGAGCATCAGTGGACAAAGTCTTCAGGTCGGGCTTTATCGGAGGTGAAGTCAATTTCTTCTCCAATTCTTAAATCATTATCAGGTGCTTGGTCATTCCAACCTAGAACGCTTTCTGCTTCAACCATTCTAATTGTAATAGGTTCACCTGCTAATGTAATTTCTAGTCCGCGAGTCCAACGACCATGTTCAACCAAAACCCAATCGCCTACGTCATATGGATCGTTGTTTTCTGGACCCTTTGAATGCACTTGTGCCCAACGTGGGTAAATGCCTCTAGTTTCACCATCATCACTTCGGATAATAATTCCACCTTTAGTGATTTGTTCACCGAAGTGCATGTTGTGTACTAGTACTCTATTTCTTATAGGGCGGATAGTATCAGCAATAATTGTGCTTTGCACACCCTTCTTGCCGGCCGCCATTGCTTCGTAATCCATAGCCATTGCTATTCACCTCTTCTAGAAAAGTTACCGTCTTCGTCTTCGACCCATTCATCAGCTTCTTCTTTTGCTTCAGCTTTTGTTTGGCCTGCTTTTGCTTTAGTAGAACGTGGCTTAGGTGCTTCAACTTCAGTTGTTTCTGCTACCGGCTCTTCTACTACGGGTGCTTTTTCAGATGCTTCGAACTCAGTAGGAGCAACATTATCTTCATAGTAATCACGTAAAACTTCTTCACGCTTCTTGATAATCTTTCCACCTGGACCTAGTTCATCGCCTCTAGCATTAACACGAACATTACCAACTGCTGGTGTAAGTTCATTACGTTGTCTAAGCAAATCCATATCAATTGCTTTACCTTGCATTGTTCTGTATTGCTTACGACCTGTTTGCTTTACTGCCATATTAGACTCCTTGTTGTTATATTAGTACTTATCTCAAGAACTCTTTCCAATCCAGCCCAAACTGGATTGAATTTATCTTGTGTACACCGATTAAATATAGCACATAACTTGCTACACTACTGCCTCTTCCAACACCCCAAACAATGTTATTCTTACGCATAAAGTCTACTAGGTAAATCATGTAACGTAATAAATCAAACATTCCTCTGCGTTCAAATTCTGCTAGTTCTTCATTCACTCTGTGGAAACGTTCGTCATCGCCTTGACACAAATTATACAAATGTGCAACAACATCTAACTCTTTGTATTCATCGGGCATAAACCATTCACTTTGACATACACCGTCAAAAGTCTTTTCGTCAACATCTAATGGGATATATTTTTGCAATGGAGTCATACCTTGTTCTTCCATCACACTGTTAAATTTATCTACATCATCACTAGCATCACACAGAACTACGTGACATTTGTCAATATGACCGCTGTAGATCATATCAACTAGATCACGATTCGAAAATCTCGGGATTCCTAGTTTGTCTGTTTTCATTAGCATATACTTATTTTAACTGATATTAATCAGTTTGTCAAGATCTAAATCGCCATTTTGTTGATTTTTTTCTTGTTCTAGCTTTTCTTTTGCTTCTTTTACTAGTGCTTCTTGCTTATAGTACTCAATAAATGTACTAATTTGCTCTTTAAGTTGAGGATTATTTGTGCTAAAATACTTCTTAGTAAGCTCTGCTACCTTATCATACATTTGGGCAACTGTCATTTCAGAAGTATCTTCTTGAAACGGGTGATGCATTTTACTGATAAATGCCTAAGTATTCTGCCCAAACAGTTGTACCACTATCGTAACTTGTAAATTCAAAAGCATAGTACTTTGATTCTTCACCTGCGCCAGGCGCACCAATTACTGCTGTTAAGTTGTCTGTTGGCCAATTTGTATTTGTTTTTAGTGTTCCGCCACCTGCATTACTTGCAAATGTAATAGTTCTATTAGTAGCACTACCTGCCGCTAAATCACTTTTAATATGTAAACGTACTTTACCTGTTCTTGCTATCGTGCTTGACCAGTTAGATAAAGTAAGTGTAATATCTGCACCTACTGTAAATTCTTGATATGCACCATTGTCAAGGTTAACGTTTTGACTAGTGTTAACAGTAGCACCAGCAATATATCCTGTTTCTGTAGTGTTTTGAAAGTTTGCATTGTTGATAGTATTTCCTAAGAAATTGTTATCTGCATTCTTTACTGCACCGTTTGTTTGTAGTGCTTCAATCTCTGCTTTTGCCGCCGCAAAGTTTGCCACTGTTGTTGCGAAATTATCACGAAATCCTTGCGAGTCATTGTCTTGTCCCGCTATAGGAAAATCAGCACTAATTCCTGTATCACTAATATTACTTGCCATAGTTTATCCTCTCGTTGCTATTATTTATCAGCATTATACATTGAACTGGTAGTTTGCGAACGGAACATATTGTTCATTACTATTACCATTTGTACTATCGATATTGTATCTTTCAATTTCAATATCTAATTGTTTAAAGTTAAAATTGCTATTATTAATGTTTAAAATAACATTATCAGCTTCACCGGGCTTACAATAACATAGTGGTATTGCTAGTTTAAAGCCAAGTTCTGCTTGTCCTGCTTCTTGGGCAGTACGCATCCACAGTGGGTAAAACTCTCTTAAATTCTTACCAACTGCACGTATTCTATCTCTCATATTAGTTATATTACTAATATATTTTGTTTGATCTTTAGCATCACTGACTTTTATAGCATCACTATCAATCTTTATTGTATTTGTTAGTGGGCGTAATCTTAACGGATCTGAACTGATACTATCATCAATACTTTGAGCAAAAACTTTTGAACCATCTTGAAGCTCAATAGTAATAGTTCCGCCCGGAGCAAATGATACAGGACCTACTCTAGTAAAGATTGAAAGTGTTCCTGTGTTTGCTGGACTAAGTCCTGCACCACCACGTAGTCCTAAGTCAAAAAATCCTTGTCCTGTTCCTACTCCAGTGTTATCATCTGTAACAGCATATTGAATACTATCTACTGTGACATCATTTTGTGTTAAATTAGTAAAACTTGCGTTTGTTTTACCTTTACTTTCATCTGGTTCTGAAGGATCAATTACGTCAAGATAAATTACTTCATATACTGTTTCATTGCTTCCAGGATTTTTTGCAATCGCTTTTTTCACAGCACCAGTTTTATATTGTTTACGTTTGTGATTTCTAGATACAGCCGATACAAATTCACCAATAGTCTTTGTTTCTATTCCTGCATAGGCTAACATTTTAATTTGAGGTTGTAAACCAAAAGATAAGTCATTAGGTCTATAAATTGAAGAAGGTGTAAAGATGTTTGGGTCTGCAATAAAATTTCTAAATGTATTACGTTGTGATTGTTTTAACATTGGAATCATTGTAATACTACTGTATAGTGTATCGTCAGGATCAGTTGTTGTAATAGTAAATGTTCTAGTACTTGCACTAAATTGGAATTGATCTTGTGCTTTAACTGTAAATGTATAACTTCTATCAATAGTAGTGGTAGCACCGTCAAATGTTGTTTCGGTAGTTCCTTTGTCAATAGTTGTTAGTCCAGGTTTATTAGGTTCTCCAAACTGATTAACCTTACCTTGTAACTGTCCATCAATAGCCAGTTCAAGACCTGGAGGTAATCTTCCCGAATCTAATGTATATAAAACAACCGCGTTTGGTACACTACTTGTAGCACTTACATTCAATGTACTAACAAAGTTAGCTCTAAGATTTCCTAGTGCAGATGCTGTGTTCCATGTAATAGCACTTTCAACTTCTCCTAAAAGTTTTAGTGTAAATTGTTTATTCTTTGCTACTGTAGGATTTGATAATATTGTTGTTCTTTTTTCAAAACTATAAAAAGACATAGTAACAACTTTATTGGATACAACAGCACCAAATGGGTCATACGTTTTGAATCCTACATCTGCAATAGTTCCTAAAAATGATCCTCTCAAATAATCAATACTTCCTACTTCAATTTTAACTGTACCAGTATTCGTTGATGTAGATGTAACTCTACCTTTTTCTATAGTCCACACAGTTTTGTCAATAATGTCAATTGACCTATATGATTTATTATCACCTGAGTCTGCTTCTGTCACAGGAACTTCGTTAAATACTATCCAACCTGTTGCTCCTAACCCGTTAAACAAACTATCAGCAAAGGCACTAAATGATACATTGTCAATACCACTCCATGGTTGTCCAACACCTATATTATTTGCAAAAGGTTCAGTAGTCGTATTTTCTTTAGATCCAATTTGTCTTAGTGCTTCAACAGTAAATTTATATTCTGTAGTCACTGCTGGTTGGTAAGGAATACGTCCTGCAATTTCTCCAGTGGTACTGTCAATTTTCATACCAGGTGGTAATGCACTTACAGTACCATCATCGTTTGCATCTTTAACAGTAAAACTAATAATACCAGTATTACTAGTAGGATCGTAAACATCTAAAAATAATGTTACATAATTGTTTGCTCTTCGATAACCTAAATCGCCTGGTGTTAACCATACTGGAGCTCTTAAGTAAGTATTATCTGCTGTAAACAATCCAGTCCCAATTTGCATAATTGTATTGTCTGTTCTTAGGAAATCATCTCCTACAAGATAAATCTGGAACTTTCGTTTAGTAATTACAATACCGTCACTTGCACTAACAGTAAATTCATAAAATCTATTTAATTTTTTAGGACTTTGCGTAGGAACATTATAATCATAGAATGTTGTATCGTAGTAATAACTTTCAAAACCGTTTGCACTTTTTACACCAAAATCAAATGGGTATGTGCCGAATACGTTAGTATCAAAAAATCCTGCACCTGCTCTTTTTTCTAATGCAAGTATAGGCTCAACAATACCTGTAAGTTTACCTGTTGATGTGCCTAGTGAAATACCTGGAGGTAATTCTCCGTCATTATCTCCGATAAAGTATTCTATAGTGTCACCTGCTGGAAGATCAGGGTCTATAACTTGTAATTGAAAGTCTACTGGGCTACTATCTAAAATATAAAATCTATTGTTAGGACCAAGTGGTAATGGACCTTCGTTTGTTACCCATGTAGGAGAATCAGCTCCATTAATTTTTAATTGAAGCGTCATGTCTTCTTGGAGAGTATCTTTTACTGCTCTAATAACAAATCTAAAATTCTTTAATCGCTTAACTTCAAAAGGAGTACCTAATAAATTATCGCCGCTAATTCTTAAACCACCAGGTAGTTTTCCACTTATAACTGTAAGTTTACAACCAGATACAACTGGCAAAGGAATTGTTTGTGTAATACTTTCTTCGTATGTTCCTAAATTGTGCCCTGGATTGACTGTCCATAAATTAGCATGCGGCATTTAACACTCCTATAGCGTTCCCATATCTGCTTCGACTGCTGTTGATGCTGTAAAAGATGAACTTCCATCATCATAATCAATTACAAGATTCTGTGCTAGATATTCTAATGTACTTGTAAATACTGTAGGAACTGCTTCGCCCATTTCTAATGTTAGGTACTGTTGTACTCCGTCAAAGTTTCTAATATCAAGACCATGTACAAGACCAGTCATGTTACCAACATTAATAATATTATTTGTTTGTGCGTTAAGTGTTGCTGTAAGTTTTGGATCTGTTTCAGTTTGTATAGAACTTTCACTGCTAATTGTTAATGTAGTTCCGTTTAAATTTGTTGTTGTAGTTCCGCCACCAGCAAGTGTCAATGCATTACCATTAGAGTCTAATGTAATATTATTATTGTCTGCAAATATTTGTACACTAGGTAAGCCTGTTGCTGTACTATTAATTGTAATAGCGTTAGCATCTGCAGATAAATTAATTGCCGCACCTGCTACAATCTTTTTAAATTGTAATTCAGTTCCGCTTATTTGGCCAAATATTCCTTCACCTGCACTACCTAAGTTTGCAACTGTAGTTGACTCCGTACTTCTAGCGTTAAGTTCTGTAAAATTATTGTTTACTTTTACAAACGCTTCGCGTAGATCATCACCTGTACCGTCGTTTGCAATAGTTCCGATGTTGATAGTTTGTATTGCCATATAAGTCTCCTATACTATATTTATCGATGCTTCCTAAGTCCTATAACATTGCTTTTGAAAGGCGTAGCATTATTATATCTATTAAACAACATTCTATTGAAGCCACCACAAATATCTGTTGTATCTCCGTAATTTGCATTATTTGATTCGTCTTTTAAAACTGCTAATGCATCTTTTTGTAACTTGTCTTGTAATTGTGCAGGAGTTAAACTAGGATCAGCTTGTAAGTATAAAGCACCAACACCACAAACTTGCGGCGAAGCCATAGATGTTCCTCCTATTGTTCCTTGTCTAAATGAACCGTTATTCCAATATGCGGCATCATTATAAGCGTTTGTTGTACTAAAACAACTTAATATATCTGTTCCAGCGGCAAATATGTTTACACCTGGACCTGTTGAGCTTGAAGCAACTTTCCTTTCTGTAGTTGCATTTTGAGGAGTTGAATCCATATTACCTACTATTAATGCTCCTTCGTCAAAAGGAGAACTACCTCTATGATAATACTGACTAGATCCTGAACCATAAAAAACTACATTGTTATAATCAGGATCAGTGCTGTTTGCAATTTTGAAATAGTTATTGCCTGCCGCTATACATACATGCACTCCTGCATCTACACAGTCTTGCACATCAGCATCAACACTTGCAAGTCTTAATGGAAATCTGTATGATAAACTTCTATAGTAAGGATAAAATCCATAGGTATCTCTCATATGTGAATTAGGTGTACTGTTAAAACTTGGATCGTTGCCTGAACCATATGTTGTACCTCTATATACAATACTTGAAATTCCTGTGCCTATACTAGAACTATAACCCCAACTTGCATTTACTATTGTTGGTCTTTTTTGTCCTGTGTGTGGATCTACAGGTTTATTTTGATGCCAACCTTTAATAACATCAAACACACTATTAATACTAATGCCTCCTGAATCACCACCGCCTTCTAATCCGCTTACTTTTACACTATAAACTCTAGCGTTAGGTGCCCAACCAAAATTTAATCCTGTTGCAGTTCCACCGCAATGTGTACCGTGACCATCTGTATCACCATAATGATTAACACTTTGTGATCCAGTTATTCCTGATGCACTAAACCAATCTATAAGTTGTACTCTACTATTACCACTTGTATCAGTAAACTCTGGATGATCAACTTGTAATCCACTGTCTTGTATAACAATGTCTACACCAGTTCCGTCCATTGAATAGGGTCTAGGATAGTTTGTTAAACTAGATCCTGTGCCGTAAACGTTTTCTACAATTGAGTGTCTAATTTTACCCCAATCTGTTCTATTACCGCTTTCTGCTGTTGACTTTGAAAAATCTCTTACTTGTGTTGCTGTTAAACCTATTTCAATATCATCTCTTAAGTCCGGACGAAGTTGTACGTCTGTCACTCTAGAATCGTTTCTAAGTAACGTTGCTTCTTCTTCAGTTAACGCATAGTGCGTATTTCTTGTAGATTTTTCTCTAGCGTCTGCTACGTCAACAGTTCTGTTTGGAATATCTCCAGCACCAGTTGACGCTATCATTTCTTGATTAAATTGTGAGTAATCAACACCTTTGTTAAGTGTTACAATATATTCTCTTTCACTCATGTTGACTCCTAATGCAAGTCAACCCAAGCACCATTTGCATAACCTTGAAATTTGTTTGTGGTAGTATTATAAATCATATCTGCATTGCCTGGTGTTAAGTTGTTTCTTTCTGCTGTTGTATAACTAGCAAGTCTTAAAGGACTTTGTGTGATCCTAACTTGGTCAGTAGCTCTAAGTTCAATTGAACTATTACTGTCTATTGATGGAACACCAATTCCTGAACTTTCAAAAGTATCTGCTGTAAATCTTTGTGCAGTTATATTGCCGTCTACTGCAAGATCACTGCTCATTCTGACACTAGGTGTCATTACAATTTGTGAACTGTCATCAGTATCTATTACGCTTGAACTAAATGTAAAGTTTCCTACACTATCGCCTCCTGTAGCGTTTGTCCAAATACCACCTACGTATTTTATAGTCTGTCCTTCTTGTGGGCTGTTAATACTAACATCTTGTAAGGTTGTAATACTTGTTGTTGATAAGTTTTGTAGATATCCAGCATCATTTGTAAATGTACTAATGTTTGTTGGTGCTCCTGTAATGTCACTGTATGCACCAGTTGTTGCAACTGTTGCTAGTGTAGGTGTACCTGAAACATTTGAATATTCTATACCTGTTATATTTGCACCACCTCCGTGGAAGTTAGTTGCATAAGCATTCTGGTATACATTATTACTTGCTCCTAAATTATAAGCACCAGTTGAGTAAGGCGTTACATTACCAAAACTTACACTATCGCTAACTTCTGATCCACCTGCTAATACTTGGCTAAGTGTAATACCTGTAAGTGCAGAACCACTACCAATAAATGATGTAGCATTTACATCACCTGCTACTGTAAGTTTATGTGATGGAGTACTTGTAAATATACCAACACGTTTTGTTCCTGTATCAATTTTAATTGCTGTCTCAACACCTGTAATTGGTTTTACTTTGATATCTAAATCTTGTTCGTTTACAGTATTTTCAATAATGCCTGCATTATCTACTCTAATTTTTATATTACTATTAGTTCCTACAGATATACCTGTATCACTGTTAAATGCTACACTACCATTTTGTGTATAGTCGCCACTAGTACTAATAGCATCTGTAATACCATATCCTGATAATGTTGTAGGTAGTCCTACTAATGAACTGAACTGACTGTCAAATAGTGTAGGTTGATTAGTTAAATTTGTGTAGTCTAAAAAGTAAGGACTATCAAATCCATCAAGTGTATCTGCGTTTAATCCGCCACCACCTGATGTAGCATCGTTAGCTGGTGCCCATCTAAGTCCGTCCCATTTTAAAACTTGTCCTGGAGTTGGTGGTGTAGTTTGCGTATCAACATCTGATAAATCACTTATATCATCTACAAGATTTGGTTTGTCTGAAAGATTGTTGTAACTGCCAGTTGTAGCAACTGCGGCTAAACTAGGAGTTCCAACTACTTCACTGTAGTTTATAAAACTGTTTACCCAAGCACCTGTATTACCTTGTCCAGCGTTAGCGTTCCATTTTAAAATATTACTTGATGCTAATCCTGAAAGGTCAGTAACAATACCTCCGCCGCCGCTTCCGCCGCTACCACCGCCTGTATTTGTAATAGTAATTGTTCCGTTAAGATCATCATAAACAATATCAATACCTGTACCTTCTCTAAGTATAGCATTTACACGATCATCTACTCTTTCATTTGTAAAATATAAATTATTATTGCCTTCTGGTAATTCAGCAGTGTTTGCGGCTACTGTTGGTTTGTCTGCTAGATCATTCCAACTACCACTAAATGGATTATAACTAATACCGCCAATGGTAAGTCCTGTTGCTGTTATATTGCCAGCACCAACAATACCTGAACCTGTTAAATCTAATTGATCACCTATTGGTAATTCTTTTAGTTTGTTGCTATCGTCTCTGTCAACTATAAGTGGTATTCTGTTTGCCATATCTTTATCCTTATAACGCCGCTATTCTAGTTTGGAAGTCGGCAAAGTCGGCACTTGCCGCCACTTCTGTTTTTAATGTTGTTAACGTAATTGTTTCAGCTTGTAATGCTGTAGCCGCTAATGCACCTTGTGCTGATGTCGCCGCATCTGTTATTCCGTATCCTGCTAAAGTAGTAGGTGTACCTGTAAGTGAAGCAAACGACTGTGCCGGTATAGTTAAGTTAGTAAGGTTACTTCCGTTTAATGCTGGAAGTTGTCCAACTAATACTGCCGCTGTAATTGTTCCGTT
>Ga0163111_10003432_pt1 | contig 10229 bp, 10 predicted proteins | sample CRUFie1St18metaG_FD_109645 | JGI IMG/M metagenome (GOLD analysis project Ga0163111, IMG submission 109645) | Marine microbial communities from the Costa Rica Dome - CRUD Field 142mm St18 metaG | ecosystem: Environmental > Aquatic > Marine > Oceanic > Photic zone | place: Costa Rica: the Eastern... | reverse complement strand
TGGGGTTTCTTTGAGTAGATTTACAACATCATTGGCTGACAATGATGGAACTTGGAGCGAAATTCTGTATGGATCAATGGTCGACCTTCCCATTTTCCCATCCTTCAAAGATCCCATTGCCTGGAGGAGATGTCCAAGTGTCTCATTTACTCTAGATCCCCTGCAGGTATTCACAATTATCGCCCCATCACTTTCTGAGACTGTGATAGTGTTCTCATCTGGAATAATTCCCGATGTGTCGTAATGTTCAGTGACAGTGCCGATGAGATGATTACGAGCATCCTCTGAAAGTGGGTATTCATTGAGATCACGAGCTTCACCATCTGAAGCACCTATTGCGATGGCAACTGATCTTCTAAGCATACCAACCTCCATTGCTACTTCAATTGGAACTGGAGGCAACTCCCCGGACCATACAGGGACCTCTCCAGAATCATTGATTGGAATGACCAAAATCTCTTCTTGATCTGGGTCAGCATCGACAATTTGCCAGGTTCTCCCAGCCATCACGAACGCCCTATTACCCATTTTTCCACTCTCTTCCTCTCCTCCCAGAGATAGAACAAAGGCTTCATCAACAGACCCCAAAACACTCCTACCAACCGCGTCTCTGACTCTGTAGGATAACTCATCGGGAATCATTGAGATGTGATCAATACGGTTTCTCCCCAACTTGGCTGAGGGGGAAAACCACCCATCTTTCAGCTTGTCAGGGAGTCCCGATATCAACTGCATTCTCCATTTTACCTTCTTTGAATCTTCAATCTCCTGATCCCACGATGGCCTCTCAGGGGGAGCATCTCCTTCGGTGATTTCTACCAATCTAGACCAAAGCTTCGGCGACCAAGAGGTAACATCAGAATCACTTGGGTCCTCAACGAAATTTATCATCCATCTATCACTAAGTACCCTGAGTAGGGAGACGGTATCCTTCCTATTCCATTCTTTGAATATTGAACATCTCGCTATTATCTCGGTAGCCAAGTCAATTGGAACCACTCCCCTCTCAATCGCCATCTGCATAAATTGATTGGCAGCTACAATTCCTGGGTTAGTCCGCCATTCAACTCCTTCTAATTCTCCAGACATGGCTTTTCTGGCAATTACCGCACCTTCGGCAACCTCGTCAGTCTCCCATGCTAGCAATTCCCCCCTTCCAGTACCTCCGATGTTATGCTCCGCTCTTCCCATTCTCTGGAGAAGGCGATCAACAGCTCTGGGACTTTGTATTTGATGGACTCTTTTGATTGAACCTATGTCTATCCCAAGCTCAAGGCTACTAGTACATACTATACCGTGCAAACTTCCATTTCGTAGACTCTCCTCCATCTCCATCCTAGTCTCGGCGGCTAGGCTTCCGTGGTGGACGCCTAGTTTCAAATCCGGATTGATCCCCCTTAGTCGCTGGGAAACCGACTCTGCAGCATTACGTGAGTTAACAAAAACCAACGCCGGATAGCTCTCAAAGAGGGATTTTGCAAGCCTCCTGTGGGCCGCAACTGAATGGGGAGAACTTGACCAAACAATCGACTCGACTTCATCTGACGGGTCTGGGACTTCCCTGTGGACTAGTACCTCTGTGGATCTCGGAGAGGGACCAACAATTGCGACAGCATCTCTCGATAGCCACTTAGCCGTTTCATCAGGATTCCCAACCGTGGCAGAGAGGCCGATTCTCTGGAAACCATTCTGGCTATATTCGTTGATTCTTTCTAAGGCAACTAATAATTGCGCGCCTCTCTCTGAGGATGCCAGGTCATGTACTTCATCCAATACCACCGCTTTTATTCCAGATAAGTGCCCCCTTAGCCTACTTCCGAGGAGCATTATTTGGGCAGTCTCAGGAGTTGTGATTAGTAAATTTGGAGGTTTCTTTGACTGCCTGGTCCTTTCCTTCTGAGAGGTATCACCATGCCTCAGTCCAACGGTTATCCCCAAAGGCTCGAGCATCTCAGCGAGTCTCCTATCGATATCCCTGTTTAGTGCTCTCAGAGGAGTGATATAGAGAATTGATAGCTTGTCCCACCCCTCCGAGATAAATCTAGACGCCAGTGGGAGGATCGCCGCCTCTGTTTTACCACTTCCAGTAGGTGAGACTAGGACCCTGTCCAATCCAGACAACAGGTCTTCCATGGATGACTTCTGTATCGAAGAGAGAATCCACTTCCTATTTTCTATGAGTTCTCGAACCCTCGGATGAAGAATTTCCATATTGCTCCCCAATCAGGTATCAGAGGATTGGTGTGGTGGTATTTCATCCGACCAATCTGACATTTTGTTGAGTGTGATTGTCACATTAGTCACCTCCCCTTGCCCCCAATAATCCACGCCGATGAATGTCGGCCTATTACCTACAGTTTCCCAGCACAGCAGAGCCCTTTCCAATAAAGTATGGTAATTATTTACTTGAGCGGCTTTATTTGCATCCGATAATCCAAAAGTGCTCAACCAGTTATTCATATGCCAAACAGGTTGATTTGCATCTCCTCTCCCCAGGTCACAAGTCATTTCATCTTGACTGGATTCTCCGTACGGAGTATCCCAAGTATGCTTCCAGGCCGGCAATAATTTAGTGAAATTATCTTCATATTCCATCTCTATGAAGATTACGACATCAGTCCCAGAAAGTGACATATCTCCTATAGAGGGCCATGGGCTTCCCAATTCGTGGATGTAAGCCCTCTCCAGAATTCCTGTTTCATTTAGTAGGTACTCCAGATGTTCCCCGGGAACTTGATAGTTCTGTATCAGAAGACTGACTACGTCACCACTGCTGTTGTTGTGAAGCGAATTGAGACTTCTGAGCCAAGCGAAAGCATCAACACTGCCAAACAAACATGGAGGAGTATTCGGTAAGGACAGTGCATGACAAAAGACCACATCCTCCTTTTCATTGTTCAATTCAGATGGGTGATAGGGATCTAACATGAAAGCTCTGATTCCATCATCCCATTGACTTTGCAACCCGGTTAGGTGGTTTATTCCAGCAATTATGCCATCTTCTGGGGTGGAGAAGGAGTTATGAGACTCTGGGAAGGTGAAATCGTCATAAGTCCTCAAACAGTACTCGCTCATTCCATGGCAAGTGATGTAGTCCTCACTGTCCAGATAATCCAAACCTCTGGCTTGCTCCCAATCATTAGGGAGGCCATCACCGTCAGCATCTAGATCCAATGAATCACAAATCCTATCCTCATCGTAATCTTCGGGAACCGATTGATTGTCCAGTGGGTCTGTGGAGCAATCTACCTCTGTGAAGTCCCCCCAGAGGTCACCATCATCGTCACTATCAAGGAAGTCGCATACCAAGTCTCCATCAATATCCGATGGAACACTGGTGGGGATAAGATGGTCAGTACTACAATTGAGCTCCATATCATTGTCCCATCCATCACCGTCAATATCCGAATCTGAACTATCTTGAATCCCATCCCCATCTAGATCAGGAGCACTTGAGATACAGCCAGATGTGAGGATAAATAAGATTACTAGCACTGTCGGGGTCTTCCTTTCCATCAACCTTCCATAACACGGCCTTCTCATGAACCAATCGGATGTAAATCTTCAATTGCATCAGTCAGAAAATAGGAAGTGACTAATCATATGTGCTCTGTCCGATGGTCGCTATGGCTCGCGGAAGGGCAACCAGGAAGAGTCTTCTGACTAGGTGGTGGGAATCTAAGAAGGATAGTCAGTTTCAGATTATAACCTACGCCACAATACTATCCTGCGCCTCTATGGCATGGGGATTCATTTTCCTATTTATTTTGGGAGGGGCCACAGACCCGTCGCACCAAGATCGCATGGTTCCATTCAGTTGGCTCTGTTTGGTAGGGGGGTCATTGACATCATTCTACACTCTACCGGAGTTTAGTTACTTTTGGTCACAGAGAACGGCTCTGGAACAAATACTCGGATTGGATGCAAGGACTGAAGTTCTCAAAAGAAGAAAAGAGGCTGAAGAAGCCGCGGACATTCTCGGTCCTAAATATCAATCAAGACTAATGGGACTATACGACCATTTCCAAATCAAAGGAGGGAAGAGATTCAAGGTTGACCCGCCTCAGGCAAAGTATATTCCTACTGAAGACAGCCCGGTGTTAGGGAGACAATTTCAACGAGAATGGTGGCATACAGAGAATTCTAGACTTTCAGAAAGCCTTCCAGCTCTTGCAACTCTCAAGACAAAGAAGACCAATAGGGCAATCATCATTTTCTCGGCATCGGCAATTACCCTGCTAGTCGCTAACTCTATCTTCGGACTTTACATTGGCTTTGGAGGAATAAATCACGACACTTTGGATCTTTCAGCATATCTACTGTCAATGGAAAATGTTAGTTTCAATCCTCCGCATTTAGATTCTGTAAGCATGTTATTAATCGCCTTCTTTTCATTAATCTTAGACTTTACTAGGCCTCTAGTAATATTTCAAGAGGAGGAGTGAGATGAACAATACAGTATTCAGAGAGGCATTCCTTGCCGTAGGATTAGTCTCCCTTCTTCTTGGTGCAATGTTCGTTTCTACGGGGACATTTCCTCCAATGGTAGTGGTCGAGTCAGGATCGATGATGCATGATGATGACGGAAAAATAGGTGTAATTGATCCGGGCGATTTGGTGCTAGTGATTAACCCAGAAAGAAAGGATATAATTACCTACGTTGAAGCTACAGATCCCAACAATGAGAATTTTGGTTACCGGTCTCACGGGATGCATGGGGATGTTATTGTGTTCAGTAAGAACGGAGGATCTGATACCCCCGTTATTCACAGAGCGCTTCTAAAATCAGTTGAGAATGAGTCGGGAGGGTGGGATGTCCCCGGCACCACGCTAAGGGGTGTAGGTAGTATAAATTGGACCCTAGAATATAGCTGTGTGTCATACCACGGGTCGGCATATGACCTGAAAATTACCGATTGGGTACCTTCACACGAAGGGTATCTAACTACCGGGGATAATGAGGATACCAATGGATGTAGGATAGACCAACTTTCAGCTACGGGACAGGATGGAAGAAATGGCCTTTTAGACGAGAACAATAATCCTGTTACTGCAGTAAAGGATGAATGGGTAATTGGAATCGCATCATCTGAAATCCCATGGATTGGAGCAGCAAAACTATTCTTTTCTCCGCCGCCCTCTGCAGATTATGTAACAAGCAAGACTTGGACTATGTTAGGCTTGGTAATCGCATCGATATTAATAATTCCAAGTGTGGTCGAAGCCGTATATCCATCGAAAGACGAAGAAGAATGATCATACAATAAGCATCATTATTGGAATAAGTACAATTATCAGCATCACGATGGTAGTCATTCCCCCTATTGACCCGGCGATCCTCTCGACTCTGAGGGGATTACTTCCCTTCATGACCCTAGATAGGATAGAATGAGCACCGTCTTTCAGCATATGCCCCCCATCGAAGGGAATTATTGGGAGAAGATTTAGAAATCCTAGTAAAAAATTGACCCATATTAGCCAGAAGATAAAGTCAAAAAGATCCAAAAGTAGATCGGTCCCAAATGATGAGAGGATGAACCCGTCATCAACCTCTATCATCCCCCTCTCATGAAGATCCATTGTCTGGCCATCATATGACATGGGAGTTCCCATAATCGACAAGGGGGTGAGCATCAGCGTCAGAGCCTTCTGTCCTGGGGAGTACCTTTCCTCGAAAATGAACGAAAACCTATCCGTCTGGTACGTTCCAGATCTAGGGGCATTTACTCCCAGAAACGCCTCGCCATCCCCTATTCCATAGGTTTCCAGCAATTCAGTAGTCCGATTAAGGCATTCTTGATCACCGTCGCATAGATTCAGGTAATATTGAGCTTTATCGCCGAGAATCACGAGTCTATCCGAAACCTGCCCCCAACTTCTTTCTTCTTCATCGTAAGGAATCACTGTGAAAATCGCCTCATCACCAGCTTCTAATGACTTCATTTGCGTTGAAAAGGAATCATAGTCAGTAACCGGGTTACCATCGACGTGAGTAATTATGTCGTAGGCTTTAATTCCCGCTTCATCCGCACCTCCGTCGTCTATGACCGCTAGCGCGTGTATACCTGGATTTGTAGCAACGAAACCACTAGAAATGAACCCAATCAATATCAAAAAAAGAAACGTGGCGACCAGATTAATTGAAGGTCCAGCTGCAAATAGCCTCATTCTTTCCCTTCTGGGGGCTAAGACCATGTCCATTTGTTCTGGTTCAGCAAAAGCGCCTACTGGGATTGGCCCAGCAACCAGTAGACCGAAGCTCCTAACTTCCATTCCGTGTGCTCTAGCTTGTATGCCATGACTGTACTCATGAATAAGCAGGGTGAAGATTAATGCTAAAGCAGGCCACCAGAAAGGAACGAAACTTGTCACTCCAGGAATGAAAAGGATGTCCGTCGCGGGCAATGATCCTTGAGGGGGCGAGTTGATTGACGTAACGAACGCAAGGACCATCAAGATAACGACCGAGAACATGACAAAGAAGCAGAGCCAAATAGAAAACTCTCCGTAAATTCTCCAAAATTTTCTATTCTTGGAAATGTACTCTAGAAAACCACGTCCTCTGGTGGTCCTTATCATTAGGATGATACCAGCTACCCTTTCCAAGCTCCATTTTTCCAAAAATCCAGAGTTTTCGAGACGTATTAGTAGAACGTACCACAGACCGAGTCCAATAATCAGCCACGCTGGAAGTATATTTGAGTAAAGTCCGAATGCTAGGATTAGAATCCAAAAGACAGGTATCTCACCACCTTTGGAGACCTCTTCTTCCGCTCGCATGGCCATGACACTACTGCTCTCCTATTCAACCTGCGTCCCATAAAAACACACATTACACTCTACCTTCCCGTGCATTCATGCCTGACATGCCAGACTCCGAGCCCTCGCCCAGAAAGCGTGTCAGGGATATTGACTCACTTCGGAGAGAGAGGGACAGTATAATCAGGATTCTATCACAGGCAAATCTCAGTGAACTGAAGTCAGAGTTACACAAATTAGATTCGACAATTTCCGACTTAGAGACGACTCTCATTGGTGCCCAATCTAACTAGGATCTGATGAAAGGGGTTATTTTCTCGCTCTGCATACCCTCCATGGCTCCACCTGCTTTGTCGGATTTACAGATAAGTGAGAGGAATCTATGTAGTGGCATTCCCTGATCCCAATCTAAGAACTCCTTACCGTTCCTGGTCAGCGGAAGAGATGGAATACTTCTGGATATATGGCGAAGCTTTCCGCTCAGCCCCGATACTTCTACCTTCATTATTCTCCAGCTATCCCCCCGTACTCCCTTCAATCGGTAAGCATAGAGTGGAAGTAGGCCACATCTCTCCCCTGTTTCTTTGAGTGATTTGAACTGATCATATGTTCTTCCAGAAAGGTAAAGTCGGGGCTTTTTTGATGACTTTACTTCTATCGGGAAGCATATGTCGCCCCTCAGCGCAAGTAAGTCACCAGTACCCTCTGATCCACTTCCGGGGGCTCTAACCACGAGAAATGGCCGGTTGGTGACTCTCATTGCGAGTGATCTCTCAGTCTCCGAGCACGACCTAGTTACAGCCCTGACTCCCTTAATCTCTCCAGCAAGTACAGATCTCAGCTCCCTTTCATACTGGCTCCCTATGCTTCCCATGATACTTTTGGATTCTCAGGGTTAATGAGAACATTGGTCACTCGTCACTGAATCTTGCCTTTTCTGAAATCTCTGGTCCTGTCCACACCGGGAAACTGATCTTCACTTTCTCGGTACACAGTCTTCATGTTGTTCAAGAAATTAACCTCATCTGTGACAATAAGGACCATCTTGACACCCGGGTCTTCTTCCCTGTCCATCCAATCCAATATAATCTCCATAGTCATCCTTGCTCCTTCCCGATGAGGGTACGCGAAGACATCCATTCCCAAGGGAGGTGTCACTACTGTTTCCCTTGGCTCAATCTTCGAAATTTCATCAAACATGGCATTGTAGGAATTGACGAGTAGCTCTCTTCTGAAGTTATCCTGATTCGGCCTCCTACAGTCAGGTCCAACAACATGAACTAGATTCTCTGCAGGAAGATTGTATCCAGGGGTAGTTACGGCCTCTCCTACTCCGCACGGCTGTTTCCCTTCTTTCCTTCTCTCTACTGCAATTTCTGTGCATCTCGCCCTTAATTCATCCCCGGCCGCCAACTGCATCCTCTCATCCAGACCTTCTCTCCCCGCAAGTCTGTTATTCGCGGGAATAATCATGATGTCACCATCTACTCTGATGATGTTGCCAAATTGGACCCTGACTTGTCCATGACGGCATTCCCTCACAATTATTGTCTCCGCCATAACATGACAAGGAGGGTCATATGATAAGTAACCATCGACAAAAAAGCAAACTAACAATCGATGCATTCATTCGTTGAGCCCCACTACCAAGGTCATGTCCGCCGGCTATGTGTTAGTCAATGTCGAGCCAGGGAGTGAGTCAGACGTATACAAAATGGCCTTGACACTGGATTGTGTAGCGGACGCGAACATGCTTTTTGGCGACTACGATCTGATAATTAAAATCGAAGCTGATAACATGGGAGACATAGCTCGTCATGTGGTGGAATCCATTCGTGGAATCCCTGGCGTAGCAAATACGAAGACCCTCGCGTGTGCCGAAATGTAAGCTCGAATTTTCATAAAAACCTACAAATGAGACTCAGTGAGGCATTTTTTACCCAATAACTTCATTATCTCCTTAAATTAGCATCCGTGTGGAGGTATGCTGAAAATGTCAGGAAAGAAGTACTTCGTACTAATGGAGAATGGAGAGGACACCAGTCAAGTGTTTGTGAACAGCCAACCTAGGGGAGCCGCCCTTAAAGCGGCCCGGAGAGGGCACACAAGCATTGACTTGAGGGAGAGAGGCACTAACAGGGTGCACTGTTTCGATGGTTGGAGAACTCTCGAGTCCAAAGGCGCAGGCGGTCCGGCTTACCTTCCAGATAAGATCTGGAAGGCAAATGTCAAGAAGACCGGTATTAAACGTCTATAGATCGGGTTGATAACTTAGACGAAAAATCGTTCCGAGCCTAGTTCATCTAGCGTCTCAGCCCAAGCTTACGTCCAATCATAGCGATAGGATCGTAGAATTCAGTCACCACCCTTTCTTTAAGTGGGATTATTGCGTTCTCTCTAATATCGATTCCCGCTGGGCATACACTACTGCAACAACCAGTAATGTTGCAGTAGTCAATTCCAAAGTCTTCCTTAATCTCAGGAATCCTGCTTTTTTTGTCCAATGGGTGCATCTCTAGGCTCGCAAGCCTGACAAAAAATCTAGGCCCAGCAAACTCATCAAACTTCTGATGCTCCCTCATAACGTGACAAGTGTTCACACAAAGCATACACTCAATGCACGATCTGAACTCCTGAATTCTGTCAGCTTCATGTTGATAATATTCCCAATCTACCTCTCCTGGGCCACTAATTGGATCTATCCTCCTATCCGTCTCGTAAGCCCATGACGTATCACTGACAAGATCTCTGACTAGTGGAAACGTCTGCATGGGTCTGATGACCACCGATTCTCCCTCTGGAGTCTCTTCGAGAATATCATCCATTCTTGTCATACACATCAATCTGGACTTTCCGTTTACTTCAGCGCTACAAGAACCACATTTTCCCGCCTTACAATTCCATCTGCAGGCTAGGTCCGGAGCATATTCCGCTTGGATTGAATGGATAGCATCCAGTACCACCATTCCTTCATCAAGATCGATAGTATAGTCGACCATTTTTCCGAACGGATCGCCATCTTGGTCAGGCTTTCCTCGGAATATGCTGAATGTGACGGTCTGCAAGCTCACTCCTCCTCATGCAAATCATCAGAATCCAGTAATTCTCTCAAGTCATCTGGAATTGGCGGGTATGACTCGAATCTGATTTCCATTCCCCCGTCTCTATTCATTGAAATAACACTGTTAATCTTGCCCCAGTATTTGTGATCAGGACTTGGGAAATCATCCCTTGTGTGCCCGCCTCTGCTTTCCTCTCGCTTCAGTGCAGCCAGGGTACACATCCTACTTACATCAATCATGGCTTTGATTTCCAGTGATTGATGCCATCCGGGATTGTATGATTTGCCACTGCCTCCGAATACGGTACCGGCTCTAGCTTCAAGCTCATCCAAGGCAGTCAAAGCTTCCAGTAATTCTGATTCTGTACGAATAATTCCCACTTTGTTCTGCATCATCTCTCTTAGATCA
>Ga0163111_10003431_pt1 | contig 10230 bp, 11 predicted proteins | sample CRUFie1St18metaG_FD_109645 | JGI IMG/M metagenome (GOLD analysis project Ga0163111, IMG submission 109645) | Marine microbial communities from the Costa Rica Dome - CRUD Field 142mm St18 metaG | ecosystem: Environmental > Aquatic > Marine > Oceanic > Photic zone | place: Costa Rica: the Eastern... | reverse complement strand
CATGTCCTCTTATAATCAATAGTATTCTTCTAGCAAGTGCGGCTTGACCCACAATTCTTCCATCAGTATAATCTTCTCCATAGCCAGCAGTAGCCTCATGATCTCTCTGGTCTTCGATTTTATCGGTGCAGAGATGAACTATTTTAGCTATTTGATCCTCAGTTATTCTCATGATTCTAATGCATACAGCACTGCCCCTATAATTCCATTCCTCTGTATATCATGATACTCTAATTTAGAGATTCCGACACCTTCTACATTAGATAAACGATCTATGCAGAAGTCTAATCCACTATCTCTAAATATATCTGTTTGTTTATTATCTCCATTTATAAGAGCTTTAGAATGTTTACCCATTCTGGTTACAAACATCTTGATTTGTTCAAGTGTACAGTTCTGAGCCTCATCTAAAATCATATATGAGTCATGAAATGTTGACCCACGCATTGTTTCTAGAGGTTCAAATCTAATTCTACGCTGGTTAAAATACATTCCAAACCTATCTCTACCTAAGAAGTAACGCAAGTTTTCTTCCATAGGTTGTAGGTATGGTTTGATCTTTTCGTTTAGTTCTCCCGGTAAAGATCCTAAATCTCTACCAGTGCAAACTAAAGGTCGCGTAACGATTATAGTATCAATTTCATCTTTTAATAATTTTTGTGACGCAATACCAGCAGCAATAAAAGACTTACCACTACCAGATGGACCTGTACAAAATACAACATCGTTTTCTATAATTGAACGTATATAATTTTTTTGATTATCAGTTTTAGCCTCTAGTACGTTTGGTTTGCTTGCTTTTTGTTCTTTACGCTTTTTTCGATTGTTATGTGCCTGTGCTGCCAAAACCATTACTCCCTCGTTGGGAGGTCTCCAATTCCTCTCTTAAAAGTAAAGAGATAACGGGAACCTCTTGGAATATAATCTGCGCGATTCTATCCCCACTGCTTATCTCTACATCTTGGTTGGAAGTATTGTAAAGACAAACCATGATCTCTCCCCGATAGCCAGAGTCTACAACTCCAGCCAGTACATCTATGCCCTTCTTAACTGATAGACCAGATCTGGGCCAAATCAATCCAGCCATATTATCAGGCATATCAAAAGATATACCAGTTTTAATTGTTTTTCGTTCTTTTGCAAATACCCAAGCATTTTCGTCTGCAAATAGGTCAAAGCCAGCGTCTGTTCTGTGAGCCTTAAAAGGCATCTGTGCAGATTCAGTTAATAGTTTATACGAAACAAATCCCATCATGATATTCTCCTAAATGATGTCGCACTTTCCACCAGCGCAAGCTACTTCTTGTACTGGATTTACATTGTTTTCTTTTTCTATAACTTGAGTATAATCTACATCCTTGTATTCTCGTTTCATATCCAGCCATTCTTTCCAATTGTATACATCCTTCATACAATATGTTAGTCTTTTTAAATCTCCTTCCATGTATCTGTTAGCAAATTTTTGGCACTTGTCTTGGTATTCTTTTTTATCTTTGCCTTTAATCTTTTTTCCTACACCGAGAAGGCTGTCACAAGCGGCCCAAAGATTGTCCTCGTATAAAGACAGTCCAATTTCTATTAGACCACTGACGAACATTGTAGCATCACCATACATTTGTATCTGTTCTCTAGGCGAGTATACTGTTGTAAACGGTGCTTGAGCGTAGTCTTTATCTCCAGCGATTGGTAGCAAAGAAACCCCACAGAAATATTTACGATACTTATAAATAAAGTTTGTAACATCATCCCATTCGTCTGGTTTAACATTAATTGTATTAGAAACATTATGGGTTAGCCAAGGCTGTGTGCATTGTTTTGGATTAGTCCCATTGACAACCCAATTTCTTTGTGTACTTTTAACATACTCTAGTAAGTCAACTGCACCAACTTGATTTTTAATCTTCGCTCCATCTGGAACTTCTACACAAAATGAAACTACGTCATCTGAATCATTGTTAGACCACACAGACTCTTCGCAAGCTCTAGGATTTATTTCTTTGAAATGTTGGTATATAGGCTCCATTTTGTTTGCCTGTACCCTGCGGATATATCTTTTTGCATGATGTGGATGTATCCCAGAAGATGTACCAAGAATGCAACTTGATGTGCCTTCTGGTTTAACACACGTTGTTCTAGCTGCTTGATTAATACTAATCAAAGATGCTAACTTTTTGTTAGTTTCTTTAACTATTTCCGCGCCTTTCTTTTGCACTTCTGAGTCAAGACAAATTTCATGTTGTTCCATAACTCCTGTCATTGAAACACCTAGTAAAGCTTCACGCCTAATAATTCTCTCTGATACTTCTCCAAGATATGGAAAACTATCAAAGCCTGCTTGTAACGTACCAATAACCGCAGCAGCAGCACAAGCTTCGTAGAATTCTTCTTTTGTTTTTACTTTTGCACAATTAATTGTGGACAAATTGCAAGCCTGCCAACCAGTTTTACCAGTAGTTTCGTCTACAGGCCACATGCCGATCTCAACACATGGGTTTACAATCAGTTCTGTAGAATCAGACCATACAAATCCGGGTTCTCCAAACTCTTTTACAGATTTCATAAGCTCTGTAAACTGCTCCTTAGTTGTTTCGTTACGAAGTAACAGGGCAGAGTTGTTTGAGCGTCCACGTTGTGGATTTTCTGTAAACCAGTTGCCAGTTTTAGCTTTTGCCATCTCTTCATCGTCGCCAGAGAATACGCAGATTGTAGCACTACGACGAACACCACCACTAATTACAGCATCGGCAGCGTACATTACAATATCATAAGCTTCGATAGGTCTTAATTTCTTCTGTCCGTTTTTAATAGCTCCATCAAACGTCTTCTTGATACTTGTAAGGGCTTGTCTTAACGGTTCTGGGCCGGGAGCCTTACCTCCGCTAGATTTTAAATAAGAGCCTGCTGGACGTATTTCTGAGTAATCAAAAACAACCGTCTTCCCATTGTATTCAGAGAACAGATTATCTCCTTTGAAATAGCTAGAAACAAGAACACCTACAGCGTCTGACCAACCTTCTATAGAGTCTTTAATTACAAATTTCTTTTGACCGTTTTTGCCTTTTACTAAATTTGGCAGTTTAGCGATATGATGTTTTTGTACAGAGAATCCAGTACCACAACCACATAATAATAAATACATACATTCTTGGAAGAATCTTGGTCTATCAATGTATGAAGCAATACAATTATATATTCTTGCGTTATGTTTGAATACTGGCGATCCACCAAACTGCAATGCTCTTTGAGATCCCAGTATTTTCTTTTTCTTCATCTCTTCGTATGCTGTTTCAATCGCTTCTAGTACTTCATCCTGTGCTTTGGATTCTAATTTGTCCGTAGGATCGTATACATATTTGTCAAGCATCATCTGCTTTACCCTATCAACTGATTCGCTCCAAGTTTCTCTTCTTTCCTTTTGTTCGTCCCATCTTGCGTATTTTGATACAAACGTATAATTCATCAATGACTTGATTGACATATACCTTCCCCGTCTTTTCTAAAGAAATAAATATTTTAATCGTTAAATAAACGCTCTAAGACTCTATTAACAACCCATTTTATAATCATGGGAAGGACAACGTACATGAATAGCCAAGTAAGTATAACAGAGCCATATTTGTTTTCCAAATCCTTTTCAACGTTGCTTTTTACAAAATCATAACATTGACCACGAAGAGTATAACGATCAAGATAATCACTATCGTTAAACTTTATGCCTGAGTCATGACATATTGTAGTCCATTCCTCTGCATATTGCAAGCACTTTTTTGCAACTTCTTTGTAGTTGTTTTGGTCTTTATATTTTTCACAAATCTCAGTTTCAACATCTTTACAAAGTGATCGTATGTTACTTTTAAAACAATTTGTACTACCTTTATGCTCGCAGCAAGCCTCTCCAAAGCTATCATAAGAAAAACTAAAGTCTGGAAAATTTCTTAGCTTGATAGATCCTCCTGTCTTTCCAAAAACGACCTGTTCAATATAAGCATACACTGTAATTATTTTTGTAACTTCAGCTTTAAGATGGTTGCTTCCAAAAGATATGACGGTTAGATCATCTTCATGCTCAATATTTGCCATGAAAGGAGACTTGCCTTTAATTTTAAATCCTTTTACTTCAATTCCTTCTTTTGAGAATAATTTTACTAATGAATCATTTATTTCTTTTGGCGACATGTTTTACCCCTTGTGAATTAGAACCCACGCTACACCCATAAAATAATCATGCAGTTTTTGCTTCTGATCTTCAGTAACGGATTTATTTTTTTCTCCTACACACTCTTGCATTAGTGATACAATTTCTTCTGATAAACCTTCGTATTTATCTACCATTGTTGATTTAAAGAAATTTTTACCAGCCAAAGAATATACGTCATTTATTTGTTGCGAGTTAGTATTGTAGCTGACAACACGTTCTGCGAATTCATAATTAAATATAGCCAGCTTTGCCCTATCGTCAGGATCGCTGATTAAATCAGAAAACACTTTAACTCGATCCATAATTTCTTCAGTAGGCTTACTAATATTTAATATTTTAGCAACTGGTGGTTCTGGAGATGGGACTATGTTAGGAATAATAGAGCCTAGCTCACTACCAAAAACCCCATAAACCATCAGTAATAAAGAAATAAGAATTTTTTTTGTCTTGTTCATTTTACCCCTCCGAATTTAGGAGTGGAAAAACTTCGTCCAATTTTTCCGTAGCTTCTTTTAACCCTTGTTCGTCGCAACTAGTTTTTAGTTTATGCCACAAGTCTACAATGTGTAAGAATTGAGTTTCTGCGTTTGGTTCTACGACAACAACTGCTCTTTTTTTAAAAGGCCATTTAAATAAACTTTTTACTTTAGAAAGTAGTGATGCAAAATCTACTGTTGACAATAATAGCGATGCTGCCAAACCAACAGCTGCTACTCTAATTATAATATCTATATCCATTTGTTACTCCAAGGTCAAAAGGGGTGTATAAATTAAATTGTTTTCCTTCATAAGTTTAGACATTTTCTTTCCGTGATATGGACATACGGTTTTATGTCCGTCTCCGTGTACTATAATCCCACTGCCACGACAAATACATTTTTTAGGATCTGGATCTGGTCCTAATATATCAGGAGATGGAGACTGATATACTTCTGATTCTGCTTTATCAAAAGATTTTTTTATATCCATCTTCCAAACATCAATATAATCAGAGTACATATCTGTTATGTCTTCTTTGTTGACTCCAAAAGCATTATCAAAACCTTTATTCCAAGAATTTTGTAAATCTGCTTTATTTACATACGTCATGCTAAAAGCAGCTATTGCTACTGTTATGAACATTATGTTGAGTCCACGTTTATTCATCAAGGAGTACCTCCATCAACCGCATTATAATATCCAATATCATCAAACCTGCTTGTGTAAATTGTTTCAATTGCAGCGTATGTTAAACTTGTATCGAAATTTACAAAGTTACTATCTGTATTTGTATTTACAGTAAAAGACTCACCAGTTGGAAAACAAGAGCAAACAATGCTGGCATTTCTTGCTACTTCTCTCGTTGTGTCTGGATTAGTTACTACGTCTGTTGTTGATACTACACCCATTATATTTTCTCCTTTTTAAACGCCGTCGTTATAAGATACCCAAGTTTGTAAATTTTCATCCCAATAGTATACACCATCTGTTGGCATTGGAATGGGAGCTTTCCAAGTGCATGTACCTTCTATTAGCACCCAACTATTATACGGTTTTGGTGGAATAAAAGCATCTTTAGATTGGTCATAAAAGAACCCTATCCCTGCATAATTCTTGCGAAATGGAACACCGCCCAGCTTATGCTGTCCCGCAGAAGTATTATAAGATGTTCTTTTGCAAGTTTTACCAGTAGAATTTGAGTAATATTCTTCCCAATTAGTTTCTCCACCTTCATCTTTACCAGTAATTACTTGTACGACAATATTGTTATCATCTAGTAATGCGTAGTGAGCCATTTATCATCTCCTGTTATTAACCCATATCATCAATTACGATATTGGTGAGAGTATTTGAGACTGTGCCAATCTCTGTATATGAATCATTAATTGCTGTTATTTTGACAGTTACATTGTCAGAACCATTATCACCATCAGCATAAATCTCAAAACGATTTGTAGCACTTCGATATATAGCATACATATTTTTATTTTGTGGTCCATTGTCACTAGTATTATTAGCTAAATTAGCTTGATCGTTTACGTAGTACAAACTGTTATTAGATGGGCTTAATATTGAGAGGACGACTCCTGTAAATGCAGATCCTCCTTGCGAACCTGTCATTTCTATTTTATATCCAGTAGCTCCTGTAGGCAGGCTTGTTAATTGTACCTCTGCGTGGTATTGTGTTTGGTTTGAGCCATCACTTACTAGACTTATAGAGTACGCCCCTGCACCACCTCCTTCTACTGCGCTAAAACTAATAGTATCTGTTCCAGCAGTAAATTGTTTTATGTGGAATCCACCAGACGTTGAAGAGGAATGTGTTAGCCCGTTACCAACAGTACAGCTAAAATCAGTTGAATATTTTATACACACAAAGCCAGAGCCACCATTTCCACCAGAACCAGACAGGTTAGATCCACCGTCTTTGTAAAACGCACCGCCTCCTCCACCTCCACCAGTGTTTGCAGAGCCGTTGCCGCCAGTAGCTTGTGAAGAATTACTAGATTGATTACCTGTACCTCCAACTCCACCTCCTCCAGAGCCTCCAGAGCCGGGAGTTGCAGTGCCGCCAAACCCGCCGTTTGTATCTCCACCGCCTCCACCTCCTGCCCTAGTTACACTAGAGCCAGTAATAGAGCTTGCTGATCCAGCACCACCATCACCATTAGAACCACCGCTAGATGAAGAACCACCGCCACCACCGGCTTGTGCAAATGCTCCGTTGCCAGCACTACCAGCGTTTCCTTGAGATGGACGATTACATTGAGTAGTTTTGGAGTCACCTCCATCACTACTACTTATAGCATAGCCTCCACCTCCCGAACCTCCATCAGATCCAATGCCACCAGTTCCTCCACCACCTCCTCCATCTGCTATTCTTTCGATAGAGCTATTACTTCCATTAGCACTAGAAGCGGTTCCACTACTAGCACTACCTCCAGCACCAACAGTTAGATTATATGTTGTATTAGTGTAGAATATCTTGGTGTATTCTCTATGACCACCAGCTCCACCGCCACCGCCTCCCAAGCTAGTTCCTCCACCAGCACCACCTCCAACCAGAAGTACATCTACACTGAGGGGTCGTTCATCTGGTACGTAGATTGTATCTTCACAACCGCGAAGACCAGTAATTTCTGTTTCTCCAGCATAGAGTGTTGATATTTCAATATCTCCAGCATAAACACCAGAAGCGAAAGCGCTCATATTACTTCACCTTAATATTGTGTGTGTGGGCTTATGTTATAAAATATACAGTATTTGCATCAAAGCTATTAAGATTATTATAATCATTTTGACTTATCAGTACAATGTTAGTTACAGCTGTAGAATTGGGAATACTAGATGTATCACTAGAGGGTACATTTGTGTCTATATAATCTTTAACAGCGGCAGAGGTTGGGATAGTAGTATCATTGTCGTTACTAGCAATACCTTCTGACTCTGTTACGAGGGTAGAAGCGCTAAAATTACTAGTAGTAACACTAGTTATATAAGAACTCGTATCAACACTACCGTCAGCTTTAAGAAACTGAGATGATGTTCCTCCAGATTTAACTAAAGATGTTGAGGTGATATTCCCAGTAATATTTATGTCGCCAGTACCAGTGATATCTTTATTAAAGAGATCTAAATCTCCACCAAGTTGTGGGGAGCTATCATCGGTAAGATTACTCATAGTTCCACCACCACCGCCACCACCGCCTGTTATCCCACTTAAATCATTATAATGGTCTGACCCATCTCCAATTTTTAAAACATTGGTATCAGTAGCGAAGGCTGGTTCTCCTACTCCTAATTTTGGATTAGCAGCAGACAATTCAGCAGCTGTTCCTCTGCGAAATTGAATTCTTGTTTTACTATAATCTGGCATTTTAAACCCCTTTTGTGTGATTAGCGTACAATATTATATACACATTTAGTTGCTATTAAGGTGGATAGGTTGTACTAGTTGATGAGGATGACGATGACGATGACGAGGATGACGAGGATGACGATGACGATGATGACGATGACGATGACGAGGATGACGATGACGATGATGCGGACTGTGTTGTTGTAGCTTCTGTCGTTGTAACTGAAGGATCTGGACACGTAGCGTCGTATACCAGATTATTTTCTCCACCCATGTATCCATGAAAAAGGCATACATAAGAAGCTGTTCCAATATCACCAGTAACTGTTAGAGTAACATCCCCATAATAAAAAGGAATCCCGTCTTTTAGCCCAGCGGATACACCGCCTAGAGGTGTTCCAGCATAACTTAAAGGTTTTCCTTGAGAAGACACAGTACCTTGTGAATCTACAGATACACCAAAAGCAATGGGATGACTACTGCTAATACCATAAAATGTATAAGTACCAGTTCTTACTTTGAATTCTTTAGTTTCGCTACTGTCGCCGTCAAAGACATAATATCTAGGTCCACTTCCTACTACAGTAACGTCAATACTATCGTCTAGACACTGAGCAGTTGGTGCTTGTGTTGTTGTTGCGGCTGTTGTTGTTGGAGCTGATGTTGTTGAAGCAGTAGTTGTAGTTGTAGTCGTGCAAGCATCAGCGTCACCTTCCCCAAAAGGTCTACGTAGTACATTAAATTCTCCACCATACCTAGCTATGTTACTTATTCTAACTTCGTCTATATTTCCACTTTCTAATTTAATTTGAGAGTCAAGAACTCCACTATGTACTGCTACTGTGGTTTCTGTAAACGTGTTACCTCTTTGAATTCCATCAATATACATATTTGTATTCAAACCGCTTCGTTCTATTGCTATATGATGATATTGTTCTGCGTCAGCAAAAAGAATTGATTGATTTGGATTTTCTGGGTTTGGAACGCCTCCCCTAATCAATTCTGTAGTATTACTATTTATACTGTTTGTTCCTTCTCGTATTCCACCAGCTCCAATCTGCATTGATACCTTACTGCCATACGCTATGAAATCACCATTGGTTGTACTCTTTGTATATACAACTAAATCTCGTTCAGAGCCAGCAGTGTCTAGATATGCTAGTTCTAATATTTTGGCTTCATCAACTGTAGTGTTTGGTCGATAGAAAAACTCTATTGTGTAGTCACCATCAAAGACAATGTTCTGCCCCAGTTCATACTGTACGAAGAATGGACTCTTTGGATTTAAAGCACTTCCAAATCTACCATCATCAATATCAACTTTTGTCACCGATGCATTTAGTAAGGCATTAAGATTAGTGCTAACATTAGGATTAACATTGTTAGGAATAGTTATGTCATGATTATAATGCGACCAATCTTTAAAGAAATCATCTCTATCGGAAGCTTGTTCTACATCTCCGTTAAAGTGACCTAAGAATATTGTATTACAATAATTAGGATCAACCAAAGCCACGGATGAAATCACATTGCTTATTGGGCTATAATCACTTTCCCCGTTCCTATTAACAGCTTTTACTCTAAAAGTCAAAGACAGAGACGGGGCAAATATTTGTACTTTTGTTTTAGCGGGATCAAAAGAGGAACTTAAAGGTATCACAGTATATGTTCCACCTCCATCAGAAGAATATTCTAGTATGTATTTTGTTACACCGTCTATGTAAGAATTGTCATTAACCCATGTGATTTCTATTTCATTGTTACCAGCAATTTCAGATGTGTTTGCATTTTTTGCAACAATGCTAGTTGGAGCCACAGGAAGGAATGAGAAAACAGCAGCTAAAGAATGAGAGCCACCAGCGGCTGGTTTTGTCCAGTTGATGTTATCGTTTACCAATGTGGGCTTGTCCCTGTCTAGCGAATCATTCACACCTAACTGTCCTCTTTCATTATCTCCAGTTGTCCACAGGTTTTTGTATTCATCTACTAACACAGAATGGTTAGCACCGGCACTCATCTCGTCCCAGTTTCCTTCTATCTTAACTAAGCCTAACTGTTTGTTTTTATTTCCTACTCCAAGCTGTCCATTGGAATTTTCTCCACAAGCGTAGATATTACCCATGTTAGTCTTAAACAATGAATAGTTATTACCAGCGCTTATATCTACAAATATTTCATCATTAAATCTATTATT
>Ga0163111_10003430_pt1 | contig 10230 bp, 9 predicted proteins | sample CRUFie1St18metaG_FD_109645 | JGI IMG/M metagenome (GOLD analysis project Ga0163111, IMG submission 109645) | Marine microbial communities from the Costa Rica Dome - CRUD Field 142mm St18 metaG | ecosystem: Environmental > Aquatic > Marine > Oceanic > Photic zone | place: Costa Rica: the Eastern... | reverse complement strand
CTACACCCAATGAAGCTTACAGTTTTCCAGGGTTAAAACCAGGAGATAAGTGGTGTTTATGTGTATTAAGGTGGAAAGAAGCATATCTGGCTGGAAAAGCACCCAAAGTTTATTTAGAGGCTACTCACGATAAGGCCTTAAAATATGTAACTATTGAGCAGTTAATTGAACATGCATTAAAATAAAAAAGCCTTCCGAGGAAGGCTTTGGTGATTCGTCTGGGGTTCGAACCCAGGACCCCATCCTTAAAAGGGATGTGCTCTACCAGCTGAGCTAACGAATCAAATTTTCGAATGCAAATATAATGCTCCTATTGAAATCTCCAATTAGTTTTGTAAAAAATAGTTGATTGTTCATCTTTTGTTTTATTTGCTAGCGCAAAAAATGGTCTTCTTTATGTATTTTTAATGTAGATAAAATGAAATCATATAACAAAATATCAAAACCTATTTTAGATGAATTCTTTCATTTATTAGGGAAGGAGAGTGTTTTAACAGATGAAGAAAGTTTATTTAATTATGGTCATGATGAAACTGAAAATTTAAGTTATCCTCCAGAAGTATTAGTTAAGCCCGGGAGTGTGGAACAAGTTTCTAAAATAATGAAATTGGCTAACCAATACAATATTCCAATTACTCCAATCGGGGCTATGACAGGATTAAGTGGTGGATCACTTTCTATTCATGGGGGCATAGGAATCTCTATGGAAAGATTTAATAAGATTCTGAAAATAGATGAAGATAATTTACAAGTTCATGTTCAACCAGGGGTAATTACCCAGGTGCTTCAAGATGAAGTAGCTAAAAAAGGGTTGTACTATGCTCCAGACCCTGCCAGTAGAGGAAGTTGTTTTATTGGCGGAAATATTGCTGAAAATAGCGGAGGGCCAAGAGCAGTAAAATATGGAGTAACTAAAGATTTTGTTTTAAACCTAGAAGTAGTTCTGCCAAACGGTGAAATTATCAATACTGGTGCCAATACTTTGAAAAACTCAACAGGTTATAATATTACACAGTTAATGGTTGGCAGCGAAGGAACTTTAGGCATTGTAACTAAAGCTATCTTGAAATTAATTCCGCTTCCAAAGTTTAATAAATTAATATTAGTACCTTTTTCATCTGCAGTAGATGCATGTAGCTCCGTAGCATCTATTTTTAAAGCTGGAGTCATTCCATCTGCTTTAGAATTTATGGACAGAAAAGCAGTTGATTTTACAATAAAATATATTGAAGAAGCTCACCTTGAAATGTCGGAAAATACAGAGGCTCTGTTATTAATTGAAGTTGATGGAAATCAGCCCGATCAATTAATGGATGAAATTCAAAAAATTATTGATGTAGTAGAAACCCATAATTGTGATGAAAATATACTTTTTGCTGAAGATGAAGCACAAAAAGAGCAACTCTGGTTTATTCGTAGAAGAATAGGGGAGGCTGTAAAAGTTAATAGCATTTACAAGGAAGAAGATACAGTAGTTCCAAGGTATAAATTACCTGATTTATTATCTGGAGTTAAGCAAATAGGAGACAAATATGGTTTTGAATCTATTTGTTATGGACATGCAGGTGATGGGAATTTACATGTCAATATTATAAAAGGTGAACTTTCTGATTTACAATGGAAGAATGAATTGACTAAAGCTATTAGAGAAATATTTACTTTGACTGTTTCACTAGGTGGAACTATTTCAGGAGAGCACGGTATAGGCTGGGTACAAAAAAATTACATGGATATAGCTTTTAATGAGATAGAACTCAAACTAATGAGAGATATCAAAAAAGTTTTTGATCCTAAAAACATAATGAACCCTAGTAAAATATTTTAGTTTATTCTACTCCGTGCATTAATTTTTTAATTGGCTTATTAAGCAAAAATATGATTGCTGCAATTATTAATAACACATAGCCAATAGTTGAAAATACATCAAGGTATTGTAATAAACCAGCTTCAGCACTTACCGCTTCTCCACCGCCATGACCACCTGTGATGGCTGCAATTTTACCTCCAGCATAATTGGCAATAGCGAAACTTAAAAACCATGCTCCCATGGCTGTTCCAGCCATGCTTTTTGGAGAAAGTTTAGTAACCATTGATAATCCAATCGGTGAAAGAAATAATTCTCCAGTAGTGTGTAGCATATATAAGAAAACTAGTGTTAATATGGGTACTTGATAAGCTTCATTTACAAATTGAAATCCAAGTTTAGTTAATAAAAAACCTAAAGCTAATTGAACAATTCCAAAGCAGAATTTAAGAGGAATACTTGGGTTTTTACCAATTTGAGAAAGTTTTACCCACATTATGGAGAATATAGATCCAAACAAGATAATAAAAAATGGATTAAAGAATTGTGTCATACTTGCTGGCATTTCCCATCCGAATATCATTCTATCTACATTTCTATCTGCAAAAAGGGTTAAAGATGTCCCAGCTTGCTCAAAACAAGCCCAAAAAGAAATATTGATAATCATAAAAATGATCAAGGCAATCATCCTGTCTTTCCAAATAGAAACGTTTTCCTTTTTATCTTCACTGCTTCCTGCTCTAATTAAAACTACCGATATCCCTACAAACAGAGTTAGTAATATATAATCCATTAGCTCATTTTGCATAATTAACAAATAGCATAACGGAATTAAAAAAAGTGATCCAAGTGTTATTACTTGGACCATATTAAGGGGACCCAATACTTTTTTCTTACCATCTTCATGGATATCAAGACCAGGAGCTGCTGCATAGTTTTTTCTTCCTGCCCAAAATATTACTAAACCTAATAACATTCCAATGCCAGCTAAACCAAACCCATATCTAAAACCATATGTTTCTCCAACATAGGCTACAACTGTAGTGGCTAATAGTGCTCCAATATTAATACCAATGTAAAATATGGTAAATCCAGAGTCTCTTCTAGGGTCATTATCTTTGTATAGTTTTCCAACAATAGTAGATATATTAGCTTTGAAATAACCATTTCCAATAATCAATGCTCCCATACCTATGAGCAACATATTTTCATTGTTTCCTAATATCAAAAACTCCCCTATAGCCATTAATACTGCTCCCAGCATAACGGCATATCTGTAACCTAAATACTTATCTGCCATTCGACCACCTAAAATTGGTGCTGCATAAACCAAGCCTGTATAAGCTCCATATATTAATGATGCCTCACTGTCACCCATCATTAAGGATTTTACAAGAAATAGAGTCAGTAAAGTTCTCATTCCATAATAGCAAAATCTTTCCCACATTTCAGAGAAGAAAAGGGTCATTAAACCCTTAGGGTGTTTTTCAGTAGCTTCAATCGTTGTCATATTTTTTGTTTTTTAACTCCTGTGAAAATAAACAATTTTTTTAACCTGAAAATTATATCAAATTTCTATTAGTTTATTTTTTGAAGAAATGAAATGTTATTTTTGAATAAAAAACTTAATGAAATATCATTTCTTAACACTTGTTTTTTTTGGAGCTTTCACATTGTCAAATTGTTCTATTGAGGAAGAAAACATCAATAAAAAAGTAAGTAATCATTTAATTATGGACAGTCATACACTATCAAATTATAAGGATTTACCTATAATTCATGCTCATTTAGATTTGGAGGTAGATTTTGTAAATAAATTGTTAAGAGGTTCAGTTACTCACAACTTAAGTGAAGATAGAAATACTGATTTATTAGTACTCGACTCTAAACATTTAGAGGTTGACAGTGTTAAAGATGAAAGAGGTAATCGTTTGAATTTTGAAATTGGAAATTTTGACGAACTTTTAGGATCAAAGTTTTCTATTCAATTAAATAAAGAGTCCAAAAGTGTAACAATTTTTTATAAGACAACCAATAAATCTGAAGCCCTTGATTGGCTAATGCCCAACCAAACAGCAGGTAAGAATTTTCCATTTATGTATACTCAAGGACAATCAATTTTTACAAGATCCTGGATTCCTATTCAAGATACGCCTGGTTTAAGAATAACCTATTCTGCCAATATAAAAACCCCAGAAAATATGATGGCGGTAATGAGTGCAGCAAATCCGCAAGAACAACATTCAGAAAATAGCTACAATTTTGAAATGAAACAACCTATTCCTCCTTACCTAATTGCCTTGGCTGTTGGGAATTTACAATTTAAAGCAGTTGATTATAGAACAGGTGTTTATGCAGAGCCAACCATGCTTGATGAGTGTGTAGATGAATTATCTGATATGGGTAAAATGGTTGATGTTGCAGAAAATTTATATGGTAAATATGATTGGGATAGATATGATGTTATTGTACTTCCACCAAGCTTTCCTTTTGGGGGTATGGAAAACCCCAGATTAACATTTGCTACACCGACTATCATAGCTGGAGATAGAAGTTTAGTTTCATTAATTGCTCATGAATTGGCGCATTCATGGAGTGGGAATTTAGTAACTAATGCTACTTGGAATGACTTTTGGTTAAATGAAGGATTTACTGTCTATTTTGAAAGAAGAATTATGGAATCACTTTATGGAAAGGATTATTCAGAAATGTTAGCCCTTTTAGGATATCAAGACTTGGTAGAAGAAATCAATGATTTAGAGCCAGATATGCAATTATTGAGATTAAATATGTTAGGAAAACATCCAGACGATGCCATGACAGATATTGCCTATGAAAAAGGATATTTCTTTTTAAGAATGATTGAAAATCATGTTGGAAGAGAAAAAATGGATTCCTTTTTATTAAAATATTTCAATGATCACAAATTTAAAACCATTATTACAGAAGAGTTTATAATTTATTTAAAAAAATATCTTTTAAATGAAAATAAGGAAAAGTTGAATATAAATGAGTGGATATTTGAACCCGGAATCCCTGTCAATTGTCCTAAAGTAAATTCTGTTAGATTTGAAAATGCAGTAAGTCTTGTAGATGATTTTATGATTTTTGGTGCGAGCTCATTAAAAGAAAAAACAGCTAACTGGTCAACTCATGAATGGTTGCATTTTATAAAACATTTACCCAAAAAAATTACACTAATTCAACTAAGTGATTTAGATAAAGTATTTAACTTTTCTAATAGTGGAAATTCTGAGATATTGGCTCTTTGGTTTTTACAAAGTATAAAAAGTGATTATCAACCAGCATTTGACAATTTAGAAAAATTCTTAATTAAAATTGGGAGGAGAAAGTTTTTACAACCTCTTTACTTAGAGCTTTCTAAAAGTGAAAAACATAAAGCTTGGGCAAAAGAAGTTTATAAAAAAGCAAGAGGAAACTACCATTATGTGTCTTTTAACACCATTGATAAAATTTTAAATTAACACATTTATTTAAATGTATCTATTTATCTGAATATGTGCTATTTATAATTCTTTAATTTCCTGTCAATTTCTCTTTTGATATCTTTTGTTTTAAGATCTTCTCTTTTGTCGTAAATCTTCTTACCCTTAGCGACAGCAATATTCATTTTTGCCCATCCATTACTACTAATAAATAGCCTTGTTGGAATAATTGTTAGTCCTTTATTTTTAATTTTCTTATTAATTTTTGAAAGCTCTAGTTTATTTAAAAGTAGTTTCCTATCTCTTTTACTTTCATGATTAAAGTGACCTCCATTTTCATAATCAGCTATATACATATTTCTTATAAAAAGTTCGTTTTTAACCATAACAGCATAAGCTTCTGAAATGCTAGCTTTATTATTTCTAATAGATTTTATTTCAGTTCCAAATAGTTGAATTCCAGCTGTAAATGTTTCTACAAACTCAAATTCAAACTTTGCTTTTTTATTCTTTATCTCAACTTTTGAAGACATATTACAAAATTAGTAATCTTAACTGTCCTATTGTAATAATTTACATTTATTCATTATTACTATGGCTACATGACAAATATTTCATATGTTATTTATCATTTTAATTTCTTAATTTTGAGCATGAAAAAATTTGTTATTTTTCAAACATTATTTTCCTGTTTGGCTTTATCAGCTCAAAAAGAAATTGTTTTAAGATTGAATCATACCTTAAACAATTCAACTTTTTTATACAACGAAAATTTTGAGCTTGATGGAAAACAAAATAGATATACCAGACTTCAGTATTATCTTTCTGGTTTTGAGTTGGAGCATGACGCAGGACAACTAACACCTCTTACCAATTCCTACGTTTTAGCAAGTGGACATATTCAGAATTATTATCTTGGAAACTTTAATGTCTCTTCGGTTGAATCTATATCTTTTGATGTTGGAGTAGACCAAATTGCTAATAGTGGAAATACTACTAATTATTCGGCTCAACATCCACTAGGTCCTAAGAGTCCACCAATGGATTGGGGTTGGCCTTCAGGTTACTTTTTTGTAGTTACTAACGGTCTTAATGATGCTGATAACGACAATATTCCAGAAACACCATTTGAACTACATGCTTTGGGAGATCAAATGCTTAGCCATATTGACCCTATTAATATCAGTCCAGTAAATTCCAATGATACCATATATATTAATCTAAAAGTAAATGCTGAAAAGTTTTTATCTGGACTAAATTTAAGCACAGTTGGGATAGATCATAGTAGCAGTGCAAATAACTTGTTAATGTGTAATAATGCTTATGTGATGAATGTTTTTGAAGCTGATAATAACCTTAATAATGTAATTCAAAATCCTGATTTAAATAACTCTATTTTCATTGATTATACTTTACCTTATGCCCCAACAATCAATTATCACTTTGATTCTCCTAAAAAAACTAATTTAACCATTACTGATATTAATGGTAGAGTCCATACAAAAGAAATTAATTTACTTAATGAGGGCAGTTATTTTCCAATAAAAGAATTCTCAACTGGAATTTATATTGTAGCAATTGATAATGGAGAGCATATGATTCATAAAAAATTCAATGTTGTCCAATAAACATTTCTTAGTTTTTTTTGTTGTAACTATTTTCTTTCTTTCTTTTATCAACAATAATAATCATTTTTATATAACCATTCCAAAAGGGTTCCCAAACCCTGAAATACCTGAAGATAATGAGCTAAATAAAGAAAGAATTCATATAGGGAAAAAGCTTTTTTTTGATAAAATTCTTTCTCGAGATTCTTCTATTTCATGTGCTTCTTGTCATAAGCCTGAATATGCTTTTACTGATGGCCTTAAAAAAGCAGTTGGTATAAAAAATAGATCTGTAACTAGAAATACTCCAACTTTAACAAACATAGTTTATAATAAAAATTTTTTGAGAGATGGGGTAAATCCTTCACTAGAAGCTCAAGTCTTAGTTCCAATCCATGAAAAAAATGAATTTGATTTTCATATTTTGTTAGTAGCTGAAAGACTGAAAAAGAAACCTGAATATCTTGATTTATTTAAAAAAGCATATGGAGGAATACCAACTCCAAAGTTAATTACTAAAGCTATCGCTTGTTATGAGAGAACACTAATAAGTGGTAATTCTAGATATGATCAATATGTTTATCAAAATAAAAATCATGTATTATCATCTTCAGAGAAAAAGGGAATGGATTTATTTAATAAACTTTATTGTGTTAGTTGCCACAGTGGGTTTAATTTTTCAAATGGAGAAATTGTTAATAACGGTCTTTATGAAAAATATGAAGATGTAGGTAAAATGAGAGTTTCACTTAACGAAATAGACAATGGATGTTTTAAGGTGCCTACTTTAAGAAATATTGCTCTTACTGCACCATATATGCATGACGGTAGTTTACAAACGTTAGAGGAGGTTATAGATCATTATATGAAGGGAGGAAATGAGCATCCGAATAAGCATCCGTTTATAAAGCCTTTTATGCTTTCTAAGTCTGATAGAAAAAACTTAGTTTCATTTTTAAGAAGTTTAACAGATAGTTCTTTTACTGTTATTCATTAATGAATACTTTGATAAAAGCATTATTCTTCAATTGAATAATGTACAGTTGATTTGGCTCAGTTTCTCTAAGTATTTGACCATTTTAATTATAAATATTCTTAATATCTTTTTTGTTAAATATATAATTTTCTTCTAGTCCTACATTTCCAGCAACTCCGTACCATGTAACTATTTCAGAAGAAATACTATCTGTTATTTCCATAGATATAAAACCTTCACCAGAAGTATTGTTTGGATAAAAATGGCAGTTGAGATAGTAACTTTGTCCGTTAGAAATATTTAATGTCCCACTAGTTACCCCAATTGAATAACAATTTGGAAAACAGAATGAAAAATCCCAATTAGAAGGCATTGAATCTGTAATTATAGTCCAATAAAGGGTTGTATTTGAAAGTCCATCAAGGTAGGTGTTTTGATAGAAATCATTATCAGATGAAATTCCAGATAAGTAAATATTATTTTGTTGTACAGAAAAACTCTGAGAATGTAAATTAACAAATGAAAAAAAACTTAAGATAGTAATCATCAATTTCATAATCAAATATAATTATTAATCACTGATTTTCTACCAATTTTAACAGTTATAAAGTCCTTTTCTTTTTTAAATCCTCTTGCTGGTGAATATTCTCTTCCATAGAAGATAATTTGTAAATGAAGTTTATTCCAAAGTTCTTTTGGGAAAAGTCTTTTAGCATCTTTTTCAGTTTGAATAACATTTTTACCATTAGAAAAACCCCATCGATACATGAGCCTGTGAATATGGGTATCAACAGGGAAAGCAGGTTCGCCAAAAACTTGGCTCATAACTACCGATGCTGTTTTATGTCCCACTCCAGGAAGTTCCTCCAATAGTAACGTGTTATTAGGAACTTTACCATCATATTTATTTATTAAAATGGAAGAAAGCTCATGAATAGCTTTAGACTTTCTTGGGGATAATCCACATGGTCTTATTATGGCCTTTATTTCTTCTACTTTCAGTTTAACCATTTCAAAAGGATTATCAGCTTTTTTGAAAAGTATTGGAGTAATCTTGTTTACTCTTTCATCTGTACATTGAGCAGATAATAATACTGCTATAAGTAAAGTGTAAGGATCTTTATGATCTAGAGGAATTGGTGTTTTTGGGTATAATCTTTCAAGTTCATTAATAACAAATTGAACTTTTTCAGATTTATTCATTAGATTTTCTTTAAATATTTTTTTTCAATCCAACCTTTTCGTTCATTGAAAGAAATTTCATACCATTGATCAGATTCGCCTGTTATTTTAGCTTTAGAACCTTCATGCAATTGATAGGTAGTAGAAGAATTTACGGATGGCGCAGTCATTACTTTAGCAACGGGAGAAAAAATAATAGCATAATTAGAATCCTTAACTTTTGCCTTGCTAATAGCGCTTAGAAATATTGTGAAAAAGAATAACAATAATGTTAATACAAGACTATAAAAATAGATTCTTTTATAGGAGTACTCATTACTTATCCAATAAAAAAAGAATAGTATGCATACTAATAATAAAAGAATAATGGAAGATATAGCCCAATAGTTAGGAGACTTTCCTAAAAAACTTAGAATTAAATCATTTATAAAAATGGACTTTTTAATGGAGTTTTTATCTTTTAAAAGTGTATTGCAAAATTGAAGATTATGCATTAAATCTTTATTTCCTGGAGCAATTTTCAAACCTTTTTCGTAAAATAGTATAGCAGAGGGTAAACTATCTAATTTAAAATAACTATTACCTAAGTTTAAAAATAGTTCTTTACTAATCATACCACTGCTGTAAATCATAAAATAATTAGACTTTGCGGAATCATAACTTCTTTGTTCGTAAAAAGAGTTAGCTCTTTCAAAAATAGCATCATAGTTTTGAGCAACAGCATTAGTAGAAAATGCTAAAAATATTAATATAGCTTTTAAATATTTAACTAACATTTTTTTCTAAATTTTCAATCAAAATTTGACTATCCTTTAAAGTTTCCTTAGCAACATTACTGGTTAATGGACTATATTGAGACATTTCACAGCTATTTAATATCTTATCCATCAAAATAACATCTTCAGACGAGACGTTAGAATCAGTTAAAATTTGTTTTATTTTATTCCTATTTAAATCAGATAAGTTTATTGAAAATTTATGTATTAAGTACGTGTTCCATAGTTGGTAAACTTCCTTGTAAAAATCTTTAATATTTAATTCATCAATCCTTTCATTTAAGCTATTAAATCCTTGGATTATCTTTTTAATTGCTTTTTTGCCTATGATTTTTTCTCTATCTGTAAATCTATTTTTACTACTTAAAATAAAAAGTAGAAGTGCTAATGTAGATGGTATCGAACTTATAATAACCCAATATAATTTAGTGCCAAAAAT
>Ga0163111_10003428_pt1 | contig 10234 bp, 16 predicted proteins | sample CRUFie1St18metaG_FD_109645 | JGI IMG/M metagenome (GOLD analysis project Ga0163111, IMG submission 109645) | Marine microbial communities from the Costa Rica Dome - CRUD Field 142mm St18 metaG | ecosystem: Environmental > Aquatic > Marine > Oceanic > Photic zone | place: Costa Rica: the Eastern... | reverse complement strand
TCGTACCAAGATATATCCTAATATTCCACCATCTGATAAAGATATTTATATTGTTACACAAACAGGTGATAGATTAGATACTATTGCAAATCAATTTTATGGTGATTCTTCTCTTTGGTGGATTATATCTACGGCTAACAATATACACGATGGAACCTTTGCTGTTTCTGATGGAACAACATTAAGAATTCCACAGAATTATACAAAAATTATTAACGATTTTGAAAAATAAATATTATGGGTTTTTTTCCTCAATTATCGAATGTATATCCTGAACTACAAACATTACTCGAAACAAGGTCTAAAAATACAAATAAACCTTGGCTTGAGGGTGGTGTAAGTGGATTATCAACATGGTTAAGAGTAATATCTACTGTTGATAAAGGATTAGTAATGGAATCTGTCCATACACCTGATTCATTCGAGAGGAGATATGGGAATTCAGAAAAACCAGGTATTCTTGGTTATGAATTAGATATGAAAACACCAGTAGAAATAGATGGTGTTGGTAGAGGATTAAGACCTTCTCCTATAATTACACAAATATCAGTAGATGAAAAAGCAGAGGGTGGTTCAAGATTAGTAAAATTTGATGTTATATGTTATACAAAACAACAAACTGATAAAATAGCTCAATATTTAATGGAACCCTCGTTTCATGTTTTAGTTGAATTTGGTTGGAATGTAAAGGAATCATTTGAACAAAAAGTTGGTGGTAACGGCCCTATTAGTGTTTGTGATGTTGTTGCTTATGATGAATGGACAACTGTAAAACAAAAAAGAATAAATTCTAACTTCCAATACGATGCAATGTTAGGTATAATTACTGGTGGAGGAGTATCTTTTGGTGATGGAGAAACTTATGTTTTATCAGTTGAACTAACAGGTATAGGTAATGTTGCAGAATATATGCAAACTCATAGAGGAGCCAATAGAACTGATAAGGCTAGAGGAGATAGTGGACTATCATTTTCACCAATGACAATAGCTGCTGATGCTGAAGATAAAAAAGTAGGTGTTGCTTTATTTAAACAAATGTATAATGGATTACCTGCAGCTAAAAGAATAGCTACAAGTTATAATTGGGCTCATTCTGAAGATGTTGATTTTAAATATAAAAAAGAAAAAGTTGTAAATAAATGGGCTAGTGAAGGTAATTTTATAAACTTTGATGAAGTAGTTAAAGAATATTTACAAAAGTGGTTAACAAAAGGTAAAAAAATTAGAACACGAAGTGGTGAAAAATTAAAAATACCAAGTGATGTTCCTTTGTTTGATGAAGAGAGGTTTATAAGATTTGAATTAGCAGTGGCTATTCTTCATGTATTTCCTGTTGATTTACAACCACATAAAGCAGGAGGGTGTAAAAAAGAATCAAGAGATTTTAGAATTAATATTCGTGATACTGTATGTGGTGGATTTCCACATATGTTTAGTACTGATAAATCTAAATTATATATACCAAATACAACTGCACCAAATTTTAATTTAAGAACAGTTCTTACAAAATCAGATGAAGTTGATGATTTAGAATATATCAAATACGATGATTTACATAATAATGATAATTTAGCAAACTTACATCCTTTGGTGGATGAATCACCATCTGATACAAGGTCTCAGTTGAATGGAAGTGCGTATGACCCAGCAACTGGTCAATCAAGACCAGTTCCTTTTGCATTTCCTTGTGAATATGATTTAGATGAAACTGTTATAAATTATGATTGTGATGATAGTGTTATACCATATACGGCAAGTAGAAAATTTTGGGGATGGTTAAAAGATTTATATATTAATTATGATTTCTTTATAGAGTGTTTATCTAAACCAAATTTTGTTGTAAGAGATGTCTTATATGATATGTTAAATGGTATGAGTGCCGCTTCTAATTCTATATGGAGATTCCAAATACAAGAAAAATCACAGGCTAATGATGATACAGGCCCTAGAGAACTAACAATTGTAGATATGAATTTTTGTGGTGATGTTAATCCTGATGCATCAGGAATGGCAAGTTTTCAAGCAAGAGGAACAAAATCACCTTTTATATCATGTAATTTTACAGTTGATGTTCCTGGTGCAATGATGTCATCAGTTGTTCAAAAGAAATTTGCAGGAGGAACATTAGATGGTTCTAATGAAGGCCCTAGACCTTTATTTGGAAATGTATTCTCAACAGATAAAAACGACCAAGCTGGTGCTATTTTACTTGCTGTAAAAACTCAGAAAGAAGAACAAGAAAAAGAACCAGATAAAGAACCAAGTGGTAAAGTACCTGGTTCTGATACTGATTCCAAAGAAGATGCAAAGGCGAAGGCATATGAACTATTTGCAAATAGAGCTGGTGTATTTTCAAAAGTACAAGATAGAGAAGGTAAGATTGATATTGCAGATACTTTAATAGATTTAAAAGGTTCAAATGATAGTGTAATAGAAGATTTGTTAGTAGTAGGTACATGGAATGACCCATCTGCTTTAAAACAAATTGAATTAATTGATAAGGGATTAGTAAAAGGTGCTCCTAAATCACAAAGTAAGGCAAAAGCACAAAAACAAAACCCTCCACTTGGTTTAGCTAAATTTGATTTTGAGGTACATGGAGTAAGTGGATTTAAAGTTGGAGACCAATTCAGAGTTGTAGGATTACCAGATAAGTTTGGATATCCAAATTTTTATCAAGTAACAAAAGTAGACCAATCAATAAGTGGTAACACATGGACTACAAATGTAAAAGGTGAAATGAGATTATTAGGGGAGGAAACTGATGAATAATAACGAAAGATATCAAAAATTAAATAAAAAACCACCTAGGTTTAATAAACAGATTAAGGCGTTTATTCCAACTCCTAAAGAAGATGATTATAAAAGAGGTTATCTTCAAAGATATTTTATTCAAAAAGCAAATGATAAAAGTGCACCAATATTTGAAGTAAAATCGTCAGATGTATCTTTATATCGTAGAAATCCATATTACTCTACTGGTACTTTAAAGTGGAGAATTTCTGGCCCAAAAGAAACTCAGTATGATAATGTTGGAGATGTTAAAGATAAAGGAGTTTTAGAATCAAATAGAATTTCAATTTCATTATTAAAAAATGAAATTCCAAATTTAAAATTTTATCTTCCAAATTTGATACAATTTTATAAAATCTAATATATATAAATATACAAACTAAATTAAGGTTATATGAGTTATCTTACCCAAGAAGAAAAGCAACAACTTTCTTTTGATTGGAGATATCGAGGATTCTCCACAATACAATTACTTACCGAAGAAGAGGCAGATGAAATAAATGATGAATTAGAAAAACTTCGTAAACAAAGACAAGAAACCACTAAAGAAGATGGTTCACAATGGGGAAACTGGGACCCTTTTGCATACCCACATAAATTATCAGAAAAATTAACAAAATTATTTTCTCACCCAAAAATTATAGAAGCTTGTGAGTTTCTAATGGGTGGTAAAGTTGATGGTACTCAAACATGGGCATATTTTAAACCACCAGGTCAATTAGGAAGAGATATGCACCAAAATGCATTTTATACTGGTTGTAAACATAATGAATATGTTAACATGGCTCTTGCTTTGGATAACCATGATAAAGAGAATGGAGCAGTATGGAACTTAGAGGGAACACATAGATTACCAATACTTCCTATTGAAGTAGATGAAGAAAGGGTTAAAACAAATCCTAAAAACTGGTCTAATGAAAGAGGTAAACCTTGTGTATTGCCAGAAGGACATGATTTCAAAAAAATAGAAGGTAATACAAGAAAAGGTGAAATGGTTCTTTTACATTCTCATACAATTCATGGTTCTGAAACAAATCACTCAGATAGATTTAGAAGAAACTTTTTAGCTGGTTATGCACTACAAGGAACAAAATTTACTTCAGGTAAACACATGAAAAGAGAAAGAATCGATATCTACGAATTACAAAAAAAATATTGGTAAAAGACTTGGATTTATAATAAAAATTGTTTATATTTAGGTATGATTAAAAAATACCCTAAACAATTTCAAAAGGTTTCAAATTATCTAAAAAATAAATTTGGAATCGATGTATTACTTGGACAAATAACTGCTTTTATGGGGCATACGAATAAAAGAATATTCATTCACCATAATCACAATTTAGAAAAGAATGGTTTATATTCTCTTTTACATGAAGTAGGTCATGTTCTTCAAACAGATAAGGATAATTACTTCAAAACCATAGATGAAGATAAACAACCTAAAAAATTTAAATACCATCAATATCTTAACGAAATCAATGCTTGGGAAAAAGGATTGTTATTTGCTAATAAATTAGGTATTAAAATAAACATTAAAGATTGGTTAAAAATCCAAAAAGAATCCCTCCTAACTTACTCAAAAAAACTTTAAAAATAATTCACTTTTTGCTTGTGCGTCTCGCAAAAAATTCGTATATTTACTATGTAAATAAGTAAGATATGAGTTATAAAAAATCCACCTACCAAGCAATTCACAAAGATACTTTAGTGAAGTATCTAATGAGTAGAGATAGAAAAATTAAATCACTATTAAAACAGATAGATGACCTTAAAAGTAATGGTTTATCTAATGATATGAAGAAAGACCTTCTGATAGATTTTAAAAACTTTTTAATAACAAAATAATGAGTAAAATAGTAATTTTTGATTTAGATGGAACTTTGGCTGATATTGACCAAAGGAGAAAGGCCGCTATCAACATGGGTGGTGGTAAGATAGATTGGGATTTCTTTTTTGACCCAAAGAATGTAGCTTTGGATGCTCCCAATATGTCAGTAATTACTACTGCACAAACTTTCAAAAAACAAGGTTTCAAAATCTTCATATTTAGTGGTAGATTAGATAATAGTAAAGATGTTACTATTAAATGGTTAAAATATTGGAATGTACCATTTGATAAACTTCTAATGAGACCAGATACTAAACAAGATAAATTCACACCAGATGATGTTTTAAAACAAAACTGGTTAAATGATTTAGATAAAAAAGATATCCTTTGTGTATTTGATGATAGACAAAAGGTAGTAGATATGTGGAGAAAAAATGGACTTTCTTGTTTCCAAGTAGCACCTGGTAATTTCTAAAAAAAAACAAGAAAAAGCTTGGATTTCTCGCGCATTTTTCGTATATTTACTATGTAAATAAGTTAAAACATTAAAAGTTAAAAGTATGAGTAAAAAAGTTAAAATTTCAATCAAAGGAAATGAGTTCCTAATCCCTTCTGAAAGCATTCAAGAATGTTCTTATGATAAAGTAACATATGTTCACATGAGAGCTAAGTTAGTTGCTTCAATAATCAAACAATTTGTAAAGAAAAATTACCCACAACTTAAAGTATGGGGAAGTTCCGATGTATATAGTGGTGGTTCTTCAGTAAGAGTTGAGGTTTGTAATACAGATGGTTCACCAGTTAATAGTTCAATCTTCGAGAAAATCTCTGAATGGAAACACATTTTACAAGGTGGTTCTTTTGATGGTATGTATGATATCTACAATTACAGAGAAGATAACCCTTCAACAGATGCTGGAACTCCAATGAAGTATTTCCCATCATATGTGTTTATTGAAAACAAACCAAAATGGGGTTCACCTGAATATTGGATGAATGAGTGGAATGAGTGGTGTAGAATTACTACTTCTAATGATATGACTGAAAACCAAAAAGAATGGACTGATAACATCATTAACAAATATGGTGGTTGGTTAGGATATAACAAACAGTTCATGAGTAAAACAGTTTTAAAAAACATTGACTCTATTATGGGTTGTATTTAAAAATATAAAATATGAGAATAGGATACGCAAAATTTAAAGAAATAAAAAAGTGGTATGGTTCATCCGATTTTGAAATTGGATATGATAAAGATGGATTAACATTTAGATTTGGATATTGGAACAAAATAAATATTGAAGAACTAAGTGAAATCTTACCAGGATATTTTACACTTACAGAAAATCTTGTTGATGATGACGATGATTGTGGGCCACTTTATAATTATACAATAACAAGAGAATATAATTAGTAAAAAATAATTGAAAAAAAGCTTGGATTTCTCGCCTTTTTTTCGTATATTTACTATGTAAATGATTAATAATTAAACCTTAAAAGTATGAGTAAATTTGAAATGTGGCTTGATGAAGTCAATCAAAAAAGAAAAAAGTATTGGGATTCCAATTACGATTACAAAGAATACGAACCCCTATCCGTATCAAAAGGTAAAAAGTACATGAAAATTATAGATGGTTCTTCAGTATGGGGTTTTGTTTCCATGTTTGAAGGTGTAAACAAAGGTTCACTTGTTTTAAAAGGTGATTTGTTAAAACCTGCAAGTTGGAACTCTCCAGCTAGACATTCGAGAGGTAATATCTTTGATGGTTCTGATAAATGGAACTATTATGGTCCTGTATATTTATAAAACTTAAAACAAAAATATGAAAGTATTAATAAAACCTAAAGTAACAAAACCTTGGTCAAAAGAAATGTATGATTACAATGACAAGGTTGCTGATATGATGAAAAATGAAATCATCAATTCAATTAAAATTAACAAAAACAATTGGAACGAACTAAATGAACTTATGAGTTTGTGTGGTGGTATCCGATACGGCGAAGGATATAGTATCGAAGATTTATATGAAGATACTTTATCCGAAGTAGATAATGTTCAAAACTATTGGTTGAACGATGAATATCCTTATTGTGTATCGAAAGGATTAGTAAATGATATAGGATATAAATTTGTTGGTTATGACAAATAGTTGGTATTATCGAGAAATGGGTTCTCGAAATAAAAAGACAGGTAAGTTATCTTACTATCAAGTAAGGGTAACAGATTACAAGATTGATGATTGTGAATGTATGGCAAGACAATTTAGACCACATTCACCTTGTAAACACATGAAAAGATTAAAAGAAAAATTAAATCATTTGGCAATTTGAAATATTTTTCGTATATTTGTAAAATATGTACAATAACGCAACATTTATAGATAAAGAACAACTTAAAAATTTAAAAAAGATTGATACTTGGTTAGATTCTAATAAATACAGGTACGATGAACATACATTTATGGAATTGAGACAACTAATCACAAAAATTCAAGAGAAGGGATTTTATTATGAATCCGAAGCTCAGATACTAAATATGATTGCTGATGAGTATAATCAATCTAAAAAGAAAAAATAAAACATGACAAAATCAGATTTAAAAGAATTAGATGGAATGTATTATGTGGGACACCTCATCGATATGGATGGAAGTGGTTATGTAGATGAAGAAACTGCAGAACTAATCCTACTAGAACATAACGCAGGAGTTACTGAATGATTATAGTAGAAACCAATAAAGAGAAAGACCAATTTCTCAAATATTGGAATAACGAACAATCAACGATTATTCCAATTTGGGAAGATTTGGAAAGACATCCTATGGCTAATGGGTTGTCCTTTCTTTATATTGCCTTTTCCCAAGAACACTTTATCTTGCCTTTTAATCACAATGATTGTGAAAAGTTAGAAATAGATTTATCAACCTCGAATCAAATTAAGTTTGGTTGGAATAAAAAAGCATTACTACAAACAAAACTCAATATAACTAACCTCAAAGATGTACAATCATCTTTATTCTTTAATAAGAATGAATTATACCCTTTTTATGAGAAAATAGAGGTTCTAACGAACTTTTATCATAGATTGGGTATAAGAGATGATTTAGGTAAGACAATCCCTATAATGAAGTTTATAGAGGTTCTTAAAGGTATAATAGATGATTTTGGTACTTTAGAACCTTGTTTACCTTGGATTGATGATACGATGATTCCTATCCTTTCAGATGTAGAACAAAGTGGGTTAGGGGTCGATAGGAAAAAATTTCTTGATAGATGGCCATCAAATACTAAAAATATACACTCACATCCACAAGGAGATATTGTTTATACCGAATATAATCCTTATACAATAACAAGTAGACCATCAAATAGACATGGTGGTGTAAACTTTAGTGCTCTTAACAAGAAAGATGGTTCAAGAACTGCTTTTATACCACCCGAAGATTCCCTTTTCTTACAATTTGATTATGATGCATATCATGTTAGGATTATCGGTAAGTTGATTGGTTATGATTTACCCCAAACATCGGTTCACCAATGGTTGGCAGACCAATATGGTGTAGATTATGATGAATCCAAAGGAAGAACTTTTAGAATCTTATATGGTGGTGTGAGTGATGAAGATAGAAAAATCCCTTTCTTTGATAAGGTGGATAAGTTTATACAATCCTTAAATGATAAAGCACTTCAAAATGGATATATCCAAACTCCAAAAGGAAGAAAAATCCCATTGGATTGGATTGAAAAACCCAATTCACAAAAACTATTCAATTATATACTTCAAGCAACCGAAACAGAGTTCAATATCGAAGCGATAAAAAAGTTGAAAGAAAACGACTTACCCCTACCTATTTTATACACTTATGATTCATTCTTATTTGAATTTGATGATTCTGAGGTTAATACTATAAAAAAGGTTAAATCCGTTCTCGAAAGTTTTGGTTTTCCCGTCAAAGCAGATTGGGGTTCCGATTACTCCAAAGTTTAATATTTATATATACATAAAAAAATTTAAGGAAATTATGAAATTATTCAAAATATTACTCATATCTATATTTTTATTTGGGTGTGAGGCAGAACAAATCATTGCTCAAGAATTAAGAGAAGAAGTGATTGTAGAGAACCAAGTTTTTAAAGTTTGGTACAATGAAGTAAAAGAACAACCAGTAAAATTAATTTATACCTCAACAGATAGACCAAAGAATGTAGATAGAGGTAATATGAATTTTTACACAGAATCAGATTATCATACATCTGATAATGCTGATTATTATCAAAACATATGGGATAAAGGACATCTTGCACCAGCTGCAACATATTCTGATTCTATGGTAAATTTAAAACAAACCTTTTCGTTTTTAAACTGTGCCCTACAAGAACAAAACCTAAATAGAGGTGAGTGGAGATTATTAGAAGAACAAGAAAGAGTTTGGGATGATGAACAAAACTTAACAATCACAGTAGAACTAATTTGGGAAGATGGATACGAAGTTTTACCGACAGGTGGTCATATTCCAACTCATATGAGTAAAACAATTTATTTCGAGGAAGATGGAACTTGTAGAAAGTTTGTATTTCCAAATGTAAAACCGACACAAGGTTGGGAAGAATATGAGGTAGATTGTACTAATTAATACTTATAATAAAAAGGAGATTTACTTATGGCTTTTAATTTTCCTGATGGAGCATCAAATGGACAAACCCACACAGCAAGTAATGGGACGGTTTATCGTTATAATGGAACAACATGGATAGTTGATTCTGCGGGTACAACTGTTAACTTTGATACAAGATATCTTAATACAAATGGTGATGGTGTTGTAAGTGGTTCTATAACTAACCAACTTCCAAGTGGAGTAGTAAGTGGTTCATCACAAATAACAGATGGTAGTGGAATACTTTCAGGTTCAGTTGTTACTGAATTACCAAGTGGTACTGTAAGTAGTTCGGCTCAAATCACATCAGCAATTACTGGTGGTGATTTAGATATGGGCGGTAATAAAGTTCTATTTGGTAATGTATATAATACTGAAGGAGATTTACCAAACGCATCAACCTACCATGGTATGTTTGCTCATGTACATGGAACTGGTCATGGTTATTTCGCACATGGTGGTAATTGGATAAAATTACAAAATTATGGTGGATTGATTTCAGGTTCATCACAAATCACAGATGGAAGTGGAATACTTTCAGGTTCAGTTGCAGCACAGTTACCAACTGGTACTGTAAGTGGTTCATCACAAATAACAAATGGTAGTAATATCATTAGTGGTTCAACTCAAATATCAAACTTAGGATATGTAAGTTCATCAACGACAGATACAATACAAATAATGACATCTGCATCTTATGCAACAATAACACCAGTTAGTGGTACTTTATATATCATACAAGGATAAAAATGCGAAGCAAAAGGATTAATACTGCACAAAACATTTATTTTAATAATGTTGAGGTGGATAATGTTGATTATAATAATGCACATATCTGGCCTCCAACTCCTTGTTATGTAGCAACTGATGGTACTGATGATTCGGGTGTAAGTGGTGATATCGATAATCCTTTCCAAACCTTAAACTACGCAATTTCAAGAATTACAAACCAAGAC
>Ga0163111_10003426_pt1 | contig 10237 bp, 9 predicted proteins | sample CRUFie1St18metaG_FD_109645 | JGI IMG/M metagenome (GOLD analysis project Ga0163111, IMG submission 109645) | Marine microbial communities from the Costa Rica Dome - CRUD Field 142mm St18 metaG | ecosystem: Environmental > Aquatic > Marine > Oceanic > Photic zone | place: Costa Rica: the Eastern... | reverse complement strand
CATTTGGATGGCGGTTTTTTGTTGCCGGGATACCGCCAGCTCAAGGCACGCCGCGAGGTCTTCGACAAGCTGAGAAATGTGAAGCTTGCCATAGCCATCATGACATTGCGTCTGGTTCCTGATGATGAAGCTATTTTTGTTTGAGCTGCCGTTGATAGTTGTGGCACGTCACACTGCGGCTGTTTGGGATGGTGGTTATCTCGGGGCCTGTTATTGCGCAATGCTCGCCGGCCAACGGACATCTGGGATGGTAGAAACAGCCTGATGGTGGTGAAAGTGGCGATGGGACTTCGCCTTCAATTGTATCAAAGCGGACAAGCTCATGGTCATCCAGCACCAGCTTAGGCACCGATCCGAACAGCGCCGCTGTATAGGGATGTGCAGGATTTTCAAAAACCTCATCAACCGGTCCCAACTCGACAATCTGGCCAAGATACATGATTGCAATCCTGTCGCTGACATGTTGCACAACTGATAGATCATGACTGATGAAGATTGTTGTCAATTCCAGGTCACGGGTCAGTTCCAGAAACAGGTTTATAATTTGCGCCTGAATGGACACGTCAAGTGACGCGACAGGTTCATCACATATCAGGACATCCGGCTGCATGGCCAGGGCTCTGGCAATTGCAATCCGCTGTCTTTGGCCGCCCGAAAACTGATGCGGATAACGGTCAAGCCAGACAGGGTCCAGACCAACCCGCTCAAACCACTTCGCCGCATAGGCATTGGCCTCACTTTTCTTTGCAAGCCCATGGGCAATGGGCCCTTCGGCAACCGTTTCCCCCACCTTCATGCGTGGGTCAAGGCTGGCGAAGGGGTCCTGGAACACCGTCTGTACCCGGGTTGTTGCCTTGACACCGTCCTTGATTACCGGGCTGTCATCTATCAGGACGGTGCCTGAGCTTGGCGGCAATATTCCGGCAACCAAGCGGCCGAGAGTTGACTTGCCACAGCCGGATTCGCCAACAAGACCCAGCGTTTCTCCTTTGCTGACAGACAGTGACACGTTGGATACGGCATGAATGGAACGGGTTTCAACTGTCGCCCCGAGTTTCGATGCGATCTTTTCCCCGGTGGTAAGGTTTGGGCCGAATACCCTGCTGATATTTTCGAGGCTGACAAAATCCGTCATGATGATAACTCATCCATATGACCGACCGGGTCGAAACAGCGCCATCCTCTGTCTCCATGAATGGTGAGTTCTGGGTCATGCTCACACTGCGCGATTGCGCGTTGACATCGGGGCGCGAACGGGCATCCCGGGGGAAGAGATAATAGTGACGGCGTTGTTCCCGGGATCTGTTTAAGAGGCGTGCCGGGTTTGGTCATCGCAGGTAAGGAATTCATCAAGCCCGCTGTATAGGGATGGCGCGGGTTTCTCAGCAGCGTCGCCGTCGGCCCCTGCTCGACGATCCGGCCTGCATACATAACGGCTAGTTTGCTGGCAAGGCTTGATACCACGGCAAGGTCATGGCTGATCCAAATCATTGCCGTTCCGGTTTCGGCTGCAAGAACACGCATCTGTTGAAGGATCTGTGCCTGAATGGACACATCAAGCGCAGTTGTGGGCTCATCAGCAATGATGACTGACGGCCGATGGAGAAGAGCGATGGCAATCGCAACTCTCTGTCGCATGCCTCCGGAAAATTCATGGGGGTAGGCGTCCAGCCTTGCGCGCGCCGAAGGAATGCCAACTTTCGACAGCAGATCAGTTGCACGATCTTCAGCGGCACGAGCGCTTATTCTTTCATGTGCGGCAATGGCCAGTCGCATCTGTCGGCCGATGGTTAGGACCGGATTGAGGGTGGCGATGGGGTCCTGGAAAATCATCGAGATTTCACGGCCACGCCATCTGCGCAATTCAGCGTTTGAAAGGCTGGTCAACGCCTTGTCTTTAAGAGTGATGGAACCGCTCACAATCCGTCCGGGTTCATCAACAAGACCAAGAAGTGAAAATCCGGTAACTGTTTTGCCTGAACCGCTTTCACCGACCAGGCCCATAATTTCGCCTTTGGCAAGGTCAAAGCTGACATTGTCTACCGCCTTGACCACCCCTGAACGGGTAAAGAAGTGAGTGGTGAGATTTTTTACACTGAGCACAGTTTCAGTCATCTGCGTAACCTAGGATTGAACTGGTCACGCACCTGATCACCAACAATGTTGATTGCAACGATGAGGATGATCAAAGCCACACCGGGATAGACGGAAATCCAGTAGCGTCCGCTCATCATATAGGGGAAGCCATTGGAGATCAGCATGCCAAGTGAAGGTTCCGTGACCGGTAGGCCAAGACCAAGGAAACTCAGTGTCGCTTCAAGTGAAATGGAGTTGGCAATCTGCACTGTTGCCACAACGATCAGCGGCGGTGTGCAATTCGGCAGCAGATGTTTCAATATGACAAGGCGGCTCCCAAGGGGGGTGGCGACAGCGGCCTCAATGTAATCTTTGCCTCGCTCGGCTTTGGCTGCGCCATATGCTGTGCGGGCGAAATAGGCGTACTGCGCAGCAACCAGCGCGCTGATTAACTGCACCTTGCCCTGCCCAAGCAATGCCACGATCACCAGCGCCAGCAGGATTGCGGGAAAGGATAATTGGAGGTCGACCAGCCGCATGATCAAATTTTCCACACGGCCGCCGATATAAGCAGCCAGAATACCCAATGCGGCGCCGATACTGAGCGAAACAAAACCGGCAGCAAGACCAATCTGGATTGATATTCTCAACCCGTAAAATATGGCTGAGAGGAGATCTCGTCCCTGTGGATCAGTTCCCAGCCAATGGGTGTATCCGCCTGTGCCGACAAAGCCGGGGGGGCGGCGGCTGTCCATCAGCGATAAATTGGCCAGATCATATGGATTTTGAGGAGACACAAAGGATGCAAAAAGTGCCAGCAGTGCCATAAGAACAACAATGGACAGTGCTAGAACGGCAATCCTGTTTTCTCGAAACTCGTTCCAAAATCGGGTGAATGGCGTGCTTTGTCTTTTCATGATGCAGCGCCGCGCCTGACCCTGGGATCAATGAGCGCAAAGGTCAAATCGATCACAAAATTGATGGTCACAAAAAGAAAGGCCACAAGAATGAGGTAGGCGACCATGACAGGCCGATCCAGCACGGCAATGCTGTCGATGATCAACTTGCCAACCCCTGGCCAACTGAAGATGGTCTCTGTCACCACAGCAAAAGCCAGTGTTGAGCCCAGTTCCAGGCCAAAGACAGTAATGATCGGGATGGAAATGAGCTTGAGCAAATGCTGGCGCAGTATCGTGATCTCGGAAAGACCGGCAGCGCGGGCAAATTTGATTGTGTCCGTGAGCATGATTTCGCGCGTTCCTGCCCGCGCGAGACGGATCATCATGGCAAGTTTGAACAACGCCAGATTGATTGCCGGCAGAATGATATGTGACAGACCATCCAGTGTTGGGAATGACCATGCAACACCCCAGATATCTATGGTCGCTCCTCGACCCCCCGCCGGAAGCCAGCCCAGATTCACTGCAAATGTCAAAATCAGGATCAGGCCAACCCAGAATGACGGCACTGAAAAGCCGAGAACCGAAGCGGCCATTATTGTCTTTGCTGTCCAGCTTTCGGGCCGATAGCCGGCATAGATACCAAGGCTAACCCCGATGACAGAGGCTGAAAAAACGGAAATCAAGACCAGTTCCAACGTCGCCGGCAAGCGGCCGCCAATCAATTCCAGAACCGGAATGTTGTAGACGAACGAACGTCCCAGATCGCCCCTCAGTAAATTTACCAGAAAGATGAAATACTGTTCATAAAGTGGGCGGTCGAGTCCGAGGCGGCGAATAACTTCATCGCGCAAATCCTGTGTGGCTTCTGGCGGAATGACAATATCAATGGGGTTGCCGATAGCGTAAACGCCAGAGAAAACAATCAGGGACATAACCGCCATGACACCAATAGCCTGCAAAAATCGCTGGATTATGAAGCCAAGCATCGGCAATCCCCGAGAATTAGGGACCAGGCAAACCTGAATGTTGCCTGGTCCCCCGAGATGGTGATCTAGTTTGCGCTTTTGATGAAGAAGGCAAGTGTGTCTTCATCATAACGAGGTGTGAATTCGACACTCCCCGCCTTCGCGCCCCAGACAGTCTGGAGCTGGACAATCGAGATATAGGCCTTGTCTGCCATTACCTTTTCCATCGCTTCCTCGTAAGTAGCGCGGCGCTGATCTGCATCCATCATCCGAGCCCCTGTCTGCAACAACCGGTCGACATCATCATTTTTATATTCGATGCGGTTGTAGGCGCCGAGTTTCACATCTGGGTTATTGGAATGTGCCAGTCCCCCGAGCGTGTAGGATGCTTCACCAGTTAATGTTCCCCAGCCATTCATGAACATCGAGTATTCAAGGCGTGCTTGCGCTGGAAAATAAACTGTCTTGGAGATCGCGTTGACATTGGTTTTGATGCCAACCTGCGTGAACATCTGGCCGAGACCCTGGCAGATCGCGCCATCACCGGGAAGACGGTCAGCGGTGCAGTACAGATCAACTTCAAAGCCGTTGGCATAACCTGCATCTGCAAGAAGTTGCTTTGCCTTGGCAGGGTTATATTCAGGCATTGGGATGTCTTCACTGGAGCCGAAGAAGCCCGGGGGCATCATCTGATTTGCCGGTCTGCCAAGGCCTTCGAGGACAATATCGACCATGGTCTGACGATCGATTGCGTGGTCAATCGCCTGGCGGACACGCAAGTCACGAAACGGATTTTCGGCTAGTTCTGAACCATCAATAGCTCTGACCAGCGGCGTCTTTTTACGCTGATCAAGCTGCAGGTTCATGATATAGACCGAATCACCTTTTACAGCATCGATATTTGCATCGTTTCCAAGGGCCAGGTAGTCAACAGAGGAGACATAGTTGATGACATCAACCTGTCCGGCCTTCAGCGCCGCAAGGCGTGAACTGTCATTCGGGATTTCCTTGCGGATAACCTTTTCCCATGACCCTTTGCCGCGCCAGTAATCATCATTTCGTTCCAGCACAAGGTCTCCCTTCGGCTCCCAACTGACAAATTTATAGGGGCCAGTACCAACAGCAGCCGCACCTGAATTGAACCCTTCAGCGGCCGTTTCCGGTGTGGAGTAACTTGCAGCAGCTTCTGATGAGACGATGAAGAGCCGGATGAAATCATTGGGCAGAGTTGCTGCCTGACCATCTGTGTGGATATGGATGGTGTGCGAATCTATGATCTCAACATCGGCCACTCGGCGAACATATATTGTTGTGGTGGTTGGGCCGGATACAACTGGGATGCGCTCTATCGAGAATTTTACATCCTCTGCGTCAAAGTCCGAGCCATCATGGAACTTAACTCCCTTGCGGAGCTTGAATTCCCATGTGTCATCATCCACAGGGGCCCAGCTTGTGGCCAGCCCTGGTTCAATCTGAAGATCAGTACCTGACCAGACAAGAGTGTCGAAGATGTGCTTCGCCGCTTCGGCATGTGGACCCAGTGCCGAATAATGCGGGTCTATCGATTCTGGCCCACCACGAACACCCATCGTCAGCGTCTGCGCCGAGGCCACACTGGTCGCAGTTAATCCCAGCGCCAATGCCATAGTTGCAAGGAATTTGTGTTTTCGCATTGTCTTTCCTCCCAAAATCAAAAGAGGCGGCGTGCCCCAACGAGTTATTGTTTTATTCAGTCCCATTTGGGACTTGTAATTGAAGAATGTGAAGACTTATTCTGCCAGTCAAGTTCAATTTGGAACTTATTATGACAAATCAGGACAGGGATTTCTGCAATGCCAGCCCCACAGGTCGCGCTTGATGAAAAGTATTTTGGCGACGGCCAAGATATGCCCCCCGATATGCTGGAGGCAAAATTATGGGCGAATCCATGCCCATTTACCTTTCGCATCAACTATCTTGCCCTGCTCTATAACACCCCGCTTTATAACTGGGTGCAGGATGTCTACGGACTGAAACGGCCAGAATATGTGGTGCTGTATTCACTGTCTTTGGCCGACGGAAGCAGTGCCCGTGACATCTCCACAACGTCCGGTTTTCCAAAGAACACGCTCAGCAGGGCGATAAAGCTGCTCGAATCCTCCGGGCTTATAGAGAAGGGTAAAAAGATGCCTGGCCCCGGGCGAAAGCAGGCGTTGCACTTGTCTCAAACTGGATGGGAAATCATCAACAAGACCAAACCTGCCTTCGAACAACAGGAAAGGCGCATGCTGAAAACGCTGACCGATGGCGAGCGCCAGATGCTGTTTGAACTGCTTTCAAAGGTTGTCATTCATGCCGATGATTGGTCAGGCAGCTTACCGGGACATTCGGAATAGAAGTGAAAGGACTAAAGTTGTGAAGGTCGCTAATATGAATTGGCTTGATATGGAGGCAGCTGTTGAAAAGGATCAGCGCTGCATACTGCCAATCGGGTCCACCGAACAGCACGCGCAATTGTCGCTTTGCGTCGACATGATTTTAGCTGAAAAAATGGCACTCGATGTGGCGGAGCCCCTCAATATTCCTGTTTTCCCAGTCATGCCATATGGTCTTGCTCCCTATTTTGCGGCGTATCCGGGCACTGTGAGCCTTCGTGTCGAAACGCTCATGGCGGTCATCAGAGATATTGTTGCATCGCTTTATCAGTCAGGTTTCAGAAAGATTCTGATTGTTAATGGACACGGCGGCAATAACCCGGTAGGCGCATTGGCGCAGGAACTGATGGCGGAATATAACGACATCTCCGTCAAATTTCACAATTGGTGGAATGCGCCTGCAACATGGGCCAAGGCGCAAAGCATCGACTCAACGGGTTCTCATGCCAATTGGATGGAGAATTTTCCATGGACAAGATTGGCGCACGCACCGGCACCAGAGGGTGAAAAGCAAGTAATCGATATGGCACTTATGAAGATCAGTTCTCCCAAGAAAGTCCGTGAAATGCTTGGGGATGGTTCTTTTGGCGGCCCCTGGCAACGGGAGGATGAAGAGATGCTGGCTATTTGGGAAACCGGCATCAACGAAACCCGTGAAGCCCTCGAAGGGCCCTGGCCTGAGTTGAAAGATGCCACATGAAAAATGAGATCCTGATCTGGGGCGCCGGTGCCATAGGTGGGGTATTGGGGGCCTACTGGGCACGTGCTGGTCAACCGGTAACAATGGTCGATATCGTTGCAGACCATGTCACCGCCTGCCGCACGGAAGGATTGAAGATTGAAGGTCCTGTTGAAGAATTTACGCAGGTTGTCCCTGCCGTTCTGCCGGAAAAGTTGACTAAAACCTACAGCTGTGTGGTGCTTGCCGTGAAAGCGCAGGCCACCGAGTCTGCTTTGGATTCGATCCTGCCCCACTTGCGTGAGGATGGGTTCATTCTGTCCGCACAGAATGGGCTGAACGAAAAAGTGATCGCGGATCTTGCAGGTGCCCACAGAACCATGGGTGCTTTCGTCAATTATGGCGCTGACTGGATTGAACCGGGGCGGATCCTTTTTGGCAATCGAGGCGCTGTTGTTGTTGGTGAAATAGACAACGTCATTCGCGCGCGAACTGAACGCATGCATAAATTACTTCAGATATTTGAGCCCGATGCCGTGCTTACGGATGATATCTGGGGTTATCTCTGGGGGAAAATGGGCTATGGCGCGATGCTGTTTGCAACCGCGCTAACCTCTGACAGCATGACTGCAAATTTTGCTGATTTAGAGCGAGGCCCGGCATTGATGGGACTGGCCCGTGAAGTCATGCGAACTGCCGTGGCCGAGGGTGTAAACCCCAGACCGTTCAATGGATTTGAACCAAGGGCATTCATGCCTGATGCGGCCGATGCATCTGCGCTGAAAAGCCTGGCTGACCTTGCGGACTTCAATTCCAAGACGGCCAAAACACACACAGGAATTTATCGTGATCTTGCTGTGCGCAAGCGCAAGACGGAAGTCGATCAGCAATTGGGAGTCATTGTTGATATTGCGGTGGGTCATGGTATCGACACGCCGCTACTGCGCCGCTTGATCGAATTGATTCATGACATTGAGGAAGGTCGGCGTGAGATGTCGCCCACAACCTTTCATGAACTGACGAGGACTATGTCATGACGGCAAGAACAGCGCTTGTAACAGGCGTTGTGGGCGGCATAGGGGCTGCCATAGCGTCAAGACTTGCAACTGATGGGGCAAGGGTGATTGTGTCTGATCTGCCTGGAGAGACCCTTGCGAGTGCCGCAGACCGGTTGCGACTTCCGATGATTGCGGCTGATCTCGGTGATCCCTTTTCTGTTAAAGACTTGAAAGATAATGTGGTCGCCCAGTATGGGAACCCAGACATTATTGTTAACGCTGCCGGTGGGGTGTGCAATCAGATTGGAACATCCCTGGAAGAGATAGAGCCGTCTGGCTGGAAAACTATTTTTGCCGCCAATGTTGATTCCGCTCTACATCTTTCTCAATCCTTTGTTCCTGCAATGAAAGCCAATCATTGGGGCAGGGTGATCACCATCAGTTCGGGGGCTGGGCTGCGACCAAGCCTGACAGGCATCCACGCCTATACAGCAGCCAAACACGCCCTGGTTGGATTGACCAAACAACTCAGTTTTGAGCTGGGTCAACATGGTATAACCGTGAATTCGATTGCGCCTGGGTTCATCTTGTCGAATGCAGCAACCGAACGACAATGGGAAGCCTATGGGCGAGATGGCCAGGCTGAAATCATAAACCGCATTCACACACGTCGTCTTGGCAGGCCGGAAGATATCGCGGCGGCTGCTGCTTTCTTGACCTCTGACGAAGCAAACTGGATCACCGGTCAGATCCTGAGTGTTGATGGCGGCATTGTCTGACAAGAGGATGGACTGCCATGTCTGATGCTGTTCTTGAATATGCCCTGAACAAAAGAGCGTCGTTGATTGAAGAATTGAAACAGCTTGTTGCCTGCTCCTCTGTCGGTGCTGATCCAGCAATGGCCGACGGGATGGAAAAGGCACGACAGCTGATCGAGCAAAAGCTGGATCAAATGGGCTTTCAGAAGCGTCAGCGGTTGGTATCTGGCGATGGCTCGGGCCAGCCTGCCATTTTTGCCGAGAGGTTTGATGCGCCTGATAAGCCTACGATGCTGATCTATGCCCATTATGATGTGCAGCCGCCAGATCCTGAAGACAAGTGGCATACGCCGCCTTTTGAACCGGTCGAGAAGGATGACCGAATTTATGGGAGGGGCATTTCAGACGATAAGGGCCCCATGATGATCGCCCTTGAAACACTGGCAGCATTCATTGCTATTGAAAAGACATTGCCAATCAACGTTAAACTACTGATCGAAGGAGAAGAGGAAACCGGCTCTCCCTCCTTGCCGGGCATTCTTGAAAGTCATCGGTCCTTGCTGAGTGCTGATGCTGTACTGTCAGCCGATGGCGCGCGTTGGCGCCCTGATCTTGTTAGCCTAAATGTAGGATCGCGGGGGAATGCAGGGTTCGAAGTGAAACTCACCACAGCATCTCAGGACCTGCATTCAGGTCGCTATGGTGGCATCGTCCGTAATGCCTTGCATGAAATGGCCAGACTCGTTAGTGGCCTACACGATGCAGACGGCCGCGTAGCTGCGCCAGGTTTTTATGATGGTGTTCGTGAGCCTAGTGAACATGAACGCGCTGAGATCCATTCCATTGCTTATGATAGCTCCAGACTACTGTCAGAAATCGGAGCGGTTCCCCATGGGGAAAAGGGCTATTCAACCCTCGAGAGGCTGTGGCTGCGCCCAACCCTGGATGTAAATGGCATGTGGGGTGGGTATACCGGCGCCGGATCGAAAACAGTAATTGCCAATGAAGCATCTGCAAAGATCACCATGCGCCTTGTAGAAGGTCAGGATCCTATTGCTGCACAGGCATCCATCATGAGGCACCTTGAAACAAACACCCCAGAAGGTGTCAGATTGGAGTTCATGGGTGAGCGTGGTGCTTCAGGAGCCTATACAGTGCCCAGCGACCATCCGCTGTTGACGGCGGCATCAAAGGCGCTCGAGGCTACAACTGGAACGGTGCCCCGACGCGTCCGGATAGGTGCATCGCTGCCTCTGACAGAAATTGTGCATCGTTTGCTGGGATTGCATACAATCATGTTTTCCTTCGCGCTTTCAGACGAAAACTTCCATGCGCCAAAAGAGTTCTTTCGCCTCGACTCGCTATCTGACGGACTCGCTGCATGGGTCAGAATCCTACGCGAAATAGCAGAGTCTGATGTGGCCGATTACGCGCCATACAGGCAT
>Ga0163111_10003425_pt1 | contig 10241 bp, 9 predicted proteins | sample CRUFie1St18metaG_FD_109645 | JGI IMG/M metagenome (GOLD analysis project Ga0163111, IMG submission 109645) | Marine microbial communities from the Costa Rica Dome - CRUD Field 142mm St18 metaG | ecosystem: Environmental > Aquatic > Marine > Oceanic > Photic zone | place: Costa Rica: the Eastern... | reverse complement strand
TATTTCCTGTAAGGTTAAAGATAATAATTCAAACAGTTTTCTGGAGGTTTTAATGGGGATGACATCAGAGCATGTCATTTTTCCACTTAACGATTTCAAAATATGTCATTCTGATTGGCATTTCCAATTACGTGGTGCAATATTTTCTGATGTCTTTCTTCCAAATAGCTACGTTGAAAAGTTCAACGCTTCTCTGTGTCGTCGTTGCACAATTTCTTGCTTACGACCTCCCTATTTGCAATGGTGCGTTAGTTTAACTTCGAAGCCTCAACTTGTGCTCCCTGACAACAGGTTCATTTATTTGAAGTCCACCACAGAAGCACGAACAATACTTTAATAGCAACCATGCCGGGCATTATGATGAATAGTTATTCCTCCTCGTCTCGGAAGACGATGAGACGATCATGTTGGTCTCGAACAACGTCGTCGACTTCGTTCGGATCGACATCTTCACATTTCTACTCGTCAAACCAGAACACCTCCTCATTAGCAGAACCCATATCTTCATCATCATCGGCGTCACCGTCGAGGACTAATTCTATCCAAAGTCGTAATGGGGGATATAAAAGCGGAACGTGTAGTCCAAAAACTGGAAGTACAAGGTCGCTTGATACATACTTCGCAAAAACCAACAAAGAACAGCAAAAAAGTGATGAATGGGGTCACTTTGTTGATATATAGGCTGGACTGTCCAACTTCCTTCGAATATACTCTTTCCGATACAGCAATCGACGAAAATATTTCGTCCCTTTACGGAGGCTCTGGTCTCCTCATCTCTACTCAGACCGCGAACAGTTCGACGATGGGTCTGATTTCATCGACACGATTCTGCTTTATCAAACTCTTTGATTTCCCACCTGACTACCAATCCTTGTACATAAAAAACCTCAACGATCGCGAAGGCATTACACTCATTGCAAATTACTGCATGAAGCACATTATATTATGAACATACGGCACCCCTTTGTCATTGTGCGATCACTGCTACTACTAGAATATTCCCTTATAACTATTACTGTTACACTAATTGTTTGAAAAGACACAGAAATCCTATGAAAAAAAAGACTCTTTTAAAAAGCATTTGTGAATTAGGCATCCGGAGCATCTTTCGTTTGGTATTAGTCATTGTCGGTGGCCAGATAAGCATACTCTTCGAATTAAAAAAACCCTTCGAATCTGACGCTCTATCTGGTATGGAAAAGAATCTGTCATTTGAGAGGGGCGAAAATTGATCAGTTTTTTCACGGTCGATTCTTGAATTCCTCGAAAAGCGTTCGAGGAACGGGGAAACGCTTCTCCAGCTACGTTATTGGTGATGATGTTTTACCGAAGATTTATGTACGAGAGTTCATTGAAAGTCTTGCTCTTAAGCATTCAACAGTCATGTATACAATCACTTCACAGAATTTTCCATTCGCGATCTACTCTTCTTTGCCGGTCCTCTTGTCCTCACTTTTTCCTCCACTCCCAGATAAGGCTTTTTTCACCTGACCGAACACCAATGTTGCCCAATACATCTGCAATAGAGTAAAAAGAACCGACAGGATAAGGAGGACCCAGCTTGCCAAACTTCCTTCTGCATAGAAATCAGGCACAGCAATTGTAGCTATCGCATACGGGAAATATAACCCCCTCACCAACAAAAATAGAATTGCGAACAAAATTCTCGAGATTTCGTTCACGGCAAAGCACAGTCTTTTGAATAAACCAGTTGACGAATCATCGCATATGTATTTATTCCAATGAGGAGATTTTTTGGGATGAAACAAATCGACGATTTGTAATGGTATAGAAGAGAGCTCAACGACCCCCAAAAACAAAGGGGCGAGATGAGTACCCACGATTCCATCGCCACTAGTTGAAAGTCCATTGACGAAGCCTAGAACACATGCTGTCACCAAGAGCATACCCGCGTGATGAAGATGCATCATGATATCCGTTGGGCCTGAACCTCCGACTAAACTCACGGGAATATCCCAAATCAACAACGCACCCATTGCATATTGAGCAATCTCGTATCCGGCAGGAACAAACGTCAGCGCTGCAAGGTCTGAATCCGAGTTATAATCATAATTCAATAGGTGCTTGAATCCTAAGTAACACCAGTTGCACATTACAAAAAATGCAACGATCCGGTGAGCTGTCAACGAAGGATCGTTCTTCCAAGGAAAATCATTTCCAACGTCCTTTTTAGATTGCAGCAACTTCTTGAAAAGAAAGTATAGGACTAAATGCGATGATAAACACTTCGACCCATACTGCAATAGTAATGGATAGTCTGAAGCTGAAATCATTGCTGCGTTTCTACTTGAACTTTTGACTTGAAATGCATTTGTTAAAAAATTCCCGAATCTTTTTTCGTTTTGCCTTCCCTCCCCACACACGCGCTGAAATTTAAATCTGTGCAGCTCACGTTGAAACTGAACGAATTTAAAATGCCGATGAGGTCAGTAAAAAGATACTTCTGAGACAAAAACAACGATTCAAATAGCAAAGCCTGACTGTGTCGTTAGACGGAGATAACTACAATGGCGCTTCCTCTCAGTATCTCATCGCCATCGATGTTGATTTCTCTATTGACTTGTTGTTGGCTATCATTTCTTTCATCGTCAACAGCCTTTGTCGCTCGGACTCGAATGAATAAGATAGAGCCACTACAAAGTAGGCTCTACGCAACTGATTCAGCTGAATTTTTCAAAGGCGGTTTATTCGCTGACGAAGATTCTCAAGCTCGTGCGGCTGAGCTAGCATCTAGGAAAGTCCGAACAATTTCTGATCTAGATTGGAAAGAGAAAGAAGCAAGGCGCCAATCAAGCATTCGTCCCAAGCTATGGTCTTTTGGTGGTGGTGACGAAATGGCTATCCAGGACAAAGCGAATTACTCGCCAGAGAATCCGAACTGTCCAGATCCATGGTTAGGATTAGAAGAGTTCTATTCTTTGGTGAACGACGATACTGCCGCAGCCGATTTGATTTTTGTCGCACTGGCGGGGGGTAAGTGATACATCCTGTGCTCCTTGTTCACTTTCGTTTCGGAAAAACTCACGTTTGCTTCTCTTCTTTTTCAGGACGAGCATTTGTAGAACGAAATGTTGCTGAAGATGTTTTAGAGCGATGGTGGGGCACAGCACAAAACCCGAAACGAAGACAAAATCAACAATTTGATCGTCTCGCGTTCGAACAAACCGTGAAAGCGGGACAACGAGATTTCATAGCAGCTTGGTCTTTGTTTCTGGGTGTGACAGGTTTTGCAGCATTGGGCATAGCATTCCCAAACAATCCGTTGCAATTGGCTTTGGTCGATGTTCTTGATACCTTTTTGTGACTCTAGATTGCATTTAAAGAAGAGGTTGCGAAGAGATGAATTCTTTCGTTCCTTGAAAGTGATCACGACAACACAACCTACAAGTTACGAAGAAATGGAGCTTGAATCGTAAAATGTCTTAAATTATAGCAGTTGTCTTGTTCTTACTCGACACCAATAAATGTTAGATGGTTCTCATCAATAAGATTGGAAAATCCTGACTTGTTCCTCATTATTTCAGTTTTACAAACTGTTCGTGAAAGTAGAGTTTCAATTTAATGGTAGCACCATAGCATCTATGCATGGCTTTGGAAAGCATTCTTTCTAAAAGATAGACAAGTAGCTCAAGTTCAATTTGTATCGTGTCATTGAGTTGTGAGATCTAAATTAAATACGCAAGTGTAGAAGCATGGTGTAGATACCAGAGCAAAAATATTCTTTATACGTTTATTTCAACAACTCTCCATCATACAAAACAAACTCGATTTTATACTACTATCACGTTGAAAGGACATCATATATGTCAACCAACAAAAAAATCATATCAATGACTAGAATAGTAACAAACACATTCATTGCCGTCTACTAACCATATCTCGTTGATTGATGGGTCTCCTCTCACGCTTCATCACTATGACATCTCTGCTGCCTTTTGAAATATCGAAATACAGAAAAGTCAACGAATTCAGGTACCACAACGTTGATTAATCTCCATAAATTTACATACGAGGGTAAACCGAAATCACGTTTGCCTGCAATAATGGCTCCATGTAAATTTTGCACAGCTTGTTGCAATGGCATTTTTGACCATTGCCATTTTTCATCAGAACCCTGGTTGTGAGAGTTGCGACTGGCGAATTCAGGAAGAACCGAAAAACAAATTTTTGGAGATATTTCTAATCGGATTGAGTCGCAAAAGCCCTTCAGTGCGTGTTGTGTCGCACCGTAAACACTTTCATACGGTGAGGCAATCATTCCCGAACTGCTTGACAAGACAACAATTCTTGAGTCAGATACTTTAGGAATGTACTTCAATGAATGGTGGAAACATATCATAAAGCTAAGGGTATTCTTTGTCACACTCTTTTCAATTTGATTGACATCAAGAATTTCCTCGAACGGACAGCTTCGATCTCTGTTGATAAACCCGTTGAGAATAACGACGTCAAAGTTGCCATCGAAATCTTTCGCTGCTTGTTGAAATGCAAGCTCAACACTTGTTGCATTCGATAGATCAGCAGAGTAAGATTGCACTTTTCCGGATCCTAAAGCATGGCATTGTTCGACCAACCAAGTCAAACCATTGACTGAACCGGACGCTGAGTGTGACACCAAAATAAGATTTGCACCTTCTCTTGCGAATTGCCTTGCTATCTCCGACCCAATAGCAGAATTAGCATCTGTCACTAAAACGTTCTTCTGACGTGCTGTCCAAGTTCGGGAAAAGACACGCGACAAAATGTAGAATAGAGCACGATGTGGCAGAGCAAGTAATGAGAATGAAAGGAAAAGCAGAAAATCAAACATCAACGTAGTGACTGTCGTATGATGTAACGTTTCACAATTAACATTGTTCACCGAAGCAGCCTTTTTGACTTCCTTCTGTTTTCTTTTGTCAGTTTTCTGTTCTTGCTGTTTATGCTCCATTTCTACTTCTTGTCGCCTTTGTTTTCTATGCTCGTGAATCCTTTTTGCCCGAATGTCTTGAGATAGCTTATTCGTACGGCTCGCATATGTCGTCTTGGAAGATGATATAGTTGTACAGGAGGGCAAAGTCTGCGTATTTTCAAGATCTTTCTCAAAAAAGTTTTTTTGGCGGTTGCTAGCGATCGAAATAATAGACTCAGATTGTACTGATGAAATAGACCGATTGGAATTTGAACGACGCAGTCTCGGTCGTAATGATAGACGTGCGGCTTCGACAGCAGACGAAGGAGTTGGTGGGCAATCATCAGCCGAAAGCAAGCTGGACGTTCGAGAAACTGGTGCGTGAGACTTTGATTGCGAAGAGGCTATTGTCAGATCTGCCATCGTAGATGCAGTATTCGTTCGGTCAATCGAGGATACCGATGATATTTGTTCATCTCGATCACTCATCGAGTTGAATCGTGGAACCGAAGATGATCTCAAACTGTCTTTACTACCAGTAGTTCTTCTGCGAGCGACGACTTGAATATCCTTCTGTGATTGCCTTGACGCAATAGATGCTGATGACGCCAGTGAATACTTGGAGGCTGCATTGGCTAACCGCATCGATCCTTTGGATGACACGGATGAAGATCTCTTTTTTTCCCCACAATTGCTACGAGGACGGCTGGTTCTTCCTCTTTCTCTCAAAATATTGCTTTCGTCACGTTCTCGAAAAGCCTTCGACCATCGACTTGATGAGGATTGCTTGGTTTTAGGAGTTGATGGAACCAAATCATCGTTCGGAGTTTCTTCGCGCATCTCACACTTGGCAATACTCCTCTGAAGATTGTCACTATGCCTTGACATTTCAATCATATCCTCTTGTCTATTGCTGCTGCTTTTGTTGATATTGTCTAACCCACTCAAATTTTCTCTGTCATCTAACAGTAAGACCTTCTTTTCTTTTTGATCTTTGGCTGTAGAAATCGTTATCGTAGCACGGTTTAGATTCAATTTCGAATTGTTATACTTGCTGGTCCGAACCCGTTGATTTTGATGACTGAAACGACCATGCGTTGAGTTGACATCCGAACCTCCCACGATGGAGGGTGCCCAAGTAGGTTCTGTCAAGTTACTCATCTGAGTAAATAGTTCTGCTTCATTATAAGCTTCGTTAAATTCGTCATCAGGATGCGAGAAATTTTTAGTCTTCGTTTCGGTTGAATCAACTTTGGCTCTTGCGCCTTCTAATCCGAGAGATCGGTTCGTTGATCCTCTAGAAAAAGAACGGTGCTGCTTATCAAGCTCATTACGATTTTGCATAGACTTCGTTCGAGCACGGGTAATCTCCTTCCGGATCATTTCCGCTTTCGCGAAATCATCGCTTTCGTTCCGTACTTCCGAACCGCCGACATTTGCTCGTTTCAACGATTCTCGGGTAAATTTTTTCGTCAAGAGAGCCATGGCGAACGTAGTATTAGCGCATTAGGTTGAAATACTAAGATGGGTGTGGATAAATACCACAAGACTGTCTGGCTTGCCTGAGAGTTCCAGATACTGGGTGTTTGTTGGATGGAAAAAATATTGTCAAAATACTGATGCCTCCGTCCGAAATCGTGTCGATATTTTTTCCTTAAGTAAAATCAATTCGGGTTTAATAAGGAATTAATCATCAGCGATTTCACTTTATCGCTGATGCTTAATTGCGCTACAAAACCCCGAATTCATGTGTGAGCGCTGGCCGCATCCGTCTCATCCTTGTCAACAACGTAAAAGAGAAAATTTGATTCGTATTATTCGTTTGATTTTTCGAAAGTATTCCTTTTCGAAAAAAATAATTTATGCCTTTTCTCAAACTCCAACCGAGGTTGTACTTACGTGCTCAAGCAATGACACATTTTGAATCTGAGTACTCTTCAGTGCTTTTCTCCCCTTTCCTCTCCATTTCCATATTCACTGAAATAGGAGTGATCTATTACGAAGCTGACATAATGTCTGACAAGATAAAACAACGGGCGGAGAAGAATGCCGTTTCGGCGTACCCAAAGGATACCACCTGGACTGAAAAACCGATTCCGGGTTTGACAATTTCTACTTCGTTTGCAATTTGGTTACTTATTACGACGGTTGGCGTTCCGGCAATAACCCAAAAGTTTTACTACGTCGACGGTGATGGTGGAAACAGCTTTTCGTCGTATCTACCTCCAATTAGGCCTCTGGGATGGTCGATAATGTTTTTTAATAACTTGAACGTGTTGATCGCCTTTTGTGAAATCGCCTTGGGGAACCACATCAGTTTCATCCAGAGTGAATACCGAAATCTTTTGAAGGAGTACAGAGATGAAAAAACGGGCAAGCCGAAGAAGGCCGAATACCTCGAAGGATTTGCATACCTGAATACAGCCTTATCACTACGAGACATCTACAATGGAGGAAAGAAATGGTCAAAGATGTGGTCGACTTACAGTCTATGGGATCCATCCTATTCAAATCCAGAAAGTTTCGGATTTTTTATCGACGTTGGAAACGGTTGGTCCACGATACTTCCTTGCTGGTTGTGGAATTTTGCTATATTATGTCCACACTACTTTGCAGCAACTAAAAATGATGCAAGTGATGACTATTCTGCCGTTGTTCTGCTAGGCTTCATCGGTGCGTGTTCTTATTGGCAAGTCCTTTATGGTACCATTATATATTTCTTGAGTTTCTTGTGGAATAAACGATACGAAAATAAACCTTTAGCAGAAGTCCTTGGATTCGTTGGATTTGCGAACGGGATCTGGTTCTTCTTTCCTATTGTTTGTTTATGGGCAAGTTACAAACTTTTGCTCGATCGCGATCCACAATCAGTATTTTGGTTTTGAAGCAACGAGCGAAGTTGGAAAACGATAATGGAATTGGAACTACGAATCAACCACATTAATTTTCATTTTCACTGGTGCATCATTACGAAAGAGGTCATCTTGAACTCATTTTGTAGTTGAAGCTAAATTCTAGGGAAAACATCATCGATAGTACAGATAAGAGAGTAACAAACGAAATTCGACATACGTTCATTCCATGCAATCTTGATGCGTTGGCGGTTAAAACCGCTGAGGCATGTATTACGATACCAATAGAAAATGATAAGATGTAGAAAAGATATTATATAATGTTTAACGTTCTACAATAAATTTGAAAAACCCTTTCACTTGTTTTTCCAACACGCTTCCAACCTCGCGTTGCGTCTCAGTAATTAGTTCCTTACAAAAATACTGTAGTTTCGTATTATGTGCCCATATATATGTTGGATCCATCCATACTTTGTTTCTTTAGACATGCCAGAATGAGACGGACATATCGCTTTTCATGCAACGTGTGTGACATCAGAGACCTTTCCAAGCATCTTCAATCTGTTAGAGTCCATGACAGCAAATCGCCCAAGAGCGGCGCATTTGGCGAATGGTTCGACGAAAAGAGGAGCAGTAGGTTCGAATTCAACCTCGGCGTTTTCGAATTGGGAGAGCTCTGGAGGGTTGTCGACCTTGGCACCTCCGGTCTTCTTTCCCATCTTCCACAAGATCTTGGTCATCTTGCAAGCAACCTTGGCGGTACGAGAGAAGACAACAGGGCAGTATCCAGGCTTGAGGACACCAGGGTGTTCCTGGACGGCAACCAAAGCGGTGAAAGACTTGATGGGCTTAAGTTCTCCATCCTTTTCGTTGTAGATGATGTCACCAGGGTTGACCTTTTCGTCCTTGGCAATACCCTTGATAGAAAGACCAACGGAGTTACCAGGTCCAGCAGATTCAAGAACCTTCTTGTGCTGTTCGATGGAGAAAATCTTCTTTCCCTTGAGGTTAGATGGGACGAATCCAACTTGGTCACCAGGTCGAAGGGTTCCCTGTTCGACGGTTCCGCAAATAATTTGACCAACACCCTTAATGTTGTAGATGTTGGAAACAGGAAGACGAAGAGGAGCATCGGGTTCACGCTTGGGAGGAGTGATGAAGTTGTTGAGTGCATCAACAATGGACATTCCAGTGATCTTGTTCTTGGGGGTACGGTTGGCAGTCCATCCCTTGTACCATCCGCACTTGGCAGGGTCAACGGGATCGACCAAGTTGTCGCCGTTGAATCCGGAGTAAGGAATGAAAGGGACCTTCTTGGGCTTGAAGCCGATGGTTTGAAGCATCTTCACGAATTCGTCCTTGATTTCGTTGAAACGGTCCTGGGACCAGTTGCAGGCATCCATCTTGTTGATTCCAACAATGATTTGTTCAACACCCAAAAGGTAAAGAAGACGGGCGTGCTGACGGGTCTGACCCTCGTCAACTCCTGCCTTGGCGTCAGCCTTGGCAATGGCAGCTTCGAAACCTCCCTTTTCGGCAGGAACCAAAAGCATACCGACATCAGCGGTAGCAGATCCGGTGATCATGTTCTTGATGTAATCCTTGTGACCGGGGGCATCGACGATAGTGTAGTGGTACTTCTCGGTGAAGAACTCCTTGGTGTTGCACTGAATGGTAACACCACGTTCGCGTTCTTCCTTGCACGTATCAAGGTAGTATGCGAATCCGAAAGAAGACTTTCCCTTCTCGGCAGCGATTTCGTTAAGCTTGGCCATTTCACGCTCTCCGATACCTCCCATCTTGAAAATCAAGTGACCGCAAGTGGTCGACTTACCAGCATCGACGTGTCCGCAGACAACCAAAGACAAATGTTCTTTATCAGCCATGATAGAAATAGATTAGCTTGAATGAATGTATTAACTTGGTATTCAAATTGCGATTAAACAAGATTATGACTGTTTCACAACCAATGTAAAGGCGTGGGAAAGAGGAGAAGGAAGCTTTGCCGTGTAAATCTAGGCGAAAGATTTCGTGGCCACGGTTCGTGCACGTGAAAAAAAGGATTCCAGTAGTGCGGCGACGTGGTAAACATTTGGGGTTTCGGGAAATAGAAGGCTTTCGGCCTCTTAAGACGAAAATGGGGTCTCTGATTGGCTATGAAGGATCAATCGTGTTGGGCAATGGACAGGCAGCTAATTGCATTTCCCTTTCTAGTAGAGCTCGAGTGGATGAGATTCGTTAAAACGTCTGTCATCGTTCTACAACATTGCCACAGCGGTCCCGGGTGAAGAGTCACAATAAAACAACGTCATTCAACGAAGTCACGTGCCATATTGGATTCGTGCGATTACGAACGAGGTGGATTGGGTATTACCCTCATGCCCTCCTAATACTACCGTGGGTGGGCCTCCCCTGGCTCCCCCTGCTTTGCATGGTGCCCCCCCCCTTGGCTATCGAGCTTGTGGTTTGCTTTAGCC
>Ga0163111_10003424_pt1 | contig 10242 bp, 5 predicted proteins | sample CRUFie1St18metaG_FD_109645 | JGI IMG/M metagenome (GOLD analysis project Ga0163111, IMG submission 109645) | Marine microbial communities from the Costa Rica Dome - CRUD Field 142mm St18 metaG | ecosystem: Environmental > Aquatic > Marine > Oceanic > Photic zone | place: Costa Rica: the Eastern... | reverse complement strand
TCTAGTTGGAGTATTAGTAGGAGTTATAGATTTAGTAGGAGTTATACTTCTAGTAGGTGTTTGAGTTGGTGTTATAGATTTAGTCGGAGTAATACTCTTTGTTGGTGTTTGAGTTGGTGTTATAGATCTAGTAGGAGTAATAGATTTAGTAGGGGTATTAGAAGGTGTAATAGATCTAGTAGGAGTAATACTTTTAGTTGGAGTATTACTAGGGGTAATCGATCTAGTAGGTGTTATTGACTTAGTTGGTGTATTACTTGGAGTTATAGAATTAGTTGGAGTAATACTTCTAGTCGGTGTTATAGATCTTGTAGGAGTAATAGTTCTAGTAGGAGTAGGGCTTTCCCCAGGTGTTCCTGATACTGAAGGAGTAATTGATCTTGTTGGTGTTTGAGTAGGAGTTATACTACTAGTAGGAGTAATACTCTTTGTTGGTGTTTGAGTAGGAGTAATCGACCTTGTAGGAGTAATTGACTTAGTCGGTGTGTTAGATGGTGTTATAGAATTAGTAGGCGTTACAGACTTAGTTGGTGTATTACTAGGAGTAATCGACCTAGTTGGTGTAACACTCTTGGTTGGTGTATTAGAAGGAGTAATTGATCTTGTAGGAGTTACAGATTTAGTAGGTGTTATACTTTTAGTAGGAGTATTAGATGGAGTTATAGAATTAGTTGGGGTTACAGATTTAGTAGGAGTAACACTCTTGGTTGGTGTATTACTCGGAGTTATAGAATTAGTAGGTGTTACAGACTTAGTTGGTGTTATAGATTTAGTAGGAGTATTAGATGGAGTTATAGAGTTGGTAGGTGTCACCGACTTAGTAGGAGTATTAGATGGAGTTATAGAATTAGTAGGAGTAATAGATCTTGTTGGCGTTTGAGTAGGTGTTATTGACTTAGTAGGTGTTATAGAGCTAGTAGGAGTTTGAGTCGGGGTAATAGACTTAGTTGGAGTAATAGATTTAGTAGGAGTTTGAGTTGGAGTAATAGATTTAGTAGGAGTTTGAGTTGGGGTAATAGACTTGGTTGGAGTTACAGATTTAGTCGGAGTTTGTGTAGGTGTAATGCTCTTTGTAGGAGTTTGTGTAGGTGTAATACTCTTTGTCGGAGTAATCGAGCTAGTAGGAGTTTGAGTTGGGGTAATAGATTTAGTAGGGGTAACAGACTTGGTAGGAGAAGCTGTCGGAGTAATACTCTTAGTTGGAGTTATTGATTTTGTAGGAGTTTGAGTAGGAGTTATTGACCTTGTAGGGGTAATACTTTTAGTAGGAGTCTGAGTAGGTGTAATGCTTCTTGTAGGAGTAACTGATACAGTTGCTGCTATAGATTTAGTTGGAGTTATTGTTGGAGATACTGTAGGTGTAACTGTAGGAGTTGCGGTTGAAGTAGGAGTAGCTGAAGGGCTAGGAGCAATAAAAGCTTGAAATCCAAAAGGAACAAATACTATACCGTCACTTATCAATGAAGTACCAGAAGATGTATACTCCTTATTTGCTTCGTAAGAAGATACATAAACGTCCCTAATGTCAAACTTTTTAAATATACTCATTTATCTTATATACATATATTAAGCTATTTCACATAATCCGACATCGCTATAAAGACCGTTAGCATTAGTCGAACCATATTTTGAACCGTTAGATACAAATTTATTTGCAACTATACTGTTAAACTGATCATAAATTATAGATACACCATCTTGTAAAGTTCCAGTTCCAAAGTTTTGTGTTGTTGATTTTAATGACTTAGGACTTGGTCCATTTGCTTGGTCACAAGCAGTGTCTCCGTCAACGGTTGAAAATCCTCCATCAAAAGCATAAAGCGCAACTGAGCTAGGAGATGCTGTAGGAGTTATTGATCTTGTTGGAGTTGTTGTAGGTGTTATAGACGGAGTAGGAGTGGTAGAAGGAGATACAGGAGTTTTAGTAGGAGTAGGACTAGCCGTAGGTGTAGGTGTTGCTGTTATAGAAGCCCCACTACAAAGTTCAACCACATCTACAGCTTTATCACCAACTGCTTTTACCGTAAAGTAATAATTTTGAGGCCCTGATCCTTGATTATGAGATGAACCATAATATCCGGTTCCTATTTCAGTACTATTATATTTAATTGTATCACCTGGTTCTGGGTAAGCATTACTTCCGTTATTTCCTCCTCCTTTAACTAAAGCAACATCATAGGCGTAGTTACCTGAAGATACAGCGTTACAAGCAGCTGTTGCATGTGTATCGCCTGCACCACCATTCCAGCTAGCGTTTGAGGTAAATATTCTTATATCATGTTGAGCTACTGAAGGAGTAGGAGTAGGAGATTTCGTAGGAGTTGTTGTAGGCGTCAAAGATGGGGTAGGCGTTTCGGTAGTAGTTGGTGTTATAGACTTGGTAGGAGTTTGAGTCGGAGTAATAGACTTAGTAGGAGTAATAGATTTAGTAGGTGTATTACTTGGAGTTACAGAGTTTGTAGGTGTTACCGATTTAGTAGGACTATTAGTTGGAGTTATACTTTTAGTTGGGGTATTAGATGGTGTTTGAGTATTTGTCGGAGTTACAGTTTTAGTAGGAGTGTTAGTTGGCGGTACACTTTTAGTAGGTGTTATAGATTTAGTAGGGGTATTAGAAGGAGTTATAGAGTTAGTAGGGGTATTAGTTGGTGTTTGAGTATTAGTAGGTGTTACCGATTTAGTAGGGCTATTACTTGGAGTTATAGAATTAGTGGGAGTATTAGTTGGTGTTTGAGTATTAGTCGGAGTTACCGATTTAGTAGGTGAGTTTGAAGGAGTAATTGATCTTGTAGGTGTAACAGACGGAGTCTGTGTACTACTAGGTGTTTGTGTAGGACTAACTGTACTAGCTGGTGTTTTAGTATTAGAAGGTGTAATACTAGGAGTAGAGGTGTTAGTAGGAGTTATACTCGGTGTTGGACTATAAGTAGGAGTTATACTTTTTGTAGGGGTAACAGACTTAGTAGGGGTAACAGACTTAGTAGGAGAGTACGATGGAGTAATAGACTTAGTAGGTGTTACTGTTGGAGTTGCAGTCGGGGTTGCTGTTACGGTAGGTGTAGCAGATGGACTCGGTAATATAAAAGGCTGTTCACCGAACGGTAGAAAGACTACGCCAGCGTCAGTTAAACCAGTACCGGTTACTGTAAATAGTTTGGTAGCGTTATAGGAAGATATGTAAACATCTTGCTGCTGTAACGATTTCCAAACACCTTGCTGACCTAGTTGTTTCCAAATGCTCATTCATTAACATTCTCTCTATTAGTAATCAAGCTTAACTCTTATTAATGCTTCTTTGGTGAAGTCTTTTAAAAGAGGTGTTGAAAGTTTTGCTACTGCTAATAAATCGTTATTATCGTTATACAAACCAACTGCTGTGATATAAGATTGAGGGCTATCAATCATTACACTATGTCTTAATTCTCCTGAACCTGTAATATTAGAAGGGTTATTAGAGTAATTAAATTCAGCATTTCTACATCTTATGAATACGTAATTTGAAGTTACAGTTTCTTCAGATCTCAAAGCAAACGCTTCTGAACGTGATCCTGAATCAATAGATCTAAAAATAGCATCGTTATTATTGTGAGTAGTAAAGTTGTGAGCTCCACTACCAGATAAGTCTATATAACCACCGCTTACATTGAGCCATTCGTGATTCAAAGCAATAATACCTACATCTGGGAAAATCTTACCCCATTCTACTTCAGAGTTATTAACTACTCCTGATGATCCTGAATACAAAGAATAAACTCTTCCGGAATCAACAAACGTATCAGTAGTAGTATCTACACTATTATCAGTTAAAGTTAATAATTCACTTCCGCTTCTAAGTCTAAGAGTTAAAGAACCTGGGAATAATTTTTCTTTAAATCTTGCTCTTTCTACTGAAATAAATGCTACACTATCTGGTGTTACTGTTTCTGCTCCACTTGATGAAGCAAAAGTAAAGTCTGTATCTTCGTCTCCTAAAAGTAAAGTTCTAAACTGTCCATAGACTGTAGAGCTGTATGATTTAGATACTGCAGCGTCATATGCTTGAGCATTACTACCTGACCTGTTACCATAAGCTACTGAAAACTGAATAGAAGCTGTTGAAGAAGAATTCGGATCTTCGTTATATATGTTATAATAATAGTTACCACTACTTGCAGCAACTTGTGTTGAACTTGTAAAAGCAGCAGATAATGATACAGCGTTATTAGCCCAACAAGGAGCTGTTACTGCATCTGAACTTACTACTATGTCCTCTAAATCAAATCTTTTGTACGACATCTTCTTATGTATTTACTTTTATTATAGTTACTGGAATTGTTACTCTAGCTCCTGAATCTCTACCTATAATTTGAATAGTAGTTTGAAGTTGAGTGTTAGTTCCAAATAAAGTATTAACTGAAGTAGCAGTAAGGTTAATTGATGTACCTATTACAGTTTTAGATACATTAGTACCAAAAGTAGTTAATGTATTTAAGTTTTCTGCTTCTTCTGTGTTTATACCTACTCCTGTAAAGTTAGATAAAACTCTTACATCTGCAATCACTGCTGTGTATCCTCCTGATTCAAAAGTTGAAGTAGCTCCTAAATAGTTAAGAGTCTGTGGAGTTATAGCTAATGATGCTCCTTGTTTTAATCTTATTGATGCATATCCAGCTTCTAATAAAGGTAATTTAGAAGTACCTCTAGGTAATGTCGCTAGTTTATATTTCATTACTTTAGTTTCATCAGGAAATGCTTCTAATAAAGGCATATTTTCAATAGCCTGACCATAGTACTGTGATCCTGATGGATGTGTTGGATTATATAATGTATAATCTATTTCATCATCTGATAATGCAAATTGTGTTATCTTGAAAGATCCATCACCTCTAGCAAGGGCTTCTCTTCCTTTTTTTGTTAAAATAGCGTCAACTGTTACAACGCCGTTATTTAAATATCCCATTTTACTTTTATTCTTTTATATAAATATATTAAATTAAACTTTTATTACTTTCTTTTCTATACACTACCGCTAATCAAATTAACGTTACCGATATTCCATATAGCTTGCCCTCTACTATCAATATATAAAATATCTCCCGTATCTACAACTAATAGTTTTTTATCTGTTACTAAAGCAATTTGATTATTATCTGCTTCGTAAATACTATCTCCTATTAATTTATAAATTTGCCAAGTGTCTCCAAGTACTGATGTTGCATAATTTATACGAAATGTATTTGCTACACCACCGCCTGCTCCAATTCTATTATTATAAGAAACGAAAGGTCCTTTATCTTTATCATAAGAAGGGTATCTTCTACTACCAGTTTGAATAAAAATCTGAGTGAATGGATGTGTAACACTACCACTTATTGGGGTTGATCCGAAGGTTGTTGCAAATGTTCCGTTAGATTGAATAAATTCCCAATCACTACTTCCGTTCTTTATTAAAAATGGTTCTCCTGATTCAAAGCTATTGAAGTTGCTAAATAATCTTCCTTTTTGATCAGCTAAAGCATGGTGATGAGATCCTAATGCACTACCTGATATATGTATAAAACCACTATTAGCTGTTCCTAAATTTTGAGCTCTAACATTAAACGTATCATCGTTAACGTGTAGATATCTTGCATTAGGGGTAAGAGTATTTACAGAGCCGCTAATAGTAAATAAAGACCTTGGTTGGTTAGCAGCATAAGCAAAATTCTTATCTAGGGTAAAAATAAAGTCTCTGTATAGGTTAGAATCTCCTGATGATGAAGCTATTTGAACATCATCTGTATCACTTGCAAATAATATACCTTGAAAAGAGTTACCTGCCAGGGCTGGGGATACTCCATACTGTGCTTCAGTTGTTTCACTACCGTCAAATCTTGCATTTATGATTCCTGAATCAGTATAAAAAGAATCTTGTACTGATGCTGTTACTGCTGTACCATCTATTATCTGCTGGTAGTTAAGAGGCCTTGAAGTAGAACCTGATCTTTGAGAATCTATATTAAATATATACTGAGATGTTCTATCTTGCTCTGTGTTATTAATTGTTGCGTTATATTCGTTATTAGAAAAGTCAATAAACGGTGAAGGGTCAAAAGATACTTCTGCACACGAAGCTGTAGTAATCGACTCTGAAGGAAAATAAACATCAGGGGATATATCAAAATTGTAATGAGTTGAATATGCTGTTCCATTTATTACGTTAAGGTCTATATCATCTCCTGCAGTATTGGATATAGTAATCTTTGTCAAATTAGCTATATCAGCTGTTCTGTTGTTACCAAAACAGTCTTCTATACTTACATTACATTGAGATGCAGTATCGTCAGTAGATGTACCAGATCCGGTAAAATGTATTAATATTCCTCCTGATCCTGGATTTACTGATTTAAATTGTGTATTTCCGTAAGTTGGCATAATGTTAAATATCTATCTTTACTAATATTGACATTTCTGTATCAGCTGGTTTTCTTACTGGTTGAGCAAGTTTACCTATAGCTAACAAGTCTTGTCTATCGTTATATAATCCTACTGTGGTTATGTATGGTTGAAAATCTGATCCTGTTACATTATCTGCTAATATACCAGATGGTCTTAAATAACTACTACCGCTATACTCTAAATTAGTGCTACCTGATTGAGCAGTAGGGTTAAAAGTATAGTTATATTCGTAATCTGATAGTTTAATATTAAAGTTAGACGTATAAACAGAAACGTTACTTTTCCATGTTAGCTCTACTAAACCAGGTGCATTAGCTATAGTAGCAGGATTAGCTCCATAAAGCGAACCGCTTTCAAATACTTGAGCCATAATACTATCGTTTACTATGACTTGACCGTGTCCATATATGACATTACCTACTATATCTCCTGTTGTAGACCCTGTCCTTAGATTTCCTTCAGCATCATCTACTAAATAGTAAACACTATGGCTTAAAATAACTGAGCCTGGTTCTATATGAGTTCCGTACTTATCTTTTGGTATAGAATAAACAGCTCCTCTAGAAGAAAGTTTTCTAGATCCTGATACACTATAGGATGATTCTATATAATTATCCCATGCAACTATTCTTATATCTTCATTTTCACTTCCAGTTCTTTGTAAATCAGTATTGTAATTATCAGCTACTATACCAGAACCGGTTTTAAAGTTAGAGTAATACAATTGGTTAAGACCTCTTCTTACTATTACTTTATTACTACCTTTATTTATAGAGTATGAACTTGTATAATGCTGGTCTGCATTAGGTCCTGTTTCTATATATGAATGTGTATTATGTAATGTTCCCATATCTTATTAACAATTTTGTCCTAATTCATTATCACAAGCCCTAGTGTATGTGCTAAATTGTTCTGAACCGTCTATAAACTTACCAGTTGGTACTGCAGTAACTGTTGTTGTAGAGGTTACTTTCATAATTACTACTGTACCGTTACAGTTTACACCGTCGGTTACTACTTCACACCTTATAAATGTATTCAACGTAATACAGCCGGCTGATACCAATCCACTACAACCGTGAGTAGCATGTATGTATCTTGATCCAACAACTGAGCCGTCACTACAGTCTATTTGATCCCATAGGTAACAGTCGGTTGCAGTCGATGTAGGTGTTGGTGTTGGTGTAGGAGTACTAGTCAAAGAAGGAGAAGGTATTTCACCTGAAGGTGTCATAGTAGGTGTTGGTGTAGGAGTACTAGTCATAGAAGGAGAAGGATCTATAGCAGGTCCTGCTGTTCTTAATTTATATTTTAATTCATCAGGGTTTTCGTACTTATATATATTTGCTCTATTTAACTCTCCAGGATAGAAATTAGGCTTTATATTACTACCGCTTAATTCTCCATCGTATCTTGCTTCTTCATGTTCATGATATGTCTTAATTCTTTCCCCATCAGGTGTCATTACGCTAGCCGAATAAGAAGCAGTTAAAGGATTAACTAGTTCAGTAGATACAATATTACCGAAATGACCTCCTGAGCTACCGGTTAAATCTAATATCTCTATAGAACTGGTCAAAGCAATATTACCTTGTACGCTAGTAGTTTCAACTGTTTGCTGTTGACTTCCTGATATCTGTATTTGTTTATATTTACTTCTTTCTAAGACGTGAGGCTTAATAATTATACCAGAACTTAGTGAAGTTCTTGCAGGGACAAAGTCTTTAATCGATTTGAATAATACGTTGTCATAAAACTTATGAATACGTACTAAATCGTTATAATTGTGGCTTCCTGATATAATATAGTTAGCATTAGTATTTTGAGTATAAGAACTACCTGTAAGTAGGTCTCCTAATATAGCACTAGCTGAATTTGCTAATTCAGTATAGCTACCGGAATACCTATAACCAGGATCTCCTAAGAAGTTATCTATATTAAAGTCACCACTTTGTGAAGCTATAAAGTAATCGTTTATTTCGTCATCTACTATATGAGTAGGGGAAAATCCTACTTCTGTATTATGTAAATCATCTGAGTACTTTTTTTCTTGCTTTACGATAGAAATATAAGAAGATAGGGTTGTACCCTCTATACTACCGGTATTATCTATTCTTACTTTACCTAACGAAGAAGTAAAGTCAACATAAGGTCCTAAGTTAGGAGTATTATTAGCTGCATTAGATGCCGAGTCTACTAATGAACCTCCTACTGTACGAACAATAAGTCCGTTGTGTGTTCCTGATGCTCCAGTATAATTATTATGAGTTGGTATACCAAAACTAGCTATTAAAGCTTTTACACCTCTTTCAGTACCTTTTGATTTTAAGAGTAAAGGTAGATTGTGGTACATTCTTTTATATACTTCTGTTCTATATTTTTCTTCAGATGTTACTTCAGTTGATGCAGAAGTAAATGTATTTACTAACTCACTACCTGTATTATAAAGTTCGCCTGTATAGACTTTAAATAAATCTTCTATACCTCTATTACTATTATATAGTTTTACTCCAAAGTTTCTTAATGCTTCTTCTACTAATCCGTCAGGAACTCCTGTACCAGATCTATTATCTGCATTATACTTATCTGACATTGCTTTAGAATATATCCAGAGATTATCAAAATGCTGTCCTAACATATCAGTAAATGTTACAAAAGGACTATTATTTGGATCGTCTATAATAAAAGTAGGAGTTATAGTACTTAGTTTAGATTGGTTCTCTGCATCAAAATTACTAGCAGATAGTATATTATCGTTGTACCAAGAACCTGTGGCAGATCCGGTTTCTACCAGGTAAGGCTTTGAGTCAGAGTTCTGTTTAGGCCATGAGTATGAACCTGAACCATAATATAAAAATCTTTCGTAATGATCAAAATTATCTATAATATTTTTTATACTGGCGCTATAATGAGCTAAAGTACCGGCTGATACTCCTGAAGAGGCTCCTGATCCTGTAAGGGTGTAAGAAGTTTGATAAGAGGTAATAAGGTTGAGTTTATATTGAAAATTTTTTAATCTTTCCTCAGCTGAGCTAAAATGTACGTATGAACTAATATCAGAATAGTCTATACTTAAATTTATACTTTTTTCTTTGAATAAGGAATTTAACTCTCTATACGTTTCATTTATTGGAAAATCAAATAAATCGTTATAACTAAAGTATTCAGTAGAATTTATTACTTCTTTTTCTTCTTCTATATTAAAGTTAGGACCTTGTAAATAAGGTATAGTAATTTCGTCTGGTATAATATCACCTGTAATTTCATATGCTATTGAATCACTAACTAAAGTATCGATAGTACATAAACTCTTTAAAGTATATTCTACTGGAAGGGGTTGGTACAGCTTTACTACTACTGATGTGAAGTCTCTATAAGGTTGAGTATCTACATTAAGAGCTATAATTAATTCATTGCTTCCAAAATTTAATCTAAAATCTTGTAAATATGAACTACTCTCTAATTCTTTTTTGAGAGTTTCAGTAGCAGTCTGTATTACTTCGTCTGAAGCTTCTGTGCTTAATAATCTTATTTCAGTTCTATCTGGTGATATTTCTTCAATAAAAAATCTTACAGGTACTTTATTTTCAGTATATAAATCATCTAAAAAGTTATATACTAACTTTACATCTCCATCAGTATACCCTCTAGTAACTATGTCACTTAAAGGATCAACTACCATTTCGGTTACTCCGCCGTCATTATCTTTTTGAGAACCCTGTAAAAACCTTTGGTCTGAGTAGTTATCAAAACTATCTAGTAGAACATCATCTAATGAATATAAATGTAATTCTATTTTATTTTCAAAAGCTTTAAATGCACTGT
>Ga0163111_10003422_pt1 | contig 10244 bp, 9 predicted proteins | sample CRUFie1St18metaG_FD_109645 | JGI IMG/M metagenome (GOLD analysis project Ga0163111, IMG submission 109645) | Marine microbial communities from the Costa Rica Dome - CRUD Field 142mm St18 metaG | ecosystem: Environmental > Aquatic > Marine > Oceanic > Photic zone | place: Costa Rica: the Eastern... | reverse complement strand
ATACCTCTGGTACCACAGGGCTTCCAAAAGGAATTGTGAGAGACATAGGTGGTCACATCGTAGCTCTTAAGTGGACAATGAAAAACATTTATAACATTAAACCAGATGATGTTTGGTGGTCGGCTAGTGATATTGGTTGGATAGTTGGTCATTCTTATATCGTATACGCGCCATTATTTTATGGTTGTACAACAGTTTTATTTGAAGGAAAACCAGTAGGTACACCAGATGCTGGTGTCTTTTGGAGAATAATTTCAGAGCACAAAGTAAAATCTCTTTTTACTGCCCCGACTGCGATAAGAGCTATTAAAAAAGAAGATCCTAATGGAGAATTTTTTAAAAAATATGATTTAAGTAAGTTTGATAAACTATTTCTTGCAGGAGAAAGAGCTGATCCTGATACAATAAAATGGTTTGAAAAACTTTCAAATTCTCCTGTTATTGATCATTGGTGGCAAACAGAAACCAGTTGGGCAATTACATCTGACTGTACTGGAATAGAGTCATTTCCAGTTAAGTATGGATCAGCTTTTAAACCAGTTCCTGGTTACGATTTAAAAGTTTTGAACTCAGAGGGCAAGGAAGTTTCGGCAGGTAAAATGGGCGATATAGTTGTAAAACTTCCCTTGCCTCCAGGAACTTTTCCAACTCTGTGGGGTGCAGATAAAAGATATAAAGAAAATTACATGACAACTTATCCTGGTTATTATCAAACTTATGACGCTGGTCATATTGATGAGGATGGATATGTGTGGATTATGTCTAGGACAGATGATATAATAAATGTGGCTGGTCACAGGCTTTCAACAGGAGCGATCGAAGAAGTTTTAGCAGAACACTCAAATGTTGCAGAATGTGCTGTAATCGGTATTGCTGATAAACTTAAAGGACAACTGCCAATAGGTTTGTTAGCTCTTAAAGCAGGTGTTACAAAAGATAAAAAAGAAATTATAGATGAATGTGTAAAAATGGTAAGAGAAAAAGTTGGTCCTGTAGCAGCTTTCAAAATAGCAATTATTGTAAAAAGGTTGCCTAAAACAAGATCTGGAAAAGTATTACGAGGAACTGTAAGAAAAATTGCTGACAACGAACCATATAAGATGCCTGCAACAATAGATGATCCTGTTATTTTAGATGAAATTAAAGAAGATTTAATTAAAAATAATATCTTAAAAATTTAATGGTTTGCCCTTAGACTCGACTAAAATTTTCCCATCAGACATCACTAATACTCCATTTACTATAGTCCCGACTGGAAATCCCTTTACTTTATAATTGTGAAAAGGTGTCCACCCACATTTGCTTGCAATCATTTCATTCTTAATAGTAACTTCTTTATTCATATCAACAATTGTGAGATCTGCATCAAAACCCTCTTTTATAAAACCTTTATTTTTTATTCCAAAAATTCTGCATGGATTTTCACACATTAGGTTAATCAGTTGGCTCAATTTAAGTTTTCCATTGTTCACATGGTTGATCATAACAGGAAAAATGGTTTGAACACCAGGCATTCCAGAAGGTGTATCTGGATATTGTTTATCTTTATTAACTTTTAAATGTGGGGCATGATCAGAGCCCAGAACGTCCACAATATTATTTTTAATTGCAACCCACAGCCGGTCATAATGATCTTTTGATCTTAATGGAGGGTTCATTTGTGCGTAAGTGCCTAATTTATCATAACAGTCTGGTGCATATAAAGTTAAATGTTGAGGTGTTGTTTCAAAAGTAACATTTTTCTTATGCATCGCTAAAAAATCAACCTCTTCTTTTGTGGAAACATGCAATATATGAATCTTTTTATTATATCTTTCTGCAATTTTAACCACTCTTCGCGTAGATGAAATTGCACATTCAACATTTCTCCATTCGGGATGAGAGTGAACATCTCCTTTTTTTCTAAATTTTTTTCTCAAATTAATAATATCTTCATCTTCAGAATGAATAGAGACTATTCTATCGCTACTTGAAATTACTTTTTCAATGTCAGCTTCTTTATCAACCAATAAGTTACCTGTTGAAGAACCCGCAAATAGTTTAACGCCGCAACAACCTTCAACATTTTTTAATTTTTTTAATTGTTCAGTATTATTTGGTGTTGCTCCAAAGTAAAATGCATAATTACTATGCATCCTATTTTTAGCTGCATATAATTTTTTTTCAAACTCAATTAAATTTGCCGTTGGCGGATTAGTGTTTGGCATTTCAAACAAAGATGTGACTCCCCCTAAGACTGCTGCTCTACTTCCGCTTTCTAAATCTTCAGCATCAGTAGATCCGGGCTCCCGGAAGTGTACCTGGGTATCTATTATACCTGGTAAAATTAACTTATTGGTAGCATCATAGACCTTAGAACTATTTAATTTAATTTCACCTATTTTTTTTATTATATTTCCTGATAATCCAAGATCAGTTTTGGTTAGTTTACCATTTAAATAACAGGAGCCATTTTTAATGATTAGACTATAATTATCTGACATATTTTTTAACGATATAATATTGTATAAGTAACAATTATGAAAAAAGATCAAGTAGTTATTTTAGAAAAAAGAGGAGTGATCTTAATAAGTGGTATTGATGCCGGCGATTTTCTTCAAAATATTATTACAAATGATATTAAAAAGGTTTCAAAAGAAAATTCTATTTTTGCAGCTATATTAACTCCACAAGGTAAATATTTAAGTGAATTTTTTATTATCAAAAATCAAAATGGGTATTTACTAGATTGTAGCGAGGACTCAACCGAAGAAATCATAGAAAATTTATCTAAATACAAGTTAAAATCGAAAATTGAAATCAAAAATGTGTCTTCAGAATTTGTTATTGGTGTAATTAGTCTGGAGAAATTCCAGCAACTACAAAAGGAAACAAAATTGAATAATACTATTTATTTTAGAGAAACACCCATTTTTTCTGATCCAAGAAGCAAAAAATTGGGTGCAAGAATATTATCGAATCTAGATAAACTTTATTTAACAATTAAAAAATTAAATTTAAAAATTGTAAACGATAATGAGTATTATTCTCTGGCTCATAGATTAGGAATTCCAGAAAAAGGTCTTAAAAATTTAAAAGGACAACTATTCGGTTTAGAGGCGAATTTCGAATTTCTCAATGCTATCGATTTTAAAAAAGGTTGTTTTGTAGGTCAGGAAAATACTGCAAGAATGAGAATGAAAAAAAAATTAAGAAGAAGATTGGTATCCATTGTAACCGAATTTAAAATAGAGCGAGATAGCAACATTATTAAAAATAACCAAATTATTGGGAAAGTTTTGATAGATAAACCATATCCATTTGGTTTAATCAAATATAGTGATGATGTATCTGAAAATTTAATAGAGGAAAATCTATTCATTGATGATAAAAAAGTGAGTCTAATTATTATAGATAAATTTTTAAAAAAAGAAATTAATAAATAATATTAATTATGAAAAAATTTATTAATGAAAAAAATCTTTTATTTCTAATCTCATTGCTTTTTATTGTTTTTGTTTTTATAAATTTTGTTCATAATAAATATGAGAGCTACAAAGAGATAGAAAGTGGTAATTACTTTAAATTAAATAACTCTGATTTTAAAGAGAACATAAATCTCAAACTTAGATCTGAAGAAACATATGAGAAGATTCTTGAAAAAGAATGTGAAGTTACCGGTAATATGCATGATCGTCACAAAGTAAGATGGCTTAAAGCTAGCTTGATGAAAAACATTTTTCAAATATCAGATAAGTTAAATTCAAACCTTCCCTACTATGTAAATATCCTGATCCATTCTTTTTTAATTTTTTTAACGCTTTTATTTATTGATAGAACTTTTCAAATTAATAAAGAATTTATAATTTTTTTTCTACTTTATATTACTTTTATATTTCAAAACTATCTTGGTGAATACTCTTACTCAATTTTTGAAATGTTTTTTGCGTCAGCGGCACTATATGCAAGCAAGAAAAAAAATATATATTTATTTTTAATTTTTACAACTATGGCTGTGCTAAATCGAGAAAGTGGTTTTATAATTTTATTAACCTGGCTAATTTTTAACAATAATTATAAAACATTTTTTATTTCTAGTATTTTAGTTTTTTTAATATTTTTAACTATTAATTTTAAAACAATTAATTGCATGATTAATCCAAAATTTTTTATTCCTTTTGAACCACAGAAAGGACAAGTGAATGTAAATAATTTTCAGTCAATTAATTTTTTATCATTAATAAAATTATTTTTAATAAATTACATACTTCCATTTGGAATAATTTTTTATAATATTTTAAAATACAAAATTAAAAATAAGTTTTTTATACTTATAGTATTAATTTATTTAATTACTTTTTTAATTGCTACACCAGTACACCACATGGCTGTAAAATTAATTATCTTACCATTAATAATTTTATCTTTTTATTTACCGAAAAAAATTAATTAATTTTATAGCCACAGGCAAAGAAATATTTTTGCAGCACTTTATAAATAAAAATAAGTTTAATCTTTTCAAAGTTAGAAAGATTACTTTTTTGAAATTTCAAAAAATCTCCTCTGTAAGCTTGGTTTATTAAAGACAAATTATTTTTTAAATCAATTTTATTAATATTTTTTTTAAGAATTGTAATTGATTTATAAACTATGTCAGAATTTAAATAATACCTCATTCTGTCTAATTTACTATTTAAAAAAAGATTTTTATTTTTTTTGTTGTAATAGTCTTTCCAATATTTTCTTTCACGAAACATAGATCTTAAAATAACTTTTTCTACATTTGAATTTTTCCCATTAAATATTTTTTTTTCTATATGATGCATATAAAATAATGCTTTAGCGTAATTGTATGTTAATTCTGGACCTACTTTTAAAAATTTAAAATTATTTTCAACAAGTTTCTTTAAAGTATATTTTGACTGATAATCAGTAGAATGAGCTTCAAAAACAAAATTTCCATTCTTACTGATCCTTTTTTTTTCAGAAAATTTTTTAAATTTTGGAACCACTACTTTTGAGTGCATATATTTCATCCCTGGCTCAATCACCAATCCAAATTTTTTATTTTTAAATTTTAAATCATTTAAAACAACTTTGAACTGCTTGTATTCTTCTATAATTTGTTTTTTTTTTGTTAAAGAAATTTTATTAGTATCTCCACTACCTGATAAAGGAACTTCAGTCCCAATTATTAAAAATTTATTTTTGATTTTTTTTCTAATTTCGGAAGAATTCAAAATTTTCTTTGTTCTTTCGAAGATTATCTCATTATTAATATACTTATCATCCTTACATTTAATGGATGTATCTACGTGAATTTTGCAATAATTTTGTTTTAAAAAATCTCCAATTAATTTGATGGAGTTTTTCATCGCTTTTTTTTTAGAATTATTTTTCCACGGTAAAGGACCTAGATGATCACCTCCTAGGTATAAATTTTTACTTTTAAAATTTAGATTTTTACAAATTTTTGAAATTTTATTAACAAATGTTTTTGGTGTATTTTTAGTATACCCACCATTCTGGTTTACCTGATTAGATGTGCATTCAATTAAGCAGGGAAGTTTTTTAATTTTGCAAAAATATAAAATTGTTTGAATTACATCAAAATTAGATGTGCAAAAAGAGGGTAAAGCCTTTTTTTTTATAAGATTATTAATTTTCATGATTAAAAAAATTAATCCAATATTTTAATTCTAAATATTCTGTCACTGAGCCAAAATGAATATACTCATTTAGTTTAAAACAACTCACCTTACATAACTTTTTATCAAATAAAAATTTAAAATAATCGTCTAAAAGTATTTCTCTTTTTATTTTATTTGATAAATGAAATTTTTTAAGATTTTTAAATATATCTGTGTTTTTTACCCAAAAAAAACCTGCGTGTCCTAATTCATGGACTCTAGTAGTATATTTTTTTACTTGTATAGATTTAATATTGTTTTTTTTTAAATCTATGGTTGTGTGAGAGTTTGTCATTTTTTTTTGTATTTTAGAAATATCAAAAGCAAAAAGAACAATATCTGGATCATTTTTTTTTAATAAACTCTTAAAGTTTTTTTGATCAAATATCCCGAAACAATCACAAGATAATATAAAAAAATTTTTCAAGTCTTTAATATAATCAAAAGACTTTTCAAAAGTTTGAAGCATTGATTTGGTTCTGTTTATCTTAAATTTTAAATATTTAGCATCTAAAGAATTGAAATAATTATCATTAGTTATTATGATCTTTTTTTTCAAACCAAATTTTTCAAAAATATAGTCATATGCTTTAAAATTTTTAATTTTAAGAAAGGGTTTTTTCTCTTTTAAAGTTTTTACTCTTTTGCCTTCTCCAGCCATTAACATAACACTGTCGTACTTTAAATTTATGCTTTTTTTAAAATCATTAGTTAAGGTATTTTTCCATTGTATAAAATTTTCGTACTGATAAGGATCTCCTAGATGAACAAATTTTTTTACTTTGTAATGATTAATCTCTATTTTGTTTTTTAAACAAAATTCTAAAAAATCTATAATGTAAGTTTCATTTTTTTTTTTGTAATTTTTCTTATTCAATCTATTATCGAAAAACTTTTCAAAATATTGAAAATCTTGAAAATAATAACACCCAATAGCTAAATGATTGTTCCGATAGTTATCTGTAATAGATTTTTTTTTAGAAACTTTAACGATATTATTTTTTTTATTACATAAAAAAAAATCAGAGTGTGGATTAATTTCAAGATGAGGATGAAAACCTGCATGACTGAATACAACAATTTTTTTATTTCTGATAATTTCATCTGGAGATTTAAAATCCCATTTCCAATTAATATCAGAGTAAGATATAAAAAATTTATTTTTTTGAATAATTTTTTTTAATTCTTTTCTTGCTAGATCTATAGAATGTAGCGGTCCAAATTTATGGTTTTTGATCTTAATAAAAGTAGTATTTTTTCTTTTATAATTTTTTTTTATATAATTATATTTTTTTTTGTTACATATTAAAATCAAGTGAGTCTTACTGGATGGAAAATTAGCTACAATATTATCAATTATCCTAGAGTGTGAAGAAGTTCGAAGAAATGGTTTATAAGTCTTATAGCCGGCATTGGTAAATCTCGTACCTAAGCCGCCTAAAGGGATAATTAAAAATTGCTTCATTATATAATTAAGTTTTGTATAAGTTAAATTTAGGTTTAATATAAAACATGTCTTATAATATAAGTTTAGTATTACCATGTTATAACGAAGAAAAAAACATTCCATTTTTATGTAAGGAATTTTTAGACTTGCCTCTTCAAAATTATAATGCAGAGTTAATTTTAGTTAACAATGGGTCAACTGATAATACCAAAAGTCAAATCGAGCATGAAATTAGAAATAATAAATCGTCAAGAGCGGTAATCAAATTAGTTAACTTAAGTTTGAATAAAGGTTATGGAGGAGGAATTTCTGAAGGCTTAAAGAAAGCTAATGGAGAATATATTGGATGGGCCCATGCTGATTTACAAACCCCATTAATAGATTTTTATAAATTATTTTTGAAAATCAAAGATAAAAAACAAATATTTGGTAAAGGTGTAAGAACTAATAATAGGGGTTTTGACGGAATTGTAAGTAGATTTCACGAGTCGTTGGCTTCAATAATTCTCGGAAAAGAAATGAAGGAAATTAACGCTCAACCAAAAATTTTTAATAAAGACCTAATGAAGTATTTTACAAGCATGCCTTATAAGTGGACTACTCTAGATACCTATGTATTTTATATTTGTTTAAAAAATAACATTGAAATTGAAACCATTGATGTCGTTTTTAACCTTCGAAAGTACGGTCAATCGAAATGGAAAAATAATTTAATTAATTTTGTAAGCCATATTTTTTTCAATATTATTTACTTATTTAAATTAAGATTTTTTAGAAATAAATAATGACACAGGAAAATTTCATTCTAAATTTTTTAGAGAAAGTTTGTCGTTCAAATATTTATTTATTTTTGATTTCAAGATTTATCATTGGAAGATATTTCTCAAAATTTATATATGACAACGATTTTAAAATAATAAAGATACTAGAAAGAAAAAATTTTTTTAAAAAAAAAAGACTGATTATTGATATAGGTGCGAATGATGGAATGAGCTATAAAATCATGCGAAAATTTTCCAAAAGTGCAAAAATTATTTCTTTTGAGCCTAATGAAATTAATTTTAAAATTTTAAAGGGCTTGGAGCCTTTGGACAAATTATTTACTTGTAAAAAGGTAGCGTTAAGCAACATCAGAAAAAAACAATCATTTTTTACGCCATATTTTAAAAAATATGCTATTTCACAAATGGCAGGTATTAGTAGAACCGGTGTCAAAAAAAGACTGCAAAGCTCTCTATATATTAAAAATCTTTTTAAAAAAATAATTTTAAAAAAGGAAATATTGTTAACAAAAAAATTAGACGACTATAAACTTAATCCTTTTTTTATTAAAATTGATATTGAGGGGCACGAATACGAATGTATTTTAGGGTCATTAAGCACAATAAAAAAAAATAATCCAATTATTATGGTTGAGTATGATAAAGCTGTTTGTGATAAGATTTATACTTTGCTTAAAAAGTTTAATTATCGAAAATTTATTTATGATAAATATAGTAAAAAAATAGTAAAATTTAATGGCCAAGAAATATTTAATATTTTTTTTATAAGCAAAAAAATTTTAGAGATTTAGTAAATGATAATAATAAAACACAGAGTAAATAATTCTAGAAGTTTGAGTAAACTAAATAAAAACTTTGGGGTTGAAATTGATCTTAGATCTATAAATAAAGATATTTATCTTCATCACGATCCCTTCAAAAAGGGAGAAAAGTTTAAAAATTGGATTAAGAAATACCATCATAAGCTTATCGTCTTGAATGTGAAAGAAGAGGGTTTGGAAGATCAAATTTTAAAAGTGCTTAAAAAGCATAAAATTAAAAATTTTTTTTTTCATGATCAAACATTTTCAACACTTCTTAAAAATATGAAAAAAACAAAAGTTTCCGTTAGATTTTCAGAATATGAAGGTTTAAAAAAAATAGAAGAATTGTTTAAAAAAATAAAATGGCTATGGTTAGATAATTTCAGTGAAATAAGAATAGAAAAAACTTTTTATAATTACTTAAAAAAAAACAATGTAAAAATTTGCGTTGTATCTCCTGAATTGATTAATAAAAGAAGAGAAAGTGAGATAAAGAGGATTATAGCTTTTTCAAAAAAAAATAAAATAAAATTTGATGCAGTTTGTACAAAAAAACCAAATAAATGGAAAAAGTATATAAATGAAACTAAATAAAAACTTATTTAAAAACTTTCAGAAAAAAAATATTAATTTCATAACTATTGATGGAATTACTTGTGCGGGAAAAAGTTTATTTGCTAATTTACTTAAAAATAATTTAAAAAAAAACTTTAAATACATTTTTATTTTAAGTAAAGATTTATTCTTATTTCCAAGACACAAAAGGATAAGAATAACAAAAAAAATCAAGAATTCAAAATTTAACCAAAATTACTTACATTACGATATTTCAAAATTAAAAAAATTATTAAATTTTTTAGCTGGTAAATCAAAAAGTAAATCTTTAATTTTGAAAAACCTATACAATCGAAAATCTGGAAAAAATAATTTAACAATGAGAATTAATTACATTCCAGAAAGGCTAATAATATTCGAAGGGATTTACGTAAATCAAGATATAAAATTTATAAAAAAACCGATTTTAAGAATTCTACTAATAGAAAAAGTTTATGAATCTTTATCAAGGAAGATTCAAAGAATAAGAGATAAAAAAATTTCAATTCAGTCAGTAGTTACGGAATTCGTAAAAATACATCTACAGAGTTTTAAAAAGTATTTGTCAGAAAATAATTTTGATATATCGTTTATAGATCAAAATAGAAAATTTCAAACAATACAAAGTGGAAAAATAAAACAACTTAATGACATTAAATTATTTTTAAAAAAACATTTGTACTAATTTTTAATTTTTAAAAAGCATTTATAAGCCTGGAAAGTGATGCTAAGATTCCATAACCACTCAGTTCAATAAATGCAATAATTAATATAATTAGCACTATTCTTTTATTTTTTTTTAGGTATTCAATCATTTACATGTCTATTTGGTGCGGTCGGAGAGACTCGAACTCTCACGGGAAACCCACACGCCCCTCAAGCGTGCCTGTCTACCAATTTCAGCACGACCGCTTTAATAATGCGACAATAAATGAATGACAATATTAGT
>Ga0163111_10003421_pt1 | contig 10246 bp, 10 predicted proteins | sample CRUFie1St18metaG_FD_109645 | JGI IMG/M metagenome (GOLD analysis project Ga0163111, IMG submission 109645) | Marine microbial communities from the Costa Rica Dome - CRUD Field 142mm St18 metaG | ecosystem: Environmental > Aquatic > Marine > Oceanic > Photic zone | place: Costa Rica: the Eastern... | reverse complement strand
CGTTTCAGGCGGTGAATCAGACGTCGAGCGCGAGCACGTCGACCGGAATGACGGCGGGGAGCGGCGGGAGCGGACGGGCGAAGCGCGCGGGGGCGGGGGCGCGAGGGAGCGGGACGCCGCCGAGCGGGGCGGTGAGCAAGCCGACGGCGCGAGGGGGACGGGCGGCGGCGAATCAGGGTGGGTTCGGGATGGGGTACGTCGGACGAAACTCGATGCACATTCCGCACGGGAACACGGCGCTGAGCGTGAAGGCGGACGAGGAACGATTGAACACGATCACGGATGAGAAGGAGAGAAAACGGCTCAAGCGTTTGTTGCGAAACCGCGTGTCGGCGCAGCAAGCGCGAGAACGGAAAAAGGCGTATCTCGCGTCTTTGGAACAAACGGAGGCGCAAAAGGCGAACCGATTGCACGAGTTGGAAAACCGCGTGACGACTCTGGAAAGAGAGAACCAAATGCTTCGTCAAGTTATCCAAACCGTCACTCGTCGCGCCGTGCCGCCGAACGCGTCAGACTTCCAAGTTCCGGCGATGTGATCATAGATTCTTTTATTAGAGCGCTCCACTAGACGCCATTCATTCATGTTGCATCCGATGCTCCGATGTGGTACCTTACGTGTTACGAGGACCTGGATGCTTGATTATCAATCTTTGTTTCAATGTTTATCGAATGCTATTCACGCTATCATTCCGCGCCGACCCTCTACGCTCGTGTTCTACAACGAACGGACACCTGTCGCGCGCTCTGTGCTCGCGAGCGAATTTCTGAGTCATCATGTCATCATTCGTCGGTGAGTTCAATCACTTCGTCTTTGCCCGTTTCATTTTTCCATCGCTGTGATAAATGTTTCATGACGTCTTTGTGCGGAGTCGAAGCGCCGAGAGCGTTCTTGGTGGATTTGAAGTGCTCCTTCACGAACAACGAAAAAGCCGTCGGTGCTCGAGCGGCTACTTCGTCCCCATTCTTCTTGAACTTGCCAAGGTACTCCAACTTCCCCCCGCACGCACCACACGCCTTTTTCGTGATATCGATTGACTTGCTGTGACGGCCGTACTCTTGTTGACACCAGTCTCTGGTGCAACGCCATTTGTACGGCTGATGGATCGTGTACGCGTGGCACGTACTGACGTTCGTCTCGGGATAAACTTTCATCGCTTGACTAGCCCACTTCTTAAACACCGGCCCGTGAGGCGGTTTCGCGGTCTTGTCGACGAGCCAAGCGGAGGCGTGACACATCTCGTGGAGCAACGTGGATTCGAGTTTTTCAACTGTGTCCAGCACCTTGTTGGATAGTTCGATGCGCGCGCTGTACGTTGTCTCACCAGATTTCGTTGAACGTTTGTAATGTGTCAGGCCCGCCGTGGTCAGCAGCTTCTTGTTCCACGTCACTTCAAAGTCCGACGGAAGCTCGGCATCGAACACCTTTTCGTTGAACTCTGCGAATAGCGCAGCGGTGATGGCGTCCTTGTCTCGATTAAAGTTCAACTTTTGAACACCATTCTTGGTCACGCTCTTAATCGCAGACTGAAGAGCCTTACTGTGCGAAGGTGGTGGTCTGAACGCTTTCACTGCAGACGTCGGCGAGAGCTCCTTTGGTGGCGTCGGCGTGTGCAGATTCGACGGGCTGTACTCGTCGATGACGAGCTTATCGTTCATTTCCTTGGCCAAGTCAATCTTACTTGATGGCTTTCGCGGCACTGGTGTCACGTTTTCTTCGTCACTGTCGTATTCCACCGCATCATCATCCGCGTACGAGTCGTCGTCGTCGTCGATGAAATCATCGTCGCTAGAGTGAAGTTCGTCATCGATGTCATCAAAATCTTCACTTCCGGATAAATCATCGTCCACGAAAGCGTTGCGAGGCACGAGTGGCTTCCGCGCTGCGATGCGGCGTGGTCGCGTATTCACCACGGGTGCGTCCTGATCTTCTTCCGATGCTTCATCGTCATCATTGTCGTCGTCGTTGAGCGTGACTTCGTCCGACTCGCTCTCGTCCTCGGCGTCGCTGTCAAGAATAACCTTGCGCCGTCTCTCGCGCGCTCGTGGACGACGAACGCTAGCGACGGCAGGTGAATCTGAAGCAGTTGAATCTTCGAATCGAACGTGATTTTCGATCTTCGCGGTAGGCAACTCCGGCTCACCTTTCAAAGCTTCAACTTCGTCGCGACCACCGGCAACTTGAGGTGAATCGACGACGATCGAATCGTCGAATCGTATATGCGTCCCGAACTTCACGATGGGTTCGATCGTTTCATCTTCAACGACTTCTGACTCAGTCAAAGCCGTCTGATCTTCGTCGAGGTCATCCTTTCGAGTGTTCAAATCGAGCGCGTCCATGGCGTCGTCTAAATCGTCCAAGTCGTCGACCTCCGTTCCAGCCACCGATTCGTCGTCGGCGTCGTTTTCGTCATCCGTCTCCGCGATGGATTCGGACTCGATCGACGAAACCGTTCGAGTGTGATCTAAGAGCGCGAAAGGCCCGCCGCGCGCGTGCATTTTCACCAAAGTACAGTCCGCCGCGCCGCAATCGCACGTCGGAAAAGTCCCTTCCTCTTCGACAACTTCCTCTTCTTCCGCCGTCGCCTCGAAACTTTCGCCCGCCGAATCAAAACTGGCATCTTCGCTCACATCACAGGCCGCGTCTCGCATCACTGTCACCGGCGTCTGCGTCTCCGCCGTAGAAAAGCTCAAGCGCTTCCCCTTCGTCGGCTTTGTCGGCGACAGCGCGTCGATGGCGCGCGCCAACGCCTCGAACGAACCACCACCTCCCGGCGTCTGTTTCGCCAACGACGCGAACACGCGCGCTGGATCGAGACCATTCGCACGAATAGAAACCATCGTCTCCCTCAGGCACCGTTTCGTCGCCTCCGCGAGCTTCAACTGTTCGTCGAACCGCGCCGTCGTCACCGGCGCTCGCGTCGTCCGCCTCGCGTTCGTCTTCCTCGGCAGCGGTTCCGTCGCTCGATCCTCCTCCTCGCGCGTCGATCCCGCGGACATCGACGACGTTCGGCTTCTCTCCGCGTCGAACATCAAATCACCGCTCGTCTCCCCGTCGCTCTCGCTCTCGCTCCTCGCGTCGCCGCGTTTGTTCCCCTCGCGCGTCGTCCCCGCGCTCGTCCGTCCGTTCACGCCCACCGCTCGCAGCGGCGGTCGCCCCGTCGACGCCGTTCGCGGCACCGGCACCGCTTTCGACACCACCTCGTCCGACGGCGCGTCGCCGACGATGGACACCGACGGTCCGAGCGCGCGCTTTCGCGTCGACGCCGACGGCGTCGCTTCGACATCAACCGTCGCGTCGCCGCCGTCGCGCGCCGCGCCGCGCGTCGATCGCGAGAGCGCGCCGGACGCGCGACGCGCGCGCTCGCGCGGTTTCTGCGCGCTGAGCCTGGCGAACAGGTCCGACATGGCGGCGCGCGGCGGCGCGACGCGACGCGTCACAATGCGGCCTCGCGATGGCGTCGAGCCGGGCGTCGCCGCGAACGTCGCCGTCAGCGGCGTCGCGGTGATGTGCGCGACGACGGTGACGAACCCGCTGGACGTCATCAAGGTGCGCATGCAGACGAGCGCGCGAAGGCGCGCGGGCGCGCTCGTGGGGACGGCGCTCGACGTCGGGCGAAGGGAGGGACTGGGGACGTTTTGGCGAGGGATTTCGCCGGCGCTGACGCGCGCGGCGCTGTACGGGGGGTGCCGATTGGGGCTGTACGATCCGATGCTGCGAGTGGTGGCGCCCGCGGTGGAGCGCGAGCGCGAGGGCGCGCCGAGGGTGGCGACGAGACTGCTCGCGGGGGCGGCGAGCGGAGCGTTCGCGGCGGCGGCGCTGAATCCAACGGAATTGCTCAAGACGCGCATGCAGACCGAGGCGGGGGCGTCGACGACGTTGGTGGGACACTTGCGAGCGGTCGTGCGCGAGGGCGGCGTGGGTGGGCTTTGGCGCGGGAGCGGGTTGGCGATGACGAGGTCCGCGGTGCTCACGGCGACGCAGGTGGCGACGTACGGGGAGGTGAAACGTCGCGTCGTCGACCTCGGGCTCGTCGACGCCGACGGCGCGAAGTGGCGATTGCACTTCGCGGTGGCGATGTTGACGGGGGTGGTGACGACGACGACGACGAATCCAGTGGATATGCTGAAGACGCGGCTGTACGTCGCGAACGCTGCGGCAAGCGGCGGCGCGAACGCGCCGACGGTCAGAGGCACGCTCGTCGACGTTCTCGCTCGGTACGGCCCGTTTGGATTATTTAGGGGCTTCAGCGCGAATTACATGCGACTCGGACCGCAAACAGTGGTGACGTTCGTCGTCGCCGAATATTTGCGCGAGCGTTTCGGTATGAGCGCTCTGTAGAGAGTTTGTTTAAGGCGACATCGCGCGCGACTCAGCGCGCGCGACTAGGATTAGGATTAGACACTTTGGATTATACTCGTTAGCAACTCGTCCTCTTCAACGTCGTCAGGATCGACGCGAATGATTCGGAAGATGCCCGATGTCGCTCCCGCGCGTCACTGCCCGGAGCGCTATGCCGAAGGCGGACGACCCCCACGTCGTCCTCGGCGTCGCCAAAGGCGCAGCCGTGGATGAAATAAAAAAGGCGTTTCGCGCGCGCGCGCGCGTGCTTCATCCCGACACGAGCGACGGCACCACGACGGAGGAAGAGTTTCACGCCCTCAAGGCTGCCTATGAAGCACTTTTGAAACGTCGCGGCGCCGAGGCGGATCCTCAAGACGAAGTCTACGGCCCCGGGATGCGCGCGAGGTTAGATGCCGCGCGAGCGTGGCGTGAGCGAAGCGCGATGAAGTCGTCCGGGGTAGCACCGGCGAGGGAGTGGAATGAAATCAACGCGGCGGCGAGCGGGACGCAGCGGCGTGCGTCGGGACGACGGGCGTTCGACGCTGAGGCGCATCAGACGCTGGAAGAGTTACTCGCGGCGAGGAGAGCGGCAAAGTCGAACACGGTGTCGTCCGTGAAGAGCGCTTTGGGGGCTGGAATTGTCGAAGGCAAGGTTAGCAGAGGGAGCCGAGGGTTGCTCGTCGTCGGGTGTGGGTTGATTATCGGGTTGATTGCTACGCGCAAAGTGATGCATAAGATGGAGGAGAGGGAGAAGCGTGCGGTCAAGTCGTCATAATGTCGTTGCTGTATTTTACCATTTCTATAGTCGCTGCGCATAGCTACAACCGCAGCATTGATTGTTACTACGTGTTTAGGCGTACTAAAACCGTACTAGAACTTTCTCCTCAGAACTTCGACGGTCGGCGATACGGCGAGGTGTACGCCATATCTCCGTCGAATAAGTTTTGAAACTGTTCCACAATATTTGCGTCGTGCATCACGATCTCGAAGTCACGGTTGATGGATGCACCGCCCTTGTGCAACGGGAGAAACGGACGGACTGGGAGCGGCAAATCGCTTGGCGACAAATTTCCCGTCGCCAAGACGACGCGTTCACCCTCGCGTCCACGATCCACGATCATAATCTTCAAATGTGCGTAACGATAATATCGCGGCGATGAGCGAAATACGATTTTTTCATTCTCGCGCATCTTGTCGACGAGACTTGCGGATAGCTTTCTATCGACGTCGGAAAAGATGGCGCGCGACAACACGATTCGCACGATTACGCCGGCATCAGCCAGTTTCAATAGCCTTGACGCGAAGAAATCGTCCGTAATTTGGTATGTGTAAATGTCCAGCGTCGCACTTGCGTTCATCGCCTCGAGCATGGTCGCCGCGCCTGCGTCTGGGCTCACACTCACCTTGACCGCGGCGCCCTTACACCACGTCTCACGCAGTTTCTTCGGCGAGTAATGCGGCGCGGAGATGTTTCTCGATGGTATCGGAAAAGGCTCGAGCCACTCGCTCGATTTCATTCGTTGAATCTCATCCTCGCTGATTCCATCGTTTGCCGGCATTCGCCAAACTTCGGCTACGCTCCAGTCGTATTCAAACACCTCGCCCGCGAATTCCGCGACGCTCTTACTTCTCGCGACGACGCCGGCTTCTCTGTTTTCCAAGTAACTCGACTTCGACCAGTTTACCGAGCTTATCGCGGTGACGTTATTATCGACGATCATCGCCTTCGCGTGCATGAACGTCGTACTGGTGTACGTGCGCACGTCGAAATTCTCCGCGAAGTAGCTCAGCACGGAAACCGCGCCCGCACACTCTCGAACGCTATCGAACCGATTCGTCAACAACCGCACCCGCACGCCTCGATGCGCCGCGTTCAGCAGCTCTCGAAACAACACGAACGCTTCGTTCGCGCGAACGCGGTCCGGCGCGCATCCCGCGCACCCCGATTTCGTCGCGCCGCACCCGCTCCACGATTCCACCGCGGGCGCGAAGACGTCCACGCTTTCCCTCGCCTCGCGCACGAGCGACGCGCTCGCGTCCGCGCTCGTGTCCGGCGAAAAGAACGGCGTCAATCCGACGCGCGCGTCCGCCGCCGCGACGAACTCGCGGAACCGCGGCGCGTACGTGTCGTTCTGCGCGCGCGTCGTCGTCAGTTCCGAGAGACACCGAGAGGTGCTCACTTTTGAATCCGCGACGCGCGCGCGCGCGCGCGCGTCGCTCGAGCGCGTCGAGCGCGTCGCTCGCGCACCTGGTGATCGTACTCCCTTCGCGGCGCGCCGAGCGCGCTCGCGCCGAGCGCGACGAGCCACAACGACGGTCGCATCTCGCGCGCGCGAGTGACGGCGACGGCAGTTCGAGTCGCGGATGAGCGACGCCTCCGCGCGCATCGCCGCGCGACTGCTGCGCGGATGGACGCTCACGGCGGAGCGCTGCCCGGTGGCCCGGTGCGGGACGCCGCTGATGCGCGAGCGCGCGACGGACGCGACGTTTTACTGCGCCGGTGGCGACGCGTCGGTGCGACTCGACGACGTCGAGCACGGCGCGCGGAGCGGCGCGGTGGACGCGTGGGAGGCGGAGAGCGACGAGGACGAGGACGCGCGTGATCGCGACGGCGCGCGCGCGCGCGAGGTCGGGACGTCGGAGGAGGAGGACGGCGACGCGGACGACGCGAGGTCGCCGTCGGCGCGCGAGGACGCGACGGGCGTCGACGGCGGGATCGACGGCTTGGTCCTGCGCGACGGCGTCGTGGACGTGTCGGGACGCGTCGCGGAGAAAATGCTCATGGGTTGGACGCTGGCGAACGATGTGTGCCCGGTGTCGTCGTGCTCGGCGCCGCTCGTGCGGAACCGGGCGGGCGAATCGTTTTGCGTTCGCCACGAAATGTTCGTTCGAAAGGGCGAGAGCGCGACGCGCGCGATGGGGGCGACGGTTTCGGCGCCAAAACCACCTCCGGGTACGGCGGCCGCGCGCGACGGAAAGAGTCGCGTCGGTAGGCAATCGCGCGTGGACGACGAAATCGAGGAGTCGTCGCTCAGGACGCTTCGCGCCCTGGAAGAAAAACTCGCGCAGGCTCGCGGCGCTCTGCGCGATGAAACCGACGTCGACAAGTGTCGATCGTGGCTGGCGTTCATCGATGAGCTCCACGGCTCCATGCGCGCGCTTAGCGGCGGGATTTGACTATAGCGTATTTGAGTTTAGCGCCGCAGACAGTTACAGTCGCGCTCGACGCCACGGGCCTCGCCACACCCGCGCGCGCCCGACGCACGCGCGCGCCGCGACCGCGAACAGATCGCGCGTACGAAATAACATGTCGTCCGCAGCGCTCGTCGAGCTCGCGACGCCGCTCGACGCGGACGCGCGCGCGATGGATTTAAAATCTCGTGGATTCAAAATTCAAAAGCGACGACGCCCGATGGAAGAGGGCGAGCTGTGCTGCGGCGATGACGTCGGCAACGACGACGACGACGAGCGAGAGAATCAATCCACGCCGCCGGGAGCGCACGGCGCGAGCACGCCGAGCGCGAGCTCGTACGGGTCGTGGGGACGAGGGCGAGTGGCGAAGAAGACGACGCCGGAGACGTCGGAACGGGACGACGCGGTGACGCGAGATGGCGCACCGACGCCGAGCGCGACGAAAAGTAGCGACCAGAACGAAAATATGGTCGCGTGCGAACGCGTTGGGGGTGGGATCGAAAGTGGGATGGGTGGCAATGGAAATCCGCACGCAGATGCGAAGGCGTTGAAAAAGTTTGCGGACGGTTTGTGGGCGGCGAGAAAGGAGAAGAATGATCCCGCGACAAAGCTGCGCATGATGAAGACGTACGCCGAGAGCGTGATAAGTTTCGTTGAGGCGGCGGCGCGAACAAGCGATCAGGAAAAGAAGAAGATGAACTATCGCGGCGACGTCGATTTCGCCTTGTTTGTCGAAAAGGTTTGCTCGACGTGCTACGCGACTGAAATGGGACGGAATGCCGACTTTAGCTTCCGTTGCATGGCCTTGAGAGCGCTTATATTGCGCCTTTCGGTCGCATGCTCCGTGCGTGTGATGAAGTTGAACACGTACGCCGCCGCAGACGCGATCAAAGATGCAGATGACGAGGCTGTCATCGCCGAGCTGAAGAATTATCAAAAAGATACCCGCGCGATGACCGAGTCAATGTCTCGCGTGTCGAGTCACCTTCGCACGCTCAAGACCATGGTTCCAGAGAATCGAGCCGATGTCGCACGCGTGTGCGAATATCTCTTAGATTTTGCGAGCGACGGCGGTCTCGGCACGGAGACTACGTTGCGCGTCGTCGACGACGCTCACGAGGTGCTCACGAAGATCTTTTCGATGAAAACGCTCGAGGACAAATGAAATTAGTTGATAGGGGATAGCAATGATACTTGATACACAACTCGCAATTCGTAACTCACGATCGGCGCCGCCTGCCTGCGCCCATAACCGTCGCCGTCAGCGCGCCCGCGAGCGCGGCGACGACGTGCGACGCGAACGGCCGTGCCTTTTCCGACAGGCTTTTTCTCTCCTCGAGCGGTGCATCCTCCTTGATGGGCAGCGACATGCACTGCTCCAACGCACCCTTCGCGTCGAGTTCGCCGCGTAGACACTGCGCGCACGTGGACATCATGGGCGCCGAAACACCGAGCTTTTCAGCCAGGCGCTCCGCCGCGGGCGCCGTGGCGACGCCCTCGGCGACGCCTTGAAGCGACTGCGCGCGTTCGTTGAGAATATCTTGAATCTTCTTCCCTCGCCCGAACGCGATTCCCACGGCTTTATTGCGCGACGCATCGCCCAAGCACGTCAGCATCAAGTCACCGATCCCCGAAAGCCCCGCCATCGTGTGTTCCTTCGCCCCCATCGCGACGCCCAGGCGCGTCATCTCTCGGCATCCGCGCGTCACCAACAACGTCTGCGCGTTCACCCCCAACCCCATCCCCTCCAGCCCTCCCGCTAAGATCGCGATCACATTCTTCAACGCACCGCCTATCTCCACGCCCACGACGTCCGTGCTCGGATACACCCGCATCTTCGGTCCCGAAAACAACGCCGCCGCGCGTTTCGCGAGCGCCAAATCCTTCGCCGCCATGACGCCGCCGCTCGGCGTCCCGTCCATCAACTGCGTCGCGAACGTCGGTCCTCCGAAGAACGCGCACGGATGTTCCCTCCCTAGCACTCGCTCCAGCACCTCGTGCATGAGTTCAAGCGTGTCCGAGCGCAGTCCCTTGCTCGTGTTCACGAAGAGCGCGCCGCTCGCCCGCACCGCGTCCCGCACGCCAATCAAGAATTCCTCCGTCCCCTGCATCGGTATCGCGTGCACGATCGCGTCCGCCCCTCGCAGCGCCTCGTCCGCGTCCGTCGTCGCCGTGACGTTCGCCGCGAGCTCGAACGCGCTCAGATGGCTCGGATTCGCGCGCGCGTCGTTTATCCCGCGCGCGACGTCCTCGCGTCGCGTCACGATGACCACCTCGCGCGCGTTCCTCGCCACGACGCTCGCCATCGCGGTGCCGAACGACCCCGAGCCGAACACCACGACCCGCATCGCGCGCGCGCTCGGCGTCGCCGCGTCGCGTCGCGCTGTCGCGTCGCGTCGTCAGTGCGCGACGCGCGAATGTCCGCGACGCCCGCGCTCGCGCGCGCGACGACGCGCGTCGAGCACGTCCTCGCGCGCCGCGCGCGCGACGACGGCGACGCGGTCGACGCGCGCGACGACGTCGCGGGCGTCCTGCGCGTGGAGCTCGCGCGCGAGGATTCCGCGCGCGACGATTCGCCGCGCGCGTTCGAGTGCGAGTGCGCGCTCGACGCCGCGCGCGCGCTCGACGACGCGCTCCGCGACGCGGCCGCGCGCGTCGACGCGCTCGCGTCGCGCGCGGCGTGATCGCGCCGACCGACGCGTCGACGCGTCG
>Ga0163111_10003420_pt1 | contig 10248 bp, 11 predicted proteins | sample CRUFie1St18metaG_FD_109645 | JGI IMG/M metagenome (GOLD analysis project Ga0163111, IMG submission 109645) | Marine microbial communities from the Costa Rica Dome - CRUD Field 142mm St18 metaG | ecosystem: Environmental > Aquatic > Marine > Oceanic > Photic zone | place: Costa Rica: the Eastern... | reverse complement strand
TTTAAATATTCAATATTTTTTTTTTCATTTATGATAGAATTTTCTTTTAAATCCTGAATATTTATAAAAAACTCGTGCGTTAATATTGTACTTTCAATTTCTGTATTTTTTTTTTCATAATTATTTGAAATGTGATTAAAATATGGAATAAGACCATAATCAGTCAAATGAATTTTATTACATAATTTATTATCACAATTTTTATTGTTTAAATCATAAGAACAAATTACAAAATCTTTTTTACATGATCCATATTTACAATTATAACCACCTGTGCATTTATTATTTATACAATTTTCACACAAATGACTTAATATTAATAATGTTTTATATAAATCTTTATCTTGATATATATTTATATTTTCTAAATTTTTATTTAATAAAATATTATATGCCTTTTCCCGCAATGGTTCTAATTTTTGTTCTTTAAAATGATGAGCATATAAACATTTATCACCATAACAACATTTTCCAGATGAAATCATATTATGACACAATATTTTTTTATGATTTTCTTTTTTAGGTTTTTTTTTTTTTACACTAAAATTTTTTTCAGAAACACTAATACTTGATTTATCGTATAAAAATGTTTTCTTTTCAAAAAATTTATTTTTATTTAATTTATTATCTTCATTTTCAGAATTTGAGTCATCACTTATTTGTTCACCTAATATTGAAAATGAATTTGAATCAGAATTCATATTAATATATATAATATAATTATCTTTTATATATATATATATATATAAATAATGGCTGACCAAAATTTTAAATTTAATGGTACAATAGTATTCTCAAATGAAGAACTGAGAAAAATAATACAATATCTTGGAAATAAAGATAAATATACCAATGATGATTTAAGAAAACTTGCAGGAGTTAATTTATCTTCTGTAATTAAGGAATTAGGATCAGAGTTACAAACTAAAATTATGAACTCGATGTCAAGGAAATTTATTAGTGATTTAAATAAGCATGAAATCTTTAAAAATAAATTTAGTGACCTACTAATCGGTAAACAGAATAGAATAATTAATATAATAGATAAAGACACAAAAGAAACTATATCTGATTCTATAAGAGAAAGAACATTATTACCTAAAGAAAATGTTACAGAAAGAACAACTGGTAATTATTCCGTACCAATTGGTACTAGATTATGGCATGCAAGTGAAATAAAAACTTTTAATAAAAACAATATTGTTTTAGGTACACAAGTTACAAATAGGCAAATTAATAAAATTAATAGGATGAATCAATTAAATATACCTGGAGTAAATAATATAAATTTACAAGAAGATACTTTTATTTATTTAACTTCTGATAAACATTTAGCTATACAATCAATTGGAGGTTGTAGTAATTTATTATATAATCCATTCCAAAAAGAATTATTTGTTCATGAATTTATTGTAAAATCAGAAATAAATAATATTATTGTTATTGATAGAAATGATTTACAAGATTTTAATAAATTAACTATGATTAGGAAACAAACGTGTAATTCAAATACTGGAAATAGTGGTGCTTCTAATGGATTTTTATATTTTATCAATCGTCCAGATTTTAGTAGATTATCAGGTCAGGATATTTCACAAGTGGAATCTGAAAGTATAATAGAGAATGCTGTACTTGATAGTGATGTTATTACTAAAGGTCAAGGTCTTGGACATGCAATAATTGAAATAGGCTTATGTAATCCTAATAATTATTTAGAATATGTAGGATCATATAGATGTGATTCGATTAGAAGAATAAGTGAAAAATATGATTTTAATAATTCTACAGATTATAAAGCAAAAAATGATCCTCTTGAAAATACAAGCTTTAGATCGGATGTTGGACTTACACGATCTGAAGTATCATCTCTTATATCATCAGAATAATAATAATAAATTATATATATATTTATTATATATTATGGATATAAAACTTGAAATAGATAATTATTTTAAAAGTAAAGATAATATAGAAAAATTATTATTTACAAAATATGAAAAAAAAATGGTAGTAGATAAAGATATTATAAATAATCAAATAATTATAAGTGTTGATAAAAAAATAATTTTAAAATTTACTTATTATTTTATTGGTAGTTTTGATTTAAATAAATCAATATGGATTTGGACATATAATAATTTTTTATTAGATGAAAGTAATAAATCTTTTACAAATAAAATTAATAATTTTAAAGAAGACATGAAAAATAACTATCCTAAATATAAAAAAACAAATAATGATATATTTGAAAAATATTTATATTACTTATCAAATGAAATTTGCTATATTGATAAATCAAATATATTAGATATTATGAAATTATCAATGTATATTTTAAATGGAATAGGAACATTTAGAGAATATGATATTGATAATTCTATAAATAAAATTAATTTTTACATAATTAAAAATATAAATTTAAATAATCTATAAAATATATTTTTTTATATAAAAAATATATATTGAAATGAATATAAATAAAATAAATAATAAAATTTATTATTATGAATCAGTTTGGAGACCCAAAAAAAATGTAAAACTTTTAGATAAAAATGGAAAACCATTTCCATATCCAAAAGAGGGAAAGCCATGGACTAATAAAAATATTTTTTTAGAAAGATTATCTAATATTGAAAAAATATTAGAAAAAAATAAGAAATTTAATAAATTATCTGAAAAAAAAAATTGTTTATTATGTAATGAAAAAAATATTTCTACCAAACAATATATATTAAATAATATAATTTGGGAAGATAGTTTACACCATTATATTAAAAAACATAATATAAAACCTTCGCAAAAATTTATAGATTTTATTTTTTTTAGTCAAATTGACAATCAATTATCAAGAATTAAAAGTAAAAATAAAAATTCAAATATTATAAATTTAAAGTCAAAAATAATTATAAAAGATAAAAAAGATAAAATAAAATATGTAAAATTAAATAGTAATCAAATATTAATTCTTGATGCATTAATGAATCATGGTGGATATATTAAAAGATATTTGGAAAATTCTAAAAATAAATATAGATATAGATTTTCTGAACATGCTGGAATATTAGATTTTAAAGGTAATTTTTTAGAAAAAATTATTGTTTCTGGTAAAACTAATAGAAAAGACGCAGGAGATGATGAAATTTTTTTACCACAAAATCTACCTGAAAATTTTGAATATGAATATTTATTCCACACACATCCACCCACACCAAAACCTGGAGGTAGAGTTAGTGATGGTATTTTATATGAATTTCCAAGTATTGGAGATATATTACATTTTATTGATCATTATAATGATGGAAAAACCATAGGATCTATAGTTATAACACCTGAAGGGTTATATAATATTAGAAAACTAAAATTAGATAAGGACAAAATTAATATTAATGAAAATAAATTATTTAAACAATATATTAATTTATCTGATAAAGTTCAAAATAAAGCTATTAAAAAATATACTGAGAATTTCAATACATATACTTTTTATACAAAAATTTCACAAGATAAATCTTATTTAAATATAATAAATAATTTACTAAAAAAATTTAAATTATATATAGATTTTTTTCCTAGAAGTAAAGATAAAAAAGGAACATGGGTTATCAATTCAGTTTATTTACCAATTTACCAAAATAAATAATTTTATATAAGTAATAATATATTAATTAATGAACGAAGATATAAAAACTTTTATCTTAGCCGCTCTATTAGTAATTACAATTATTTATATAACAACTCCGTCTGATTGTAAATATTCAGATGAAGGATTTGCAGGAAATGTTGTTAAATGTTCTACACAAGATAATTGTAATCAAGTAACTGGATTTAACAATAACAAAGTAGAAGAGAATGTTGAAGAAAAAAAAGAAGAAGACAAGAAATTAGAACCAATGTGTAGTCCAGCATGCTGTCATCCTCAATACCCTCCACCTTTTAAAGTATATGATAATGATGTAGATGCAGATTACATTAAAACAGGTACAACTTGTAATAATTCATGGCAAAGTACCGGATGTTTATGTATGACAAAAGATTATCAAAAATATTTAGAATCTCGTGGTAATAATATTTAAATTATTTATATATTTTATTATAAATGCGTTATAATAAAAATATTAAAGTATTAGTATAATACATATATATTATTATGAAACATTTTTATGAAAGAAATATTACAGATATAAAACAAGAATACACAATTTTTCTTACTAATATATTAACTCCATTATTATATGAAGGAATTAAAAAATTATATAATCAATCTTTAGAATTTGAAAAGAAATTTGAAATAGCACAAACTAAAGATCCAAATATAAAAAATCCTGGAGCTTTAAAATTGTTTCAAAAATTTTTAAAAAATTTACCAAATTTAAATAATCATTTAATTGAAACAGAAACTAATAGATTAAGAGATAATAGTAAATGCGCAGATATATTTGACGATTTAATTAAAGCTGTTATCAAAAGTAATATTATTTTACTAACTTTTAATACTTCTGATAAAACTTGTAATATTGTTAAAGAAAGATATCATGATAATATAGATGTTAAAGAATTTATTCATAAATGTTATATTGAATGTGCAAAAATTTTTTATGATTATCCTGAAATATTTTGGCATAAATATTCAACAATAGACATAAAAAGAAATCAAAGAGAAGCACATGAATTAGTAAGAAAATGTATTGTTGAAGCAATTAGAAAAATGTTACCAATGAAATTAATTTTAGAAGAATATTTAAAAAATGATTATGTTGAAGATCATAAACAAAATTTAGGAGATTTAAATCAAGCAGAATATACTAATATTAAAAATTTATTAAGGAGAGATTTATATAATCAAAATGGGGGAAATAGTATTTTAGAAGATTCTGAATTTTTTAATAATTCAGGAGAAGATAATAATATAACAGATGAAGTTGGAAATATTGTAAATAATAATGAAACTTCAGATGGAAATATTAATAAATTTGATGAGCATTTATCTCAGAGTAGTGTAAAAGAAACTAAAAAAGTACCTGAAACAAAAAGTGTTAATATTGATATTAATACCAGTAGAGCATCTGCCGCAAATTCTGTTTTTAAAAATGCTTTAAATTCTATGAACAAAAATATAACAAATGAAAATATTGCAAGTCCAAAACAAGTTGTAGAAAGTCCAAAACAAGTTGTAGAAAGTCCAAAACAGGTTGTAGAAAGTCCAAAACAAGTTGTAACAAGTCCTGAAAAAGTTGTAGAAAGTCCAAAACAGGTTGTAGAAAGTCCAAAACAAGTTGTAACAAGTCCTAAAAAAGTTGTAGAAAGTCCAAAACAAGTTGTAGCAAGTCCAAAACAAGTTGTAACAAGTCCAAAACAAGTTGTAGCAAGCCAAAAAAAAATGGCAATAAATATTAATAGAGAAAATGATATTTCATCTATGGAATTAAAAATTAATCAAAAAGATATAAAAAATATAAAAGAAAAATTAAGTAATTCTCATTCAGATGTAATAAATAATTTATTATAAATGTGGAAATATATTATTATTGTTTTTCTGTAATTAATAATATAATTAATAAAATTAATGAATCCATTATTAAATCCAATTGTTTTAGGATTATTTGCTGGTGTTATAACATATATGTATTTATCATGGTTAAATAAATCAAAATATGAAAAAAAGAAAAGGAAAAATAAAAATAAAAATAAAAAAATTAAATGTAAAAGTGTTGATTTAACACTGCCAATTATAGTAAGTATTGGTACTTGGTTGTCTGCATATTTATACCATGAAAATTGTGAAATTAATTCTAAAAAAAAATTAGAAAATATTTCAGAAGATAAACAATATTCATTATCCAAAGAGAATGAATCATCTGATGAAAGATCATATAGAATGATTAAAACAGGTATAAATGTACCTAGAAATTTACAAGAAAAAGGAAGTGATAAAGAAGAACTTCCTGATGTTTTTATTAATGTAATATAAAATTATAAATATTAAACGTTTATTCATTTAATATTTTTCAAGTACTTAGTAATATAATGCCTGCATATAGAGAGAATAAATTAGAAATTAAAGAATTTATGCTAGATAGTATGTGTGATGATCCATCTATTATTATGATTGCTAAACGTGGATCAGGTAAAAGTTGGGTTACTAGAGCTATTTTATCACATTTTAGTAAAATTCCTGTAGGAATAATTATTGCACCAACTGATAGAATGAATTGTTTTTATGGAAATTTTTTTCCTAATTCATTTATTTATTATGAATATAAATCAGAAATTTTAGAAAAAATACTATCCAGACAAATAATGATGATAAAAAAAGCAAAAGAAAAAAAAGAACAAGGGAAATTTTTAGACAGTAGAGCTTTTATAGTTATGGATGATTGTTTAGGACAAAAAAAAAATTGGGTAAAAGACTCATTGATACAAGAATTATTATACAATGGTAGACATTATAGAATAATGTATATATTAACAATGCAATTTCCTCTTGGGATTTCTCCTGAATTAAGAAGTAATTTTGATTATATTTTTTTATTAGCTGAGGATTTTATATCTAATTTAAAAAGAATTTATGATCATTATGCAGGAATTTTCCCAGATTTTTATTCTTTTAGACAAGTATTTGCTCAATTAACTGATCAGTATGGATCAATGGTTATTATTAATAGAGGTACTCGAGATACATTTTTAGATAAAGTAATGTGGTATCGAGACGGTGATTTATCTAAACTTGATATTAAATTTGGTTGTAAACAATTTCAAAAATATCATGAAAAAAATTATAATCCAAATTGGGAAAACAAATGTAGATTATTTGATATAAACACTTATTGTGCAGCTAAAAAACAAAATAAATCATTTATTGATGTAAAAAAACTAGAAATAGATTAACTATATTGACTAACATGATATTTTTTAATTAAATCTAATTGTTTATCATCTAATTCATTTATACTTTGAACCCATGGAGAAGATTCTTCAAACATAGAATCAAAAATATCTGATGGAAATTCAGTAAAACTATTTAAACTAGTCTGTGGTTTTTCTATATATTTATATACTATTTCTTTTTCATTATTATTATTTAAATTTTTTGTAATACTAATGGTCATTAATAATATTCCAAAAAAAATTAATAAAACTATTATATTTTTATACATATATTATTTACTTATATATTCCTTCATTTTGTTTATATTATTTTCAATTGAATTTATTGTTTCATTATTTTCATCTAATTCTTTTTTTGTAGTGTCAACTTTATTTTGTTGTACTTTTAAATTTTCTTCTAAAGTTTTTATATTTGATTCAGATTCAGAAGTATCATCACTAGCTTTTTTTGCCTTTAATTTTGTTCTCATTCTTTCTCTTATTTTTTCTAATTTATCTTGTCTATGTTGAGGTTTTTTAGCAGATTTAACAATTGTATTTGATTCATTCTTAATATTTATACCATTATTTTCCTGATTTCCACTTACAATTTTGTCTGCTTTTCTTCTATCATGATCTTTCTTCTTTTTATCTATATTTTCTTTATGTCTACCAGCAAGTTCATTAAGTTTTTTCATTTCACTTTCTTTTTGTTTTTCCATTACCTCAGCTAGTTTCTTATTTTTATATTTAATATCATCAACTGAATTAGGATCAGGATCCCATGGTAACCATTTTCCACATTCTCCTACAAATACATCAAAATATTTATCACTTTTTTGTAGTTTTTCACAATGTGCATTTGCTTCCTCATGGGTTGCAAATACTCCCCTTACTTTTACTGATCTCAAGTTGGTATTCATTACACCTTCAGGTGAAATAAATGATAAACATACAAATCTTTGATTTTGAATTATTTCATCTTCATCTAAATGATCGATTTCAGTATATTTATTTTCTTCTTCAGTTACTTGATTGCAATTTTCGGTTTCATAATTTATATCTACAGATGGAAGTTCTTGATCACTCATTTATAAATAAATAATTATAATAATGCTTTAAATAGATTAACTATTTTATAATTAAAACTTGTGGAATGTAAATATCCAATATCATAAATACAATTAGAATAACAATAATTAAATTTAAATTTTGTTGTGCAGATAATAAGTTAATATTATTTAAATATGAATAAGTTATAAAACCCATTAATAATATTCTTAAAATTCTTCTATTAATTTCATCATATTTTGGTAAATTATCCAACATTATAAATTAATAAAATATAATTTTTATTATATTAATAAAAATTATATGGATGAATGATATGTCCAATCTAATTTATTATGTTTTTGTAAATATTCACACATCTTTTTCCATGTCTTATCTTGCTTTCTAACTTTATCTTTACTTTTTAATAAAGGAAAATATTTAGCGTGAGATTCTAATCCCATTATTAAAAATATTTTATGTAAGACAGTACCATAATTTAAAAAATTTGATCTATTTTTATCTTTAAATAACATAAAAGGTTCTTCCAGTAATCTAAATCTTGTTTTTACTTCTTCTTCTTGATCTCTAGTTAATAATGGAGGTGGTGTTTTAGTGACTTTACTGAAGATAAATTGTGCATTTTCATAATATTTATTGTATCTTTTTTTTCTTAATATTTCTTTAATAGTGTGTAAAGAGATATCACTTCTATTTAAATTCTTTATTTTTATTTGATTTTCAATATCAATAAAAACACAATCAGGAATATTATTTGATTCTTTTGATTGGAATTGATTTAACTTTTCAATTAAATGATTTATTTTCTTGTATGGATATTTTGGTTTTTCATTTATTGCATCTTTATGACTAGGAACCTCACTTTCAATAATTACATATTCAACTTCACCGCAATTAGTACATGTATATAAACCTTCCGATGGAATTAATACTTTTTCAATATTACACTTTGAGCACATATTTATCACATTTGATTTTGGTTTATTGTAATAATTATTGTCAACTAATTTTAAATATTCATCTTGTAAAGTTGCCCTATTTGATACAACTTCTTCAACAATTGGTTTTGATGTTTGTTCGGATTTTGAATTTTTGTCATTTGATAAGAATGAAAGAATTGAATGAGATTTATTAATAGGTTCATTAAATGTATTCCTTTTTTTTATAACTTTTTTAACTTTTCTATGTTTTTTACTCAATTCATTTAATTCTATTAGTCTTGACGATGCTGTTCTTTTTTTATTTATAGAATTTTCATCTTCTTCGGAATTTTTATTCTCAATATTATCAACTGTTTCAGATTTTAAATTTGGTACTTCTTGATTATTGTTTTCAGAACAATAAGTATTTTCATTGTAGTATTTACCTTCAGTTATATCATAATAATCAAAAATTATATCTGAAGTTTTAATGTAATATTCCATTTCATTATTATTTGATTCTACTTTTTTAACTTCATTTTGTAAAGATTCAATTTTCTCTTTCAAATTAGCTCTTTTTTTTATTTCTTCCTGGGAAAATGTTTTTATATTATTTTCCAAAACAACCAATTCTTTTTTTAAATTTTCAATTTTATCATTTTTATTCTTCAAATTATCTTTTTCTTGATCAAATTTACCAATAAATTTATTATGCAATTCGTCTAATGTCTTTACTTCAGTTCTATATTTAATTCTATTCGGTTTATATTTAAAAGAAGCCATAAAATTAGATTGTTTATAAATAGACTAATATATAAGACCTTTAAGTAAATATATGTTAGTTTTAATAAAAAATAATATTTTTAGTGTGTTTTTTTAAAGAATATTATATATACTTTTATATAATCACACTTTTCACGAATAAAATAATATAAAAAAATAAATAAAAAGAATATAATACTATAAAAATATAAATTATTAATATAATTTATCAATTTAAAAAGATATAATAAATTATCAAATTTAAAATTTAATAATTTTTTTATAAATATAGTATATATCAAATATGGGTGGTGGATTAATGCAATTAGTGGCCTATGGTGCCCAAGATGTTTACCTTAGTGGTAACCCTCAAATCACATTCTTCAAAGTAGTATACAGAAGACATACTAACTTCTCAATGGAAACTATCGAACACGCTATCGATTCCTGCAGACCAGGTGGCAGATACACTGTAACTGTCCACAGAAACGGTGACCTTGTTACCAACGGTGGTCTTAAAGTCAGAGTACCTGCAGTTGATGCTGTTGGTGACTGGAAAATGACTGCTGGAAATCAAGTCGCATGGTGCCGTAGACTCGGTCACGCTATGATCAAACAAGTTGAAGTAGAA
>Ga0163111_10003419_pt1 | contig 10249 bp, 10 predicted proteins | sample CRUFie1St18metaG_FD_109645 | JGI IMG/M metagenome (GOLD analysis project Ga0163111, IMG submission 109645) | Marine microbial communities from the Costa Rica Dome - CRUD Field 142mm St18 metaG | ecosystem: Environmental > Aquatic > Marine > Oceanic > Photic zone | place: Costa Rica: the Eastern... | reverse complement strand
TTTACCCAATGCCATCGCTTCCAATGCATTATAGCCTTGGTCATATGCATAAATTTGATCCAGAACTATATCACTTTTCTTGATATTTTCTAGATGTTCTAAATATGGAATGTCAACTGTTTTTATAATTTCGATATTATCACGGTACTTATCCTTTATGACAGATAAGGCTTCCTCAAAAATATCATTGCCTTTTTTTATTCTATTTTTTGAATTTATTCCATGTAAAATAATAATTTCCTTTTTTTGTTTCTTGACCTCTAATTTTAAGATTTCTGTATTAATTGGATTTGGAATCATTCCTATATACTTTTCAGTTCCTTGGTAAGGAATATGGTAATCAAGATCTGAGCTTATTATTCCAGTAACATTATTTTTAATATAATTACTGAGTCTTGAATAATTCGGCTTTAAATACTTTAAAATAAACTTATATTTTTTTCTTAGCGAAATATTTTCAAAGTAGGGCGTTAAAATTGAGTATCTAAATTTTTTTTGATTTGCGTAACTAATACTTCTGTGGTCAACCCCACATGCTAACAAAAAAACTTTTTGGTTATTAGTAAATATTTTTTTTAAAAGTTTTTTTTCTAAAAACGGAGATGTATTAAAAGCACTTTCGTTAATTAGTTGAACTATATCATATCCTTTGAGAAGTTTAAGTTTTCTTCTTGTTTTAAAAAAAATTTCAATTTCATTAAGGCTTATATTAAAAATTTTATCAATTATTTTTGCAATTATTTTTAATATTTTATGCTCAAAAATCGTCGATTTTACCAGTATATCTACCTTGTATTTTTTAAAGCCATCTCCGCTTCCAAATAACACAACATGATGACCTCTTTTTTCTAGACCCTTTTTTAGAGAGTTATGTAAATTACTGTATTCACCAATGAGTAAGATTTTCATTATATTGTTATCACTTGTTTCAAATATATATTTTTAATGCTTAATCCTACGTACAAAAAAAATAATTTAGAAATATTAATATCTACAACGAATAAAATTAATTTAGATTTTATTAACCTTATTTTTTTTGAAAATAAGAAATATAATTATCCTATATTAATTGTCAATCAGTCCCCTAAACACTTAAATTCTAGAAAACCCAACGTAAAGGTTATCAATTCTGACACTAAAGGTTTAGCTGTAAGCAGAAATATAGCAATTAAAAATGCAGCAAACACATATTGTTTATTTGCTGATGATGATATTATTTATAAACACAATTTTTATGAAATTATCATGACAGAATTTAGTAATTACCCTAAAGCCGATATAATTACTTTTAGAATGGAAGATAAGCAAGGAAACCCTTTTAAAAATTATACTGATATCCGGAATCATAATAAGAAAAGTTTAAGAGATGTAAATTCGGTTGTGATTGCATTCAAAAAAGACTCGATTGTTAAAAAAAATTTAGAATTTAATCCTTTATTTGGGTTAGGATCTATATTTCCGACAGGAGATGAATATATTTTTTTGATGGAATGTTTAGACAAAGGTTTAAATATAATTTCAAGCCCTAAAATTATTTTATCTCACGATTCAAAAAGTTCCGGAAAAATGGCATATAGTGATGAAAACATTTATGCTCGTGCAGCAATTTTTTATAAGTTTTTTGGTTATTTAGCTTATTTCAAACTGATTCATCACATATATTTGTTAAAGAAAAATAATATGATAAATTCTAATCAGCTAGTAAGTAAGTTTTTGATAGGTGTAAGTGGAATAAATAAATTTAAATCAATAAAATGACAACACTAGATGATGTTAAAATAATCGACATCCCTAAAATCGTTGATCCAAAAGGAAGGGGAAAGCTCTCGGTAATCGAAAAAAAATTAATCCCTTTTGAGATTAAAAGGGTTTACTACTTATATGATGTTCCTAGTGACTCATATAGAGGCGGTCATGCCCACAAAGATCTGATACAGTTTATGATTCCCATGAGTGGAAGTTTTGAAGTTCACCTTGACGATGGAGCCTGTAAGAAAAAAATTATGTTAAATAAACCTAACAAAGGACTGTTGATCCCTAATGGAATCTGGAGGGAAATGGATAACTTTTCGTCTTCTGCTGTATGTATGGTTTTAGCATCTGATTACTTTGATGAATCTGATTATTTCAGAGATTATAATGATTTTAAAGAGTTTAAAAAACTCTAAAGTTTACAAAGATATCTAAGCCTATATAAATCAAATAAAAACAGATTTGGATTTTGTTTTTTTAAATTTCCTATTATAATATTCATTATGATATCAGTCATTTTAATGAATATTTTTTTTAAAAAAAATCGGTTTAGGATTGTATAAAACTTCAAGATTGAGATACTATGTTTGTTGATTAGTTTTGTTTTATAACAATATAATAGGTTTTCGAGTGCTTGTTCAGTTTTTTCAATAAATTCATCATTTTCGTCAATATTATCTACAATTACCTGATTGTCTATATGTTTGACGTCAATTTTCTCACTTTTTAGTATAGATGCAAATAAATAATCATTTCCATAAGATGTAGTTTGAATTTTTTTTAGGCATGATAATAAGTAATCTCTTTTCCATAAAAAATTTGATGATGAAATATATTTATAAGGCTTTCTATTTCTTTTTGAAGCACTTACTTCTTCCCTAAATTTTCCAAATTTATATCTCAAGCTTGATTTAGTATTTTCAGGTTTTTTATAAATACACCCACCAAATATTATCGCATCTTTTTTTAGGTGAGTAATATACTTTTTTAAAAAATTTTCATCAGATGATGGTATTGTATCAACATCAATATATAGCAGGTTGTCGTATTGAGATTTTTCAGCTAAAAGAATTCTGTTTTTTATTCTCCCAATATTTTTTTTTGATTCTATAAACTTTGCATTTGTCAATAAATTGATTTTTTGATTTACCTCGTTTTTTGATGAGAAAGATCCATCATCAATACATATAATTTCAAAATTTATTTTAAGAATTAATGCCTGTTTTTCCAGTTTACTAACAAGTGGATATGCATTGTAATTAAAACATGGTATCAGGATAGAAATCATACGTAAATAGTTTCAATATCTAAATTTGTTGATTCGATTTCGTCTATTTTACCATTCCTGCATCTCAAAACTCTTCCACTGTATTTTTGTAATAAGCTAAAATCATGTGTTGCCATAAGAATGGTATTTCCATTTTGATTAATTTCTTTTAAAATATTCATGATTTCAATACTGCTTTTTGGATCAAGATTCCCAGTCGGTTCATCAGCAATAATGATTTCAGGCTCGTTTAATAATGATCGCGCAATCGCAACTTTTTGTTTTTGGCCACCAGAAAGCTGACTTGGTAATTTTTCAGATAATTCAGAAATATGAACCTTTTCTAAACAAGATTTAATTCTTTCGTTAATTCTACCTAAATCTTTCCAACCAGTAGCTCTTAAAATAAACTCTAAATTTTTAAAAACTGTTCTGTCTCTCAATAGTTGAAAATCCTGAAATATAATTCCAATTTTTCTTCTTAGGTGAGGAATTTCTTTGTCCTTTAGGGAAACAAGGTCTGTATCAGAAATTTGGGCATTTCCGTTTTTAATCTTTCCTTCACCATACATAGATTTTAAAATACTAGATTTACCCGAACCAGTTTTTCCGATTAGAAAAACAAAATCTCCTTTTTTAACTACTACAGATAATTCTTCTATTTTGAAGTCTGAATCTAATTTTATTTCAACATTGCTATATTCAACAACTATTTTTCCCATAACCTGAATTAATTATTATAAATTAAATATTTCTTTCTGATTAATTTGTACTCATTCAAATTATTTTGCCAGCTATCTTTAATTTCCTTTTCAGAAACATTATCAATAATCTGTTTTTTTAAATTATCAATTCCAGCCAATTTTAAGAAAAAATTATTAAAAAAATTAGTTTTGTCTGAAGAGTCCTTGTAGGCATCGAGAATAAAGGATAATTCAATTTGACTAATTCTTTTTGTTTTAGTAAGATTTTTACCATAACATAATTTATTTTCATGTTTAGGGTATTTAGAACCATTATTTTTTTTAGGGATAAATCGAAAATCATTTTTTTCTTTATTCAGAAGGGGGCTGCCATAAATCTGGAATTGTAAATTTGTTCCTCTTCCGGCACTGATATTAGTCCCTTCAAATAAACATAAAGAAGGATATAAATTTACAGATTTGGAATTAGGTAAATTGGGTGAGGGTAATATTGGTAAATTATATTCTAAATTTCTTTGGTAATTTTCTAGTTTTATTAAATAAATTTCTGATTTGATTCTATTTTTTAACCAACCTTCTCCGTTGATCATAGTAGCATATTCTCCAATCGTTAATCCGTAAACAATTGGCACCTCATGCATACCGACAAAACTCTTATTTTTAATGTTTAGAACTGGCCCATCTATATAATGTCCATTGGGATTTGGTCTATCTAAAATAATAAGAGGGATTTTATTTTTTGCGGATGCCTCCATAACAAAATGTAATGTTGAAATATGGGTATAAAATCTTACCCCCACATCCTGAATATCAAATATTAAAATATCTATATTTTCTAAATCTTTATCATCAATCACTCCGTAATTTCTATTCTTACCATACAAAGAGATAATTTCTAATCCTGTTTTTTGATCTATTTCATCCTCAATATTAGCACCGTTAGGTTCTGTACCCCTAAATCCGTGCTCAGGGGCAAATATTTTTCTTATATCAAAATTTAATGCAACGAGAGAATCTACCAAATGTGTGTAACCGATATTTTCTTTGAATATGACAGAGGTATGATTTGCAATTACTCCAATCCTCTTATTTTTAATTAGATTTTCATATTTGCTTATTTGGTTAGCTCCTACAATAACATTAGATTTAAGTTCGTTAGATTTATTTTCGGAATAAATCAAAAAGTTAAATTGTAAAAGAAAAATTAAAAAAAGAGCTGAATTTTGAATTTTGAACATTTTTTAACCAAAAGAATTTTAAAAGCTAAGCCTTATAAAAATAGTATATCGGCACCAATAATAAAAATTGGAGTCATTGCAATTATAATAAGTGTGGTTGTTATGATAATTTCTGTGGGCGTTGGAAACGGAATGCAAAAGGAAATTAAGGATAAGATTTCATTTATTGAGGGGCATCTTATAATTCAGAGTTTTAATAATTCTTCTCTCGAAAATTCTCTCAATCCGATCTCACCAAGTATAGATTTCATAAAAAATATAGAAAATATTTCTGAAGTTAAAAGAGTAGAAAATATTATTTCGAGATTTGGTATTGTAAGAACAGAAAGTGATTTTGAGGGAGTTTATTTCAAAGGTGTAGAAAAGAGTTATGATTTTGGAGAAATTGATAATTTTATCATCAAGGGAAATATTCCTTCTTTTGCTGAGAAGTTTTCAAATAATGTTTTGATCTCACAGGTTTTGTCTGACAAAATTAATTTAGAAGTTGGTGATAGTTTTCAAATGCTATTTTCCAAAGCTGATAATTCTCAGCCATCGATTATTAAGTTAGTGGTTAGCGGAATTTTTAATTCAGGATTTGAAGAACTTGATTCAAAATATATTTTTGGTGATATTAATCAAATAAGAAGAATTTTAAAATTGAACGAAAGTCAAGTAAGTTCCCTTGAGATTCATCTTTACAGTCAGAAAAATTCAAAAAACATTAACGAATATTTGTATTTAAATTCTCCTTCAAATTTCGATGTTGTAGATCTCAAAGAAAAATACTTCAACATATACGAGTGGATAGAATTATTTGACAAAAATATTTATGTAATTATTTTCATAATGATTTTAGTTGCATCAATAAATATCATTTCTGTTCTGGTTGTATTGATTTTAGAAAGAACCAATATGATAGGTGTTTTAAAGGCTTTGGGTGCATCAAATTTATCCGTTCGGAAATTTTTTATCTATACGTCCTCCTATTTGATATCATTTGGAATACTCATAGGGAATATTTTAGGATTAGGTATGTTGTTCATACAAGATAATTTTAAAATTATTTCACTTGATTCAAAAATTTATTATGTTGAAAGTGTTCCAGTTCATGTAGATTTGGGTGCGATGGTAATTTTAAATATTGTGGTATTTTTCATATGTGTTTTTTCTGTATTTTTTCCAAGTTTTTTGGTAACAAAAATTAATCCTAAGGACTCAATTAAATTTAATTAATTCGTTATTAAATATGATTCATTAGATTATATTTGCAATTCCAAATGATGTACTTCAATAATTTAACCGAATCTATAGGCAACACTCCGATGGTTATTCTCAGAAATATAACCAAAAGCCTCCCATGTGATGTTTGGGCTAAATATGAAACCTTTAATCCAGGAAACTCTGTTAAGGACAGAATAGGTTTAAAAATGATATTAGACGCAGAAAAGAATGGGTTTTTAAACCCTGGTGGAACCATTATAGAAGGTACATCTGGAAACACTGGAATGGGCTTAGCTATCGCTGGAATCAGCAAAGGATATAATTGTATTTTTGTTACCTCAGACAAGCAATCTCAAGAAAAAGTAGATATATTAAAGGCATTTGGTGCAGAGGTGATTGTTTGTCCAACAGACGTTGAGCCAGACGATGAAAGATCATACTATTCTGTTTCAAAAAGATTAGCTGAGGAGACAAAAAATTCTTGGTATGTAAATCAATATGACAACCCTAGTAATGCCATGGCGCATTATGAATCTACTGGTCCAGAAATTTGGGATCAGACTGAGGGTAAAATCACGCATTTTATTGTCGGAGTTGGAACGGGAGGCACCATATCCGGAGTAGGAAAATTTTTAAAAGAAAAGAATCCTAATATCAAAGTATGGGGAGTTGACGCATACGGCTCAGTCTTAAAAAAATTTCATGAAACAGGTGAATTTGACAAAAACGAAATATATCCTTATGTAACAGAGGGTATTGGTGAAGATATGATCCCGTTAAATATAAATTTTGATATTATTGATGGTTTTATAAAGGTTACAGACAAGGATGCTGCTTTGTATTGTAGACGATTATTAAAGGAGGAGGGTATGTTTCTTGGTAATTCAGCAGGAGCTGCAATTAAAGGAGTTTTACAATTAAAAGAAAAATTTAACCCTGACGATCTGGTTGTTGTTTTGTTTCATGACCACGGAAGCAGATATTTAAAAAAAATTTACAACGATGCTTGGATGAAAGAAATGGGTTACCTTTAAATTAATTTTCAAAAATCTATTTTTTTTCTCATCTTGTGAACTTCATTTAAAAACCTACCATGAAAAAAAATATGCTATTTGTTATTACGCTTTTAAGTTGTGTAAATTTAAGTGCTCAAGATAAAGGACTAGATCAAAGAATTGACGAGGCATTTCAGCCTGTTTCAGATTTCTTTAGCTATTATGTTTTTTATCCGATTGGCGATTATCCCTTTGTAATATATCTGCTGGTAGGTAGTGCTTTGTTTTTCACCTTGTATTTTGTTTTCCCTAATATAAGATACTTTTGGACCGCAATAAATGTAGTCAGAGGTAAGTACGATGAACTGGAAAAAACAAATTCAGATTCAAATGATGGTGAGGTTTCTCACTTCCAAGCTCTTGCTACCGCTGTTTCCGGCACTGTTGGGAATGGAAATATTGCAGGGGTCGCGTTGGCGATTGCACTGGGCGGGCCAGGTGCTACCTTTTGGATGATAGTTTGTGGATTATTAGGAATGTCTACTAAATTTGTTGAGTGTACACTTGGTGTTCATTTTAGAGATGTGGATAAGGATGGGGTCGTATATGGTGGACCCATGTATTATATAAGTAAAGGTTTAAAATCTAAAGGATTCAAGACTTTAGGAACAGTTGCCGCTTCATTATTTGCAATATTTTGTATTGGTGGTTCATTTGGTGGCGGAAATGCTGCGCAATCAAATCAAGCTACAATAGTGATTAAAAATTTATTTGGTTATGAATCGACCTTTGCAGGTGCTATGATTGGAATTGTCTTAGCTGCTCTTGTGGGTGTTATTATAATTGGTGGTATAAAAAGAATAGCTTCTGTAACAGAAAAAGTAGTTCCATTTATGGCACTTCTTTACATCTTGGCTTGTATTTATATTTTAGCGATTAATTTTTCATTTATTGATGATGCTATTGCACTTATAATAAGAGAAGCCTTTAATCCAACTGCTGTTGGAGTTGGGGGTGTCATTGGAGTATTAATGGTAGGTTTTCAACGTGCTGCATTCTCTAATGAAGCAGGTGCAGGTTCTGCATCTATTGCGCATTCGGCTGTTAAAACTAAATATGCTGCATCAGAAGGATTAGTAGCTTTACTTGAGCCTTTTATAGATACAGTCGTTATTTGTACTATGACAGCTCTGGTAATTATTACTTTTAATTCTACAGGTGCATTTGTTTACGGTGGTGATGGAATGGGAGGAGTAATGATAGACGGGGTTATGTATGAAGGTGCCGGAATAACACAAAAAGCATTTGCTCAATATATTCCTGGATCTGATATTTTTCTGACAATTGCCGTTGTTTTGTTTGCTGTCTCTACCATGATTTCCTGGTCATATTACGGACTTCAGTCATGGAAATTTCTATTTGGTAGAGGAAAGGTAGCAGATATGACCTATAAAGTATTATTTCTCTTATTTGTAATAATTGGTGCTGCTGCAAGTATGAATTCTATATGGGCATTTTCAGATGCTATGATATTTGCGATGGTATTTCCAAATATGATTGGACTGTATTTCCTATTTCCGATTGTTAAGGATCAATTAAAAAAATATTTAGAGGCTATAAAAAATTAATTTTTTACTGTCAAAACCCTTTGTTAGTTTATTTTTAGTTTATATTTGCATCAAATTTTAAAGAAAGGAGGTCTGTAATATGCTGATAATACCTATAAAAGACGGAGAAAATATCGACAGAGCGCTAAAGCGTTTTAAAAGAAAGTTTGACAAAACCGGTACCAAAAAGTCATTACAAACCAGAAAAGTTTTTTTGAAACCTTCTATTAAAAGAAGAGCTGTAATCCAAAAGGCTCAACACATTCAGAGACTTAGAGATCAAGAGGATTTATAATCAATTTCTCACTTTTAGCTATCCTACACTGATTTATAATTTATAAATTTATACTTTATTTAAAGTATGGAATTTTCCCATTTTCTTGAATACCTTTCCCTCGAGAAAAAGTATTCACCCAAAACAATTATTGCTTACAGGGGTGACTTAATTTCTTTTCAGAAATTTAATCACAGAAGTTTTGATCAGAAAAAAATTTCTAAAGTAACATACACGCAGATAAGATCATGGATTGTTTTTCTTGTTGATTCTCAAATTTCAAATAAAACAATTAATAGAAAAATTTCTTCCTTAAACAGTTATTATAAGTTTTTACTCAAGACAGGAGATATAAAAATGAATCCGCTTGCACAACACAAAGCTTTGAAAACAAAATCAACAATACAATTACCATTCTCCGAGTCTGAGATTTTAAATGCACTAAGGTTAGAAAACTTCCAAAATTCCTTTGAGGGACTTAGGAATTACCTAATACTTGATATGTTATATAGTACTGGGATGAGAAGGCAAGAATTAATAAATATAAAAATTCAAAATATTGATTTTTCTAATAAAAGGATAAAAGTTCTGGGAAAAAGAAATAAGGAGAGATATATTCCAATGATTAATTCCACATTAGTATTAATAAATAATTATATAGATTATAGAAATTCAATAAAGGGAGCTGCCACTAATGACTTTTTATTTTTAACATCTAAAGGGAAAAAAATATATGATAATCTTGTTTACAGAGTTACAAAAAAATATTTTTCAGGATATTCAACAAAAATTAAAAAAAGCCCACACATTTTACGCCATTCGTTCGCCACACATTTATTGAATAATGGTGCAGATTTAAATTCCGTTAAAGATTTACTTGGACACACAAGCTTGGCTGCAACACAGGTCTATACAAACAGATCAATTGACGAAATTAAAAAAGTATTTAATAAATCACATCCAAGAAATAACGGTTAAATCTAGTTGAATTTTCAGATTAAAAAATAATATATTTTGTTTTGTTTGAAAAAATAAATATTTACATTTGCAATCCGCTTTTAGCGGACTTTTTTTTGAAAAAGTATAAGCCGATGTAGCTCAGCTGGCTAGAGCAGCTGATTTGTAATCAGCAGGTCGTGGGTTCGAGTCCCTCCATCGGCTCAGTTCTTTAAAATATTTAATTTGGGGAGATACTCAAGCGGCCAA
>Ga0163111_10003417_pt1 | contig 10251 bp, 6 predicted proteins | sample CRUFie1St18metaG_FD_109645 | JGI IMG/M metagenome (GOLD analysis project Ga0163111, IMG submission 109645) | Marine microbial communities from the Costa Rica Dome - CRUD Field 142mm St18 metaG | ecosystem: Environmental > Aquatic > Marine > Oceanic > Photic zone | place: Costa Rica: the Eastern... | reverse complement strand
TTTGGATCACCTCCATGTTCACCACATATTCCTAACTTTAAATTCTTATTTTGTTTTTTTCCTTTAGAAACTGCAATTTCAATTAAGTCCTCAACTCCTTCATCAATAGATACGAATGGATCAATAGAAAAAATTTTATTATCTATATAATCGTTTAAAAATTTTCCACTATCATCACGACTAATACCAAATGTTGTTTGAGTAAGGTCATTAGTTCCAAAACTGAAAAATTCAGCATGTTTAGCTATATCTCCTGCTTTAATAGCTGCTCTAGGCAATTCTATCATTGTTCCAACCAAGAACTTTATTTTGACTTTGTTTTTATCTTGAACTTTCCTTGCAGTATTAATTACTAAATCTTTCATTATTTTTATCTCTGCCTCAGTAGAAACAAGTGGTATCATAATCTCAGGAAGAGCAGACTTCTGTTTATTTTTTTTTAAATCTGATAATGCCTCAAAAATTGCCTTACATTGCATTTCATAAATTTCTGGAAAAGAAATACCTAATCTACAACCTCTATGACCTAACATTGGATTTTGTTCATGTAGCTCATCTATTCTGGATTCTAATTCTTTTTTATCAACATTAAAAACATCTGCAACTTCTGAAATTTCTTTATCAGACTTTGGTAAAAATTCATGTAGCGGAGGGTCTAATAATCTTACTGTGACTGGCAAGCCGTTCATAATTTTGAAAATTTCAATAAAATCTTTTTTTTGGTGAGGTAAAAGTTTTTCTAAAGCTTTTAACCTATCTTCTTGTGTTTTTGACAAAATCATTTCTCTTACGGACAAAATTCTTTCCTCATCGAAAAACATATGTTCTGTTCGACAAAGGCCTATTCCCTCAGCACCAAAGTCTCTTGCAGTTTTTGTGTCTAAGGGAGTTTCAGAATTAGATCTAACTTTCAATTTTCTAATATCGTCCGCCCAACTCATCAATTTTGAAAAATCTCCTGAGATTTCTGGTTTTACGGTTGGAACTGTCCCCAAAATTATTCTTCCAGTAGAACCATCAATTGTAATGGTATCACCTTCTTTTACCTCTACCTCTCCTGAGGATGTTTTAAAAATTTTTTGTTCATAATTAATATCAATTTCACTAGTCCCTGAAACACAAGGTCTACCCATTCCTCGTGCAACTACTGCAGCATGACTAGTCATACCACCTCGTGCTGTTAAAATTCCTTTTGCTGCATGCATACCTTGAATATCTTCTGGTGATGTTTCAACTCTAACCAAAATAGTATCTTGCATCATATCATTTAATCTTTCGGCTTCCTCAGACGTAAAAACTACTTTTCCACTTGCAGCACCAGGAGAAGCTGGAAGACCATTAGCAATTACTTTAATAGAACTCTTTTCATCTAAAGTAGGATGTAATAGTGTATCTAAAGAATTTGGATCTATTCTCAAAACTGCTTCATCTTTCGAAATTAATTTTTCTTTAACCATATCAACTGCAATCTTAACTGCTGACTTTGATGTTCTTTTTCCTGAACGAGTTTGTAATATCCAAAGTTTTTTACTTTCTACTGTGAACTCCACATCTTGCATATCTTTATAATGTCTCTCTAGTTTTTTTAAGATTTTACGTAATTCAGAATATACTTTGGGCATTGTCTCTTCCATCGATGCATCTTTAACTTTTGCCTCATGTTTTGCTTTTTTAGTTATGTAATTTGGTGTTCTTGTTCCTGCAACAACATCTTCTCCCTGAGCATTTATTAAATATTCTCCATAAACGTCATTAAAACCGTTAGATGGATTTCTTGTAAACACCACTCCTGTTGCACAATCATTTCCCATATTGCCAAAAACCATAGATTGCACATTTACTGCTGTACCCCAATCAGATGGAATGTGATTTATTTTTCTATAAATTTTTGCTCTGTTGCTCTCCCAAGATAAAAATACCGCACTAATTGCACCGAATAATTGTTTGTGGACATCTTGAGGAAATTCCATTTTTGATTTTTCCTTCACAGTATTTTTAAAATCATTTATTAACCCATCCCAATCTTCCTCATTTAAATCTGTGTCTAACAACACACCTTTTGTTAATTTGTAATTTTCTATCAGTTCCTCAAAATGATAGCTTTCTACACCCATAACTACATTTGCGTACATTTGAATAAACCTTCTATAACTATCTTTGGCAAATCTTCCATTTGAGGTTTTTTTAGCAAGTGCAACAACTGTCTTATCATTAAGACCAAGGTTCAAAATTGTATCCATCATCCCTGGCATTGAAACTCTTGCTCCAGACCTAACTGATAAAAGTAAAGGATTTTTTAAATCTCCAAACTTTTTAGATACATCCCTCTCTATTACTTTCAATTCTTTTTTAATCTGATTAGTTATTTTTAAGTTTAATTTTTTTTTATCCTTATAAAATATTTCACATACTTTTGTAGAAATTGTAAATCCAGGCGGAACTGGTAATCCCATCTTGCCCATTTCTGATAAATTTGCACCTTTTCCACCTAATAAATATTTTGGATTTTTTATTTTTTTTAAATCTTTTGAACTAAAATTTAGAACTAATTTATTCATTTGATGTTTTTAGTAATTGAAAATTTATAAAATTTTGAAAGGTTTTACATAACATATTGATTAGTTCCAACCGGTTTTTTCTTAAAATTTCATTTTCTTCATTTACTTTCACATTGTCGAAAAATTCAGAAACTTCTTTTCTCGCCTCAGCTAATAAAGATAATGAATTTTCATAATTTTCATCATTATTTATTGTAGAGTAATACTTTTTAATTTCATTAATCTTTTTGTATAAGTTTTTTTCAAAATCGGTTTTAAAAATACCAGGATCAGTTGTATTATTTATTTCAATTTTATTATTTTTCATCTCACTTTCTAAAATATTTGAAGCTCTTTTATAACTTGATGTTATATCTATACCGATTTGATTGTTAATGATTTTATTAAGGCTTCGGGCTTTTTCAAAAGATGAATATAATTTATTAAGTGAAAGTGAGTAAATTGAAGCTTCAATAATATCATAACGTATTTCTTTTTCTTTTAAATAATATTTGAATCTATCTTTCAAAAATTCGTAAAGATCTTTTTGTAGACTCTTATTATTAAGATTAAAACCTTGATCTTCATACAAACCTGAGGAGTAACTTAACAAATCTTTAATTTTTAAATCTTTTTTATTTTCAATTACGGTTCTAATAATACCAAGTGCAGTTCTTCGAAGTGCTAACGGATCTTTTGAACTTGTGGGTTTTTCATTAATACCAAAAAAACCTACTAGAGTATCTATTTTGTCAGTAATTGATAACGCAATACTAAATGGTTTTTTTGGAACTTTAGAATTTGATCCAATAGGCAAATATTGTTCAGTTATTGCTGATGAAATATCTTTATCGAATCCTTGAGCATTTGAAAAATATCCTCCCATAATACCTTGTAGTTCTGGAAATTCACCAACTAAATCAGAGGTCAAATCTGTTTTACAAATTGACGCTGAAAGTTCAACTTTTTCCTTACTTATTAATAGCTCATCTGAAATCATTCCACCAAGTTTTCTCATTCTTTGTACTTTATCAAAATAATTACCAAGACCCTTAAAGAAGTTCATGAACTTTAATTCTGATACTTTTTTTACTAAATTTTGATTTTTATCTTTATTCCAAAAAAATTCTGCATCGCTAAGTCTTGCTTCTACAACTCTTTCATTTCCTGTTTTTATTAATCCTTTATGGTCTTTTTTATTTGCTACTATCAAAAATTCATTGATAATTTCATTCTTATCATTAAAAGTTGGAAAGTATTTTTGATGAGACTCCATTGTTAATATTAAAATCTCTTTTGGAACAGATAAAAATTTTTTGTCAAAATTACAATGTAATACATTAGGATTATCTACCAAATTAACTACTTCTTCTATTAATTTGTGATTTTCTTTAATTTTTAATTTTCTTTTATTTAAAATTTTAGAAAAATTTTTATTTATTATTTTAAATCTTTTATTTTGATCAATTAATATGCCCTGTTTTTCAAAAAATTTTTCATAAGTTTTGAAATTATCAAAAGTTTTTTTCTTTTCCTCTAAATCCTTATCTATAAAAGTAGAATTTGAAGAGAGAAGATGGTGAAATTCAAAATTAATTATCTTTTTATCAAACACTGATAAAATAGATTTAAGAGGTCTTCCCCATTCTAAATCGAATTCACCCCATTTCATTGACTTTTTCCACTGATAATTTGATAAAATTTTTGGAATAAACTCAGTCAAGAGTTGAAGTGTCATAATTACACTGGGCTTAGATTTAAAAAAATAAAACTCACCTTTTTCAGTTTCTTTTTTGTAGAGATTTTTTCTATCAATCTCATTTGATCTCACAAAACCTTCTAGCGCTTGCTCTGGAGCACTAACTTTAGGCCCTTTAATTTCCTCAGATTTTATTTTGATTTGTCTATCTAATCCTTCAAAAACGACAACCAATCTATTAGGACAAGATAAAACAAAACTCTTTTTTGATCGTATTAATTTTTCATCAAATAAATTTTTAAAGTCCTCATAAATTCTTTCTCTAAAATTTGTTTGAAGTCCAGCCGGAATTTCTTCACTAAAAAGCTCTAAAAAAAATTCTGACATTTTATACTTGCGTATTAATCCAAATTGCTGCTGCTGATTTTGTTATTTCTCTTATTTTTCCGATATATTCAGCTCTTTGAGCAACACTTATTGCACCTCTTGCATCTAATATATTAAAAATATGACTCGCTTTTAAGCACTGATCATAAGCGGGTAGAGATATTTTTTTTTCTACTAATGATTTTGCTTCGCTTTCAAACATATCAAAGATCTTAAATAAATTTTCAGTATTTGCATATTCAAAATTATATGCTGAAAATTCTTTCTCAGCCTGATGAAAAACATTCCTATATTCAATACCTTCATTGTTCCAAACTAAATCATAAACATTTTTTTTTTGTTGCGTGAACATACAAATTCTTTCTAAACCATAAGTAAGTTCAACTGAAACAGGTTTACATTCAAAACCTGCCATCTGCTGAAAATAAGTAAACTGACTAATTTCCATTCCATCACACCAAACTTCCCATCCAAGTCCAGCAGCTCCTAGAGTTGGACTTTCCCAATCATCTTCAACAAATCTTATGTCGTGATCATTATGATTTATGCCAGTTGCCGATAAACTATTTAAATAAAGTTTTTTAATGTTTGATGGAGAAGGCTTAATTATTACTTGAAATTGATAATAATGCTGAAGTCTATTAGGATTATCCCCATACCTACCATCAGTTGGTCTTCTTGAAGGTTGAACGTAGGCTGCTTTCCATGGCTTTGGACCAAGAGACCTTAGAGTGGTTGCTGGATGAAACGTTCCTGCCCCTACTTCCATATCGTAAGGTTGTAAAATTACACAGCCGTGTTTGCTCCAAAACTTTTGTAAATTCAATATCGTATCTTGAAAGGTTTGAAACTTTGGTTTTTTTTTATTTTTTTTAGAGACCATACTTTTGCCAAACAGATTTTTCTTCCAGTATATTTGAAATTTGATCAACATGATCACTTGATGACGACAGTTTTTTGCTAAGCCAACTTTTAGATTTTTCAAATTTTTTGATGACTACATCATCACCAAATTTTTCTCTTAAAACTTGATAAGCATCACCTATTTCATCAATTAAGCCAAGATCCTTAGCTTTACTACCAGACCAAAATTCACCAGAGAATAATTCTATTTCTCCTTTTTTCAATTTAGAACCTCTGCTGTTTTCAACTACATTTATAAAATCTTTATGTAAATCTAATTGGATATTTTTAAGCCTCTCTATATCCTCTTTTTTTTCTTCCTGAAAAGGATCTAACGTACTTTTATTTTTACCAGCTGTGTGAACTCTTCTTTCTACCCCTATCTTTTTAATTAATTCAGTAAAACCAAACGATGAATAAATAACACCTATTGACCCTATGATAGAACTGGAATTTGCATATATTTCATCTCCAGCACATGCAATTAAATAACCCCCTGATGCAGCTATATCTTCAGCAAAAACTATTACTTTTTTTTTATTTTTTTTTGCTTGTTGTCTTATAAAATTATAAATTAAGTGTGATTGAACTGGAGATCCACCTGGTGAATTAATTGTGATTGCTACACATGGTGCCTTTTTTACGGAAAAAGCCTTAGAAATGATTTCCTCTTGACCAGAAAAATCTATACCTTGTTTAAATTTTCCCACATTACCAATAACACCACTAAGTTTAATATGTGGAATTATTTTTTTCTTTTTAAAAAAAGAGAGCATTTTTAATCTTTATAGAATTTTTGTACGAATATAAAGACACCTTATAATTGAAGATTCAGGTGCGTCAATTGATAAGTGTCAAAAGAAACTTTTTATACTAATTTGCTTAATAAATGGGAAGTGTAATTCAATTAAAAAAGAAAATTAATAATTCTTATTTTCAGCTAAAAAACTCAGTCGAAGAAAAGCTCATTTTAGTTGAAGAAAAAATTAAATCAAAATTAGAGAGTAATGTTGATTTAGTTAAAAAAATGACCGATTACCATTTAGAAACTGGCGGTAAAAGATTAAGAGCATTATTAACCTTAGGATCTGCAAAATTATGTGGCTATAAAAAAGGTACAAGAGATATTAATTTAGCTGCTTGCGTTGAGTTGATACATTCAGCAACATTAATGCATGATGACGTAATAGATAATGGCGCAGTAAGAAGAGGTAAAAAAACTTTAAATAAAATTTGGGATAACCATTCTTCTGTATTAATAGGTGATTATTTATTAAGTAGGTGCTTTGAGATGATGGTAGATGATGGAAATATAGAAGTTTTAAAATTATTATCATCAACTTCATCAAAAATTGCGCAAGGTGAGGTTTTGCAACTTCAACATAAAGGTGAAGTAGACATGTTGGAGGAAACTTATTTAAAAATTATCTCTGCAAAAACTGCTGAATTATTTGCAGCATCAACAAAAGTTGGTGCGATATTATCTGGTATGAATACAAAAGAAAAAGAAGCATTAGAGTTTTATGGAAGAAATCTTGGTTTAACATTCCAAATTGCTGATGATACTCTCGATTACAATTCAGATCAGAAACTGTTTGGAAAAAAAATTGGACAAGATTTTTATGAAGGAAAGATTACTCTTCCAATAATTTTATTGTTTCAAAAAGCTAATATTGATGAAAAAGGAAATCTTAAGAAAATTTTTTTAAGTAATGAAAGAGATGAGAGTCAATTAAAATACACTTTATCCTTAATTAAAAAATATGATATCATCAATAATTGTTATAGAAAGGCACATCACTATATAAATTTAGCATCTAATTCTTTATCAGTATTCGAAGATTGTGAAGAAAAAATGATTTTAGAAAATTTAACTTCATTTAGTTTATCTAGAGATTTTTAAGGGCTTAAAAGACTTTTGATCCATTTTCCCTTTTTATCCAAAGTATATTTTAGTCTTTCATGAATTCTATTGTCCCCATCCAACCAAAATTCAATACTAGATGGATTTAAATTCCAACCTGACCAATGGCTTGGTCTTGGAACTTTATTTTTATCTTTATATTTTTTTTTAAAATCTTCTATCTTAGCTAAAAGTTCCTCTCTATTTTTAAGAATCGTACTTTGATTAGAAGCCCAAGCACCTATCCTACTCTCATAAGCTCTTGAATTATAATAATTGTCAGCTGTATTATCATCTACCTTATCTAAAATTCCAGTAATTCTAATTTGCCTTAAAAGACTTTTCCAATGAAAACACATAGTTGCATTTGGATTTTCTTTAATTTCATTTCCTTTTTGACTGTTTAAATTTGTGTAAAAAACAAATCCATTTTTATCATATCCCTTTAGGAGTACCATTCGAACTGAGGGGATGCCATTTTTAGTGGAAGTGGCTAATGCCAAAGCATTTGGGTCATTTATTTCTTTCTTTTTTGCCTCTTCAAACCATTTATGAAATAATTCAAAAGGGTCATCAAGATCTAAAAAGCATTTATTAAGCCCTAATAAGTTTTTTTGATTCATAATTTAAACAAAATAATCTATACAATATAAATAATGTCATTTAATACTTTTGGAAAGGTTTTTCGTTTTACAACTTGGGGAGAGTCTCATGGTACTGCTATTGGTTGTATAATTGACGGATGTCCACCATTAATTCAATTAAAAGAGGCAGATATTCAAAAAGAGTTGAATAAAAGAAAACCTGGACAATCTAAATTTACCACTCAAAGAAAGGAAAGCGATAAGGTTCAAATTCTTTCTGGTGTTTTTGAAGGTAAAACAACTGGAACTCCTATATCGTTAATTATCTACAATGAAGATATGCGCTCAAAGGACTACAGTGATATTAAAGACAAATTTAGACCTGGTCACGCTGATTTCACTTATTTTAAAAAATATGGGATCAGAGACTATAGAGGAGGAGGTAGATCTTCTGCAAGAGAAACCGCAGCTAGAGTGGCAGCTGGTGCTGTAGCTAAAAAAGTTTTAGAAAATAAATTAGGAAAAAAATTTAAAATCTGTGGTGCCGTTACCCAACTAGGTATACTTGGATGTGACACAACAAAATGGGATGATAGAATAATTTATAAAAATCCTTTTTTTTGTCCTGATAAATCAATGTTAAAGATTTGGGAAAAATATTTATTAAGTATTAGAAAAGCAGGATCCTCTTGTGGAGCAGTAATTGAAGTAAGAGCTAACGGAGTTCCAGCTGGTTTAGGTGCACCAATTTATTCAAAATTAGACTCCGACATAGCTTCGGCTATGATGAGTATAAATGCTGTTAAAGGTGTAAATATTGGCTCTGGAATGAATGCTGCACAATTATCTGGTGAGGAAAATTCAGACGAGATTTCACAAAACAAAAGAAAAACAAAATTTAAATCTAATCATGCGGGTGGCATTCTTGGTGGCATATCTTCAGGTCAGCAAATAATTGTATCTTTTGCAGTTAAACCCACATCATCTATTTTAAAAACCAGAAAAACAATTGATAAATTTGGAAAAAATACAGATATTGTTGTTAAAGGAAGACATGATCCTTGTGTAGGAATCAGGGCTGTTCCCGTGGGTGAAGCAATGCTTTCATGTGTTTTATTGGATCATTATCTAATGAATAAAGCCCAATGTGGTTAATAAAATTAATTTTGTTTTTGTAGAACTATATTTGAATTTAGTAAATCCAAAACTTTTTCTTCAATTGACTTAGAGTCTAAATTTGCAATTTTATACATGTTCTCTGGAGTATCTTGATCAATAAAAATATCTGGCAATGTTAAAGATCTAAACCTTAAGTTAGTATCCATTAAACCTTTTTTTGTTAAAAAATTAATTACATGTGAACCAAAACCACCAATTGAACCTTCCTCAATAGTCATAATTGCTTCATGATTAGTAGCTAATTGCCAAATTAAATTTTCATCCAAAGGTTTTGCAAATCTTGCGTCGACCACAGTAATATCAATACCCTTTTTAATTAAATTTTCTGAAGCTTTTAGAGTTTCATTTAATCTTGCTCCAAAATTTAAGATTGCAAGTTTTTTTCCTTCTTTAACAACCTTAGATTTTCCTATTTCAATTTTCTCATCTATAGGAGGTAAAACAGATCCAAATCCAGTGCCTCTAGGATATCTAAAAGCACAAGGTCTATCATTAATCTCTGTTGATGTATTTATCATTCGTACAAGCTCTGCTTCATCACTCGCCGCCATAACAATAAAATTTGGTAGAGTGGTTAAATAAGTTGTATCGAAACTTCCTGCATGCGTGGGTCCGTCAGCACCTACTAACCCTGCTCTATCAATAGCAAATCTTACTGGTAAGCTTTGAATTGCCACATCGTGCACTACTTGATCATAAGCTCGTTGAAGAAATGTTGAATAAATTGCTGCATATGGTTTGAAATTTTCTGTAGCCAAACCAGCTGCAAAAGTAACAGCATGTTGCTCTGCAATCCCAACATCAAAAGTCCTCTCTGGAAATTCTTTGCGAAAAATATCTAAGCCAGTGCCATCAGGCATAGCAGCAGTGATAGCAACTATTTTACTGTCTTTTTTAGCATGCTGAATTAAGGTATTTGCAAAAACTTTTGTGTATGAAGGTAATTTACTTGTCGTTTTAAATTGTTCACCAGTTTTGATATCGAATTTAGATACCCCGTGATAATTATCCTTTGCTTCCTCAGCAAAAGTATAGCCTTTTCCTTTTTTAGTTTTAATA
>Ga0163111_10003416_pt1 | contig 10255 bp, 7 predicted proteins | sample CRUFie1St18metaG_FD_109645 | JGI IMG/M metagenome (GOLD analysis project Ga0163111, IMG submission 109645) | Marine microbial communities from the Costa Rica Dome - CRUD Field 142mm St18 metaG | ecosystem: Environmental > Aquatic > Marine > Oceanic > Photic zone | place: Costa Rica: the Eastern... | reverse complement strand
CCGGGCCGCCCCTGTAGGTGGTGGCGATCATGGTGAGATAGCGGCGATCCATCGCATCGAGCCCGAGGCTGTCGACCTCGAGCCGGGTCAATGCTTCGTCGGCCACGCGGCTGGTCACCACCGGCTCCCCAAGCACGCTGGCGAAATCGCGCACGCGGCGCATCAGCCTGCCCGCCACACGCGGCGTTCCGCGACTGCGGCGGGCGATCTCGCGCGCACCGCCCTCGTCGATACCCATGCCGAGCAACCCGGCGCCGCGCGTGACCACGCGGAGCAGTTCGTCCTCGGTGTAGAAATTGAGCCGCACAGGGATGCCGAAACGGTCACGTAACGGTGTGGTCAGCAACCCCTGCCTCGTGGTTGCGCCGACCAGCGTGAAGGGCGGCAGGTCGATCCGCACGCTGCGCGCCGAAGGCCCCTCACCGATGATGATGTCGAGCGCGCGGTCCTCCATCGCCGGATAGAGCACTTCCTCGACCACCGGATTGAGCCGGTGGATCTCGTCGATGAAGAGCACATCGTTTGGCTCGAGATTGGTCAGCAGCGCGGCAAGGTCACCCGCCTTGGCGATCACCGGCCCGCTGGTCGCGCGAAAGCCGACGCCGAGTTCCTTCGCCACGATCTGAGCGAGCGTGGTCTTGCCAAGGCCGGGCGGGCCGAAGAACAACACGTGGTCCATCGCCTCGCCGCGGCCCTTGGCGGCCTCGACGAACACGCGCAGATTCTCGCGCGCCGCCTTCTGCCCGACGAACTCGGCGAGCGATTTCGGCCGCAGCGCGGCATCGGGGTCCTCGGGCTGGCGCTGGGGCGAATGGAGGGGGACGGGTTCGGTCATTGCGGTGTGGCACCAGACTGAAAAATGGATCCCGAAGCCAGTTCAGGATGGCGGGGAGGGAGGACGTGTTCTCCGCTCAAAACGGGTTCACCGTATAGCCCGCCTGTTGCAATTGCGCATGTGCGGTCATGGCTGAGAGCGCGAGCTCGACGCCGGGGATCAGGTCCCCTTTGGCCACGCCATAGGCGGCCGCGCTCTGGCCGCAGACGATAAAGCGCACGCCGTAGTCGAGCAATTGCGTGACCATGTAGTGCGGGCCGTTGCCGGCCTCGTCGTCGAGCAGGTCGTGCACCGCCTTGCCGTGGACCACCACCGCGATGCGGATGCGTTCGGGTTCGGCACCGTAGGATGCGTGCATGTTGATGAATCGCGCCGCGCTTTCGAAGCCGCGGTTGCGCGTGCCCGGATCGGCGCGCTTGGCGACATCGAAGGCGATCGCGAATTCGGTCTCGGGAACGAAGTTTTCGACGCCCTCGACCGGTGCGTGATTGCCGAATTCTTCGAAAATCGGGCCGCTGCGGAAAGCGTCGAGATCGACCTCCTGCGCGACGGCCGTTCCTGGCAGCAACAATGATGCGAAAGCCAGTGCCAGCGCCATAGCGCCGCTCCCGAAATGCGTCCTCGTCATCCTGCCGCCCTCTTCAATGCCACGCGGATGAGATCGCCCTCATCCGCATTCTCGCCCAGTTCGCCTTGTGCTGCCGCCACCGCACGCGCCGCGACGGCAGGTTTGAACCCAAGATTCTCGAGCGCGCTTACTGCGTCGGCGCTGGCGCCGCCCGCAGCGGCCACAGCCACCCCGGCGCCCATGTCGCCGCCACCGGGCAGCGCGCCCGCCTTGTCTTTCAGCTCGTTCACGATTCTTCCGGCGAGCTTGGGTCCGACCCCGTTGGCGCGCGCGACCATCGCCGCATCGCCTTTGGCGCAGGCGGCCTGCACCTCGCCGGTGGACAGCGCGGAAAGAATCGCCAGAGCGACCTTGGAGCCGACGCCCTGGACCTGCGTAAGCAGGCGGAACCAGTCACGTTCGGCGCCCTCGGCAAAGCCGAGCAAGCGCATGTCGGTCTCCGATACCTGCAGGTCGGTATAGACGGTGCAGGCCTCCCCGCGTTCGCCCAGCGCGGCAAGCGTCTTGGACGAACAATGAACGAGATAGCCCACCCCGCCAACATCGATCACCGCCCAGTCCGCGCCGGTTTCGTCGAGCAGGCCCTTCAGCTTCGCAATCATGGTTTGTTCTTGGGCCTCAAGAAGGTTTTGGTCCAGCGAGAATGGACAGGCGCCCACAGTTGCGGGCATGAGGCAATGCATGAGCTGGAACACTTTCGGACGGATCTTGCGCTTCACCACCTGGGGCGAAAGCCACGGTCCCGCGATCGGCGCGGTGGTCGACGGGTGTCCGCCGGGGCTGACACTGTCCGAAGAGGACATCCAGCCCTTCCTCGATGCGCGCAAGCCGGGGCAGAACAAGTTCACCACACAGCGCAACGAACCCGATGCGGTCCGCATATTGTCGGGCGTGTTCGAGGGTCGGACCACGGGCACGTCGATCGGATTGCTGATCGAGAACACCGACCAGCGCTCGAAGGATTATTCCGAGATCGCCAAGAGCTACCGCCCGGGCCATGCCGATTATGCCTATGATGCGAAATACGGCCTGCGCGACTATCGCGGTGGCGGGCGCAGCAGCGCGCGCGAGACGGCGATGCGGGTGGCGGCGGGCGCGGTCGCGCGGCAGGTGATCCCCGAAGTGTCCATTCTCGCCTATGTCGCCGAGATCGGCTGCGATGCCATCGACCCGGGAAATTTCGATGCCGCGGAGATTGCGCGCAATCCCTTCTGGTGTCCGGACGCGGCGGCGGCGAAACGCTGGGAGGCGCTGGTCGACGAAGCGCGCAAGGCCGGTTCGTCATTGGGCGCGGTGGTCGAATGCGTCGCCACCGGCGTACCCGCGGGGTGGGGCGCGCCGATCTACGCCAAGCTCGATGCCGACCTGGCCGCGGGCATGATGAGCATCAATGCGGTCAAGGGCGTCGAGATCGGCGATGGCTTCGGCGCGGCGCGGCTAACGGGCGAAGAGAACGCCGACGCCATGTCGCCCGGGGAGGATGGCCCCGAGTTCGCAGCCAATCATGCCGGCGGGATCGCTGGTGGTATCGCCACTGGCCAGCCCGTGATTTGCCGGGTGGCGTTCAAACCAACCAGCTCGATCCTTACCCCTGTCGACAGCATTACCCGCGAGGGCGAAGCGACGCAGGTTCGCACCAAGGGCCGGCACGACCCCTGCGTCGGCATTCGTGGCACACCTGTAGTCGAGGCGATGATGGCGCTCGTGCTGGCCGACCACAAGCTGCTCCACCGAGCGCAATGCGGGTAGGCTCAACGTCCGTTTGACGGTCTTCAATTGCACCAAACGCAACAACCAACGATTGTTGTTGCGCTTTCCGAAAGTTCCATCGATTTGATCGATTATTCCGATCCTCGCAATCGCAACATATCGCTTTTGTGCATCGCAGCAGCGCCTATTTGAAGCCCACGAGTTTCAACCCGAACACGGAGACAAACCATGGGTATCATCGGAAGCCAGATCAAACCGTTTACCGCCACCGCCTTCCAGGCCGGCAAGGACTTCTTCGACGTCACCGACGAGGACGTGAAGGGCAAGTGGGCCGTGTTCTTCTTCTATCCGGCCGACTTCACCTTCGTCTGCCCGACCGAACTCGAAGACCTCGGCGAGCAGTATGCCATGCTCCAGAAGATGGACGTCGAAGTCTACGGCGTGTCGACCGACACCCACTTCAGCCACAAGGCATGGCACGACACTTCGGAAAAGATCGGCAAGCTGCAGTTCCCGTTCCTGGGTGACCAGAACCACGTCCTCGCACGCAACTTCGACGTGCTGCGCGAAGGTGTCGGTCTCGCCGACCGCGCGACCTTCGTGGTCGATCCCGACGGCGTGATCCAGATCATGGAACAGACCTGCGAAGGTGTCGGCCGCAACGCCAACGAACTCGCGCGCAAGATCAAGGCCGCACAGTACGTTCGCGCCAACCCCGGCCAGGTGTGCCCGGCGGCATGGGAAGAAGGCAGCGACACGCTGGCTCCCTCGCTCGACCTCGTCGGCAAGATCTAAGCGTTCATCCGCTGGAAAGTTCGGGCGCCGTAACGGCGCCCGTTCAAAAGCCCGAGCCCGACTCGGGTCGCTGGAAGGCCCGGGGCACCTCCCCCTCCCCCCCCGCCCCGGGTCTTTTCCCTCCCTGCGAAATTTTCGACCCACCGTTTCACCCGACGCCCGGAGTCCGTCCATGCTCGATGCAACCATGACCCAGCAATTGAAGACCTATCTCGCCAATTTGCGCGAGCCGGTCGAACTGGTCGCCTCGCTCGGCGATGACGAAAAAAGCGCACAGACGCGTGAGCTACTCGAAGAGATTGCCGCGCTGCACGATCTCGTCAGCGCCAGCTTCGACGGCACCGACGCGCGCACGCCCAGCTTCATCATCCGCCGCGGTAGCGATGCGGAAAAGTGGGTGCGTTTCGCAGGCCTTCCGATGGGTCACGAATTCACATCGCTCGTGCTCGCGCTGCTGTGGGCGGGTGGACACCCGCCCAAGGTCGATGCGGACCTGCTCGAACAGGTTCGCGGGCTCGAAGGCGATTTCAACTTCGAGATGTATTTCTCGCTCTCGTGCCACAACTGTCCGGACGTGGTGCAGGCGTTGACGCTGTTGGCGCTTGAAAATTCGCGCGTTACGGCCACGCTGATCGAAGGCGGAACCTTCCAGGACGAAGTCGAAGCGCGCGACGTGATGGCGGTCCCCGCGACCTTCCTCAACGGCGAGCCCTTCTACAACGGCAAGCTCGAACTGGCCGAAATCCTCGCCAAGATCGACACTGCCAGCGAAGCCAAGGCAGCCGAAAAGCTGGCCGCCAAGGACCCGTTCGAAGTGCTGGTGATCGGCGGTGGTCCCGCCGGTGCGGCAACCGCGATCTACACCGCGCGAAAGGGCTTTCGCACCGGCGTGGCGGCGGAACGTTTCGGCGGCCAGTTGCACGACACCTTGGGCATCGAGAACCTCCCCGGCACGCCCTATACAGAAGGCCCCAAGCTGGCGGGCGAGCTGAAACGCCACGTAGGCGAATACGACATCGACCTGATGGATCTCGCCAAGGCGGTGAAGCTGGTGCCCGCCAAGCAGAAAGGCGGCCTGCACACGGTCGAGCTTGGCAATGGCGCCAGCCTCAAGGCACACAGCCTGATCCTGGCCACCGGTGCCCGCTGGCGCAATCTCGGCGTCCCTGGCGAAGCCGAATATCGCAACAAGGGCGTTGCCTACTGCCCGCACTGCGACGGTCCGCTGTTCAAGGGCAAGCGCATCGCAGTTATCGGCGGCGGCAATTCGGGTGTCGAAGCGGCTATCGACCTTGCTGGCGTCGTCGGCCACGTCACGCTGATCGAATTCGACAGCAAATTGCGGGCGGACGAAGTGCTGCAGGCCAAATTGCGCTCGATGGCCAATGTCGAAATCATTACCAATGGCCAGACCACCGAAATCCTCGGTGCCGAGGGCAAGGTCAACGGCCTGCGCCTGAAGGACCGCGAGAGTGGCGACGAGCGCACGATCGAACTCGAAGGCGTATTCGTGCAGATCGGGCTGGTGCCCAACACCGAATGGCTCGAGGAAAGCGGTCTCGAACTGACCAAGCACGGCGAAATCGCCACCGACGAGGAAGGCCGCACCAACCTGCCGGGCGTGTTCGGCGCAGGCGATGTTACCGACGTGCCCTACAAGCAGATCGTGGTGGCAATGGGCGAAGGCTCGAAGGCCGGGCTCTCCGCATTCGATTATCTCATCCGCACCGAACCTGCCGATGAGATCGCGCAAGCCGCCTGACCTCGCGTCACATAGCAGACACGAAAGCGTCGCCATTCCAAGCGGATGGCGACGTTTTTCGTATTAAGAGCCGAGCGCCTCGTTCCATCGGCAAAAGCAATCAATTCGACGCAATCAATCGATTGGACGGATCACCGATGAAAGCGCATGCCTTGCATCCAGAAGATCTTATCGAGTCCTTACAGAACTGGAGAGACGGATTATGGATGCAAAAACCGGTGAAATGAGCGGCTGCCCCTTTCATGGCAACGGCGGCACGCGCGACCTGCTGGGGCGCACCAATCGCGACTGGTGGCCCGACCAGCTGCAAGTGGACATTCTCCAGACCGAAGGCCGCAATCCCGACCCGATGGGCGAGGACTTCGACTATTGCGAGGCGTTCAACGCGCTCGACTACGCGGCGCTGAAGGAAGATCTCAAGGCGCTGATGACCGATAGCCAGGAATGGTGGCCGGCCGATTACGGGCATTATGGCCCGTTCTTCATCCGTATGGCCTGGCACGCTGCGGGCACCTATCGCACCGGCGACGGTCGCGGCGGCGCTTCGAGTGGACAGCAGCGCTTCGCACCGCTCAATTCGTGGCCCGACAATGGCAATCTCGACAAGGCGCGCCGCCTGCTGTGGCCGATCAAGCAGAAATACGGCAAGCATATCAGCTGGGCCGATCTTTTCGTGCTCACCGGCAATGTCGCGATCGAATCGATGGGCGGGCCGGTGTTCGGCTTCGGCGGCGGGCGCAAGGACGTGTTCGAGCCCGAAATGGTCTATTGGGGTTCTGAAGAACAATGGGTCGATCAGGGCGTAGAGACGCGCATCATCCCCGAGGAGGGCAAGGCGCTGGAAAACCCGCTGGCGGCGATCCAGATGGGTCTCATCTACGTCAACCCCGAAGGTCCGGGCGGCAATCCGCACGATCCCGAAGGCATGGCGCGTGACATGCGCGAGACCTTCGCCCGCATGGCGATGAACGACGAGGAAACCGTTGCGTTGACCGCTGGCGGTCATGCTTTCGGCAAATGCCACGGCGCAGCCCCGTCGGACACGTTCGGCACCGGCCCCGAAGGCGAGGGCCTGCACCGCATGGGCTTTGGCTGGCTGACCGACCCCGAGGAAATCGGCAAGGGTCACATCACCACCAGCGGGATCGAAGGCGCGTGGACGCCCAACCCCACTGAATGGGGCAACGACTACTTCCGCCTGCTGTTCAAATATGAATACGAGCTCACCCAGAGCCCGGCGGGCGCGCACCAGTGGACCCCGGTCGATCCCGATCCGGAAGACATGGCACCCGATGCGCGGGACCCGAATACCAAGGTCCCGACGATCATGACCACCGCCGACATGGCGCTGAAGCGCGATCCTGAATATCGCAAGATTTCAGAACGCTTCCTCAACGATCAGGCTGCGCTCGACGATGCGTTCGCTCGCGCCTGGTTCAAGCTGACGCACCGCGACATGGGTCCCAAGGTCCGTTATCTCGGTTCGGAGGTTCCGGCCGAAGAACTGATCTGGCAGGATCCGATCCCTGCCGGGACCACACCTTCGGATAGCGCGGTGGCCGATTTCAAGAAGGCGGTACTCGACAGCGGTCTGAGTGTCAGCGAACTGGTGAAGGCGGCGTGGGCTTCGGCCTCGACCTATCGCAATTCGGACCATCGCGGCGGCGCCAATGGCGCACACATCCGTTTCGATGCCCTGCGCAACTGGGCGGTCAATGATCCGGAAGAACTGGACAAGGTGCTGGCGAAGCTCGACGAGCTGCGCGGCGATATCTCGATGGCCGATGCCATCGTGCTCGGCGGTGCGGCAGCGGTCGAAAAGGCGGCCAAGGATGGCGGATTCGATATCAGCGTCGATGTCACCACCGGCCGCGGGGATGCTACCGAGGACCAGTTCGACGCCGAAAGCTGGGAGCCGCTCGAGCCTTTCGCCGACGGCTTCCGCAACTACCTCAAGACCAAGGCTTCGGTGAAGACCGAGGACATGCTGGTCGACAAGGCCCATCTGCTGGGCCTGTCGATGCCCGAGATGACCGTGCTGCTCGGCGGGATGCGCGCGCTGGGCGCGGTCTCCAAGCACACGCAGCATGGCAATTCGATCGGCGTACTGACCGATCGCCCGGGCGTGCTGTCGAACGACTTCTTCGTCAACCTGCTCGAAATGGGCACGGTGTGGGAGGTCGTCGACGAGAGCGGCGACGAGGAATTCGTCGGCAAGTGCCGCCTCAAGGGTGATGTGAAATGGCACGCGACGCGGACCGACCTCGTGTTCGGCTCGAACTCGCAGTTGCGCGCGGTCGCCGAAGTCTATGCCGAAAACGGCAACGAGCAGAAGTTTGCCGAGGACTTCGTGAAGGTCTGGACCAAGGTGATGGACGCCGACCGGTTCGACATCCGCTACGCCAAGTATCACGGCTGAGGGCAGACGGCCCCCAACGGGCTGTCCACCGAGGGCCCCCGGCGCATGCGTCGGGGGCTTCTTCATATGCGATCGGCCTGGGAGCAACCGGACCGATCAGCGTGAACGGGTTTTACGATTGCGGGTTAAGGAACCCCGAAGCGTACGCTGCCGTAGTCAGTGCATCATTCTTTACTGAAAGGCACGATCATGGGCGACAAGGTTCCCCCCACCACCACCGATGCCGGCATATCCGTCCAGAGCGACGAGCATTCGCTGACCATCGGCCCCGACGGCCCGATCGTGCTCAACGATCACTACCTCATCGAGCAGATGGCGAATTTCAATCGCGAGCGGATCCCCGAACGCCAGCCCCACGCCAAGGGTTCGGGTGCGTTCGGCTATTTCGAGACGACCGCGGACGTATCGCGATACACCAAGGCCGGGCTGTTCCAGCCGGGCGTGAAGACCGACGTGGCGATGCGCTTCTCGACCGTGGCGGGTGAGCGCGGCAGCCCCGATACGTGGCGCGATCCGCGCGGGTTCTCGGTCAAATTCTACACCGATGAGGGCAATTTCGACATGGTCGGCAACAATACGCCGATCTTCTTCATCCGCGATCCGCTCAAGTTCCAGCATTTCATCCGCAGCCAGAAACGGCGCGCCGACAACGCACTGCGCGACCACGACATGATGTGGGACTTCTGGACGCTGAGCCCGGAAAGCGCGCACCAGGTGACCTACCTGATGGGAGACCGCGGAGTGCCCAGAAGCTGGCGCGAGATGAACGGCTATTCCAGCCATACCTACATGCTTATCAACGGGGATGGCGAGAAGTTCTGGGTCAAGTTCCACTTCCACACCGATCTGAGTGATGGAAACGCGCATCTCACGCAGGATGAGGCCGTCCAGAAGGCGGGCGAGGACAGCGACTACCACCGTCGCGACCTGTTCGATGCGATTCACAAGGGCGACTACCCTAGCTGGACGCTCAAATGGCAGATCATGCCCTATGAGGATGCCAAGACCTATCGCATCAACCCGTTCGACCTGACGAAGACCTGGCCGCATGCGGACTATCCGCTGATCGAGGTCGGCAAGCTGGTGCTGAACGAGAACCCGGTCGATTGGGACACACAGATCGAGCAGCTCGCTTTCGAACCCAACAACATGGTCCCCGGGATCGGCCTCAGCCCGGACAAGATGCTGCTCGCGCGTGGGTTCTCCTATGCCGATGCGCATCGGGCACGCCTCGGGGTCAATTACAAGCAGATCCCGGTCAATTCGGCAAAGAATGCCGACGTCCATTCCTATTCGCGTGCGGGCGACATGCGCGTGAAGAACGCGGTGGATCCGGTCTATGCGCCCAATTCCTACGGCGGCCCCGCTGCGCAGCCGCAGGTCGGTGGCGAGGCCACTTGGCATGCCGATGGCGACATGGTGCGACAGGCCTATACGCTGCGCGAGGACGATGACGACTGGAGCCAGGCGGGCGCGCTCGTTCGCGACGTCATGGACGATGCGCAACGCGACCGCTTCGTTTCGAACGTCGCGGGGCACTTGGCCGATGGCGTCAGTGAAAAGGTCCTCGTCCGCGCCTTCGAATATTGGAAGAACGTCGATCAGGCGACCGGCGTGCGGATCGAGGACGCGGTGCGCGAAAAGCTCGGCGGGAAATCGACCGCACCCGGCATGGCGAGTGCCAAATCGATTTCAGGCTAGGCAAACATGGCAATCGCGCCGGGTCCCACCATGTGGTGCCCGGCGCTGGTTTCCTAAGCGCCTCGCTTGAGCACGATGTAGAGTGCGCCGTCGCCGCCGTGCCGCTGGTGCGCGCGCCGAACGGCGGCGATTGCCGAATGGTGGCTCGATGCCGCCAGCCAGTCGAGCACCTTGGCGCGGATCGCACCGCGGCGGTTGCCCCGGTCGGCGGCTTCCACCGGGCGGGGCTTGCCCGTCACCAGCAGGATCGTCCGTGCGCCGATGGCGCGGGCCTGCGCCATGCCGCCCATCAGCCGGTCATAGGCCGCATCGAGATTATGCCCGTGCAGGTCGAGCGTGATCTCGGGCTGCAGTTGGCCCGACTTGAGACGCCGGTCCCAGTGCGAATCGAGGCAGCGATCCTGT
>Ga0163111_10003413_pt1 | contig 10260 bp, 9 predicted proteins | sample CRUFie1St18metaG_FD_109645 | JGI IMG/M metagenome (GOLD analysis project Ga0163111, IMG submission 109645) | Marine microbial communities from the Costa Rica Dome - CRUD Field 142mm St18 metaG | ecosystem: Environmental > Aquatic > Marine > Oceanic > Photic zone | place: Costa Rica: the Eastern... | reverse complement strand
GAAGAGACTAATGAGGAGGAAGATCAAGTTTTTGATGCGCCTAACGCGCAAGATGAGGCAGTTTAAAGATGTGTAAAGATGTGTAATGAAAAAAGAGTACTCTTGTTTTTTTGGGCGAAACCCTAGTGGGGGACAATAATGTTTTTTGGGGGACTCAGAATTTTTTTGCCGTAAAAAAGTGACGACACACAAAAAAAGACGATGAAAAACACCACAAAACTACAACAACAATAAGAACAACACAGATGGCCATACGTATACATAGTAGTTCATCAGTAAATAAATACACACAACTCTCTAATAATCTCTTCGAACAACAATACTATCGGACGAAGAATACCGCGCCTTTATCGAGGACGTTGGTGATTTTCCCTTGCAATCCCTCGTCTGGTTCTGGCGCTGAAAACGCCGTATTCCCTTCGTCTCCGTCCTCTTTCATCGCTTTACACTCGTCTGCGCACGTGTCGTTGCAATAGTCGTCAGACTTTGGGGCGAGATCTAAACACGCTTTCACGCACTATTTTCGTTTGTTTCATCGTTCAGATGGGGAGAAGAAGAACAACGAGAGGTGAGTGACGATGCAAAACGGCAAAAGGGTGAAAGCAGAAAGTGCAAAGGCACTCGCGCGCAAAAATTACTAAGCATATTTCTCTCGTACCGTCTTTGTGCACTTTTCCACTTGCTCGTCTGCGCGCGCGGAGAAGAAATCGGTGTTCCCACCGACGGGCAGAATAATAGTCGACGTGGCAACAGTCATGGACGCGGCAAAGCACACCGCCGTCGTCGATGCAAGCCTAGAGAAGGAACATTTTCCATCCTCCCTTCCTCGTCGTCTCGATGTCGTCTTTATTTCTTCTTCTTCGTTGTTGGTGTTGTTGTTTTGTGTCGAGACCACTTTATGTGATTTTATCGAGAAAGATTTTTTAGTGCTGCTGCTGCTGCTGCTGCTGCTGCATATTCTTCTTCTTGTTCTTCTTTCGTGGTGTTGGTGTTGGTGTTGTCGTCGCTCGAGCACGCGCGCAAAAAGTGTCGTCGTTGTTGTCATCCCCATCGTTCGATAACGAATGATTCGGCGGTACGAGGTAAAATTTATCTGATGAATATATCTAAAAAACCTGGCCTGAAATAAAACAATAATAATAAAATTCTTCGAGACGAAAAACAAAAACAAAACTGAAACTTCTTCTTCTTCCGTCTTCACACACAACACACACACACACACAACACACACAAAAAAAGAACGAAAAAAAAACAAAGCAAAGGAGAAAAGACCAGTACATCAGAAGACGACGACGAAGGACGACGAAGGACGAGCATGTTTCGACGCGCAGTCTCGAGACTCTTGTCATCGCCACCACCAGGCGCACCGAGGAGTAGAAGAGAAGGCGCGCTTTCGCACGCATGCACCGCGTCGTCGTCTTCGATAGGGAGAACAACCACAGCAACGTCGTCGTGTGCTTCATTTTTGGAACCCTCCTCTTTGACGAGGACGACGAGGACGATATCACCTTCTCTCGCGAGAGAACATCAAACGCGTCACACACCAAAAATGGTATCCAACAACATAAACAGTTCACAAAAACGATCGTACGTGGGGGTTATCGTTGAAGATGGGAACGTAGACAGAGCCATGCGACGACTGAAACGAACCATGATCAATGAGAAAATGTTTGACGCTTTCAAAGAAAGACTAGGGACTGGACGCGACGCCGGGTTTAAGAAACCAAGTGAGAAGAGAGTGCTCGCGTTAAAAGAGAGAGATAGGAGGGTGTTCAAGAAAAAACTGAAACAGAAGATAGGATGGATTTTGCGGAGACGAGAGCGCGGGTTTTAAAGATGTAGAATAGATAATACGAAGACAAGAGCGAGCGTTGAAAGGCCTCGTCGGAGCAGAAGAAAGGATGGATGTATAATAGCAGTAGTGGTCAAAATACCTTAGTAGTAGCTCAGTAGCACATATTCGTTCATTCATTCATACATTCATACATAGGTGCATACCAATGGTACATATATATGACACATATTATGGTGACGATAATCGATCGCATCGAACACGTATTCTCTTCCTTCTCTTTTTCTCCTTTCTTCTCATCGAGTTCCAGAAAACCACGTTTATTTTTTTTATATGTAAAGATGAAACTCCTTTTGTCACCCTTTTTCCTCTTTCCTTTTTTTTCCTTTTTTTTCTTTTTCGAGATTTCTTTTCGGCGTTCGGGGAAAAAAAAGAAGACACAAAAAAATTCAATCCACACTTTTTCTTTGCGTTGTAGGTAGGAGTTCTGTCGTAAGAGTCTCTCTGTCTCAGTTTCAAACGCACGCGCTCTCTTTGCTCTTTGCTCGTTCTCTTTCTCTCTTTCTCGTTCAACAGAAGAGAGAAGAGGAAAGGGTGAGAAAAGAGAGTTCCACGGCAAACCTTCTTTTCTCTTTTTGGGATTTTCCTTCAAACTTCCTCCCCGTCTCTCAAAGTCATCGCAAAAAGTGTTGAGTAAAGGAATATGGCAGACGTCACGCAGATTTTGGTCAACACCCAAAATCCTGATCAGCACGTTCGATCGCAAGCCGAGCAGCAGTTGGAACAAGCGAAAGAGGCGAATTTTTCCCTATATCTATCCTCTTTAGCGAGAGAACTCGCCAATGAGTCGAAACAGAGCGAAGTCCGACGACTCGCAGGTTTGATCTTGAAAAACAGCATCGACTCTCGGTCGTACCAAACGAAGAAGAGTTTACAACAAAAATGGCTCGCTCAAGTCGATCAAAACCAACGGACCGAGATAAAATATATGATTTTACAGACGTTGAGCTCGCCAGTCCAGGAGATTCGACACACGGCGGCACAAGTGGTGGCAAAATTTGCCGCAGCGGAGATACCAGCGAAACAGTGGCCAGAGCTGATACCGCAGCTGCAATTAAACGTTTCCGGCGCTCAAAGTTCCACAGAATTGAAACAAGCGACGTTGGAAACTCTAGGATACGTTTGCGAGGAGTTATCGTTGAGTGGAGAGCAAGGAGATGAGTTTGGCGGCATGGACCAAGCGGCGGTGAATACGATGTTGACAGCTATTATTCAAGGGATGGACAAAGCAGAAACGAACAACGAGGTACGGTTAGCGGCGTGTAACGCGTTATCGATCGCTTTAACGTTTGCCTCGGAGAACTTTTCTAGACAGCAAGAAAGAGATTATATCATGCAAGTGACGTGTGAAGCTACGATATCGCCGGACCAAAGAATTCGACACGCCGCTTTTGAAGTTTTAGTCGGTGTCGCGGAGGAGTATTACGAATATCTCGAAGGTTATATCTCCGCTATTTACGATTTGACAGTAAAAGTTTTGCACGGAGACGATCCTCAGATTGGTTTACAAGCGATTGAGTTTTGGTCGTCGATTTGCGAGGAGGAAATTGGACGAAAAGAAGCCATCGAAGACGGCGTGCAAGACGTCAAGTATCATCAATTCATCGAGAAGGCGCTAGGAGTGTTAACGCCGATGTTGCTCGAGCAGTTGACGAAACAAGAGGAAGGTCAAGACGAAGACGAAAACGCGTGGAATTTAGCCATGGCGGGCGGAACGTGCTTGAACTTAATCGCGAACTTAACTGGCGATCAAGTCGTAGACGGCGTCATGCAATACATCACGCAAAACATCCAACAAGATAATTGGAGACAAAAAGAAGCCGCTTTGTTTGCTTTTGGCGCTATTTTGGAAGGTCCATCGAGGAAAAAATTAGCTCCTCTTGCGAACGAGGCCTTACCGTTCTTGTTGAACTCGATGAACGATAACAATACGCACGTGAAAGATACCACGGCGTGGACGATAGGACGCGTCTTTGAGTTTGTGCAATCGCCGGAGTATCGATTGATCACGCAGGGTAATTTGGGAACGACGTTAGCGGCGTTGACAGAATCTCTCAAAGACGTGCCAAATGTCGCCGGGAAGGCGTGCTGGAGTATTCAGAATTTGGTCACCTCTCTTGGTGACGATGATCTCTTGCGACCGGAGCTTTCGCCGTTTTTCCAGCCCATCGTGCAAGCGTTGTTGGTCACCGCGGAGAGACCGGATGCGGAGATGAAGTTGAAAATGGAATGTTACGAAGCGCTGAACGAAATCATTCGAGGGGCGAGCACGGAAACGTTAGTCACGGTTCATCAACTCATTCCTGTTGTCTTGCAAAAGCTCGGGAGCACGTTTGAAGCTCAAGTGACTTCCCAAGACATATTAGAAAAGCAAACTGATCAACAGGCGTTGTTGTGTGGAACTTTGCAAGTTATCATCCAACGCTTGGGATCGGAAGAAGCGGCGAAAGGGTCGTTGGCTCAGCACTCGGATAACTTGATGACTGCGTTTTTGAGAGTTTTAGCGAATCGTTCCGCAACTGTGCACGAAGAAGCCATGCTCGCGGTTGGTGCTTTGGCACACTCGGTAGGTAAAGATTTCGAGAAATACATGGAGGCGTTATACCCGTTCGTCGAGGTTGGTTTGAAAAATCACGAAGAGTTTTCTGTGTGCCAAGCGACGGTTGGTGTTGTCGGAGACATCTGTAGAGCATTAGACGAAAAGTTGGCGCAATGGTGTGACAACATTGTGTTCTTATTGTTGCAAGATTTGCAATCGTCCGAGTTGCACAGGGCAGTGAAGCCGCCGATTTTGAGCTGTTTTGGCGATATAGCTTTGGCGGTTGGTCCTTCGTTCGATAAATATCTCGAATTCGTTTTACCTATGCTGCAAAGCGCAACGAGTTTGGCGATGACGAATAAAGATCAAAGTGTGGAATTAGATGAAGATACGGTGCAATACAAGAACGATCTCAGAAATGGCATCTTCGAGGCGTACACCGGGATTTTGCAAGGGTTTCGAGACGACAAATCCAAAATCGCAAGTTTGGCGCAGCACGCGCGATTTATTTTATCTTTCATCGAAGACGTGTCGAAAGATCCTTACCGTGATGCGAGCGTGACGAGGAACATGGTTGCATTGTTAGGAGATATGGCAGATACCATGGACGGTATCGGCGAGCTGTTTAGAGAAAAGACGTTTTACCAAGCGTTGTTCCAAGAACTCCACTCGGATGATAACTTTGACTCGACGTTGAACTGGGCGAGGGAGCGCATTGCGCAACGATTGACGCAATAATAATCATAACGACCTTAACTGACATTGATAAAGACAAAATGACACAAGATAACGACAAGAATAGAAGTAACAATAAATAATAATAATCGAATAGCTGACGAATTGATGGACAATTAACTACATAGCGCATAATAATAATAAGAGAGAAAAAGATAGACGCTTCAAACAAGGATCCAAGAGCGTTTCTACTTGTAAGTAAGTACTGCCGTACGAATGAATAAAACAAAATTGAATTAATTCTATACGCTATCAATAAAAGTGCTACTATTGCGCGATATGTCCCCTAAAATATGTGCAATCTCTTTTTTTGGTTTTCGACTAAAAGCATCCATCTTTCGCATTGCAAAAAGTAATGACCCGATCATTTGCCATCGTCCTAAACATAATATCTTCCGTGTCAAAACTGTGCACCGGGTTCCCATAACTCCGATGCGTTTGCTTTAATCGATAATACTGGTACGGATCGCCTCTTTGTCCTTTACCTAAACCGTAGACTGTGATGTTTAAGCACAGTGGACGTAACATCGCGATGCCTACTAAACCTGAGGATGCACAGTTGCCTCCTCTGAAGTTTTTCGAGTGCTTCTTCTCGTAACATTTTCGGAATTTTTTCAACGAATTCTCCGCCACCGCTCGCACTTCGGGTATGAGAAACAAAGTTTGCACGTCTTTACGTTTCAACTTATTCTTGACGTAGTACGCCAACCGAACGAAATTTTCCGCTGCCGTTCTCGACGAAATCAAAGTGACGCCTTTCTCTAATGGCCAACCGCCCCCTCTGTAGATTTTATTTATACCGCTACCATCGTGATATGAAATTGTCCACAATCTGTTTAATAACCTGTGCGTCGTTCTCTTTCCGACGTATTTTTCGTACCCTTTCGTGGGAGCTTGATTAATGCGAACGACTATATCGTTCGCGTCGATTTGTTTACCGTAATCCATTTTGAGAAGATGCCCAGAATTTCCCACGAGTGCACACGTTTGCCAGGGCGCTTCGCCATTTGCTAAATTATTTGCAACTACTGCTGGCGCTGCTAAAATATCTCTTCCAGAGTTTGGTAGTATGGATGCTGGGATCTTCTTATCTCGATAGGCTCCTGTGTTTTCGTAATTCTTTTTATGCGCAAGTGTCGACACCAGAGCTTTTGTGGCTTTCGCTTTTGGCGGGAATAGTGAAATGTATTCTGGTGAACACGCGTGTGAGTGCGAAGAACGGCGAAAGGAGCGTTGCTTCGTCGTCATCGTCGCTTTCTTCATGTTAGGAATCACTTGTTTGGTTTCTGCCTCATATCGTTCGACATCGTCGTCATCGTCGGTTTTGTCCACGTCTTCTACCTCGTCACCTAATTTTTCCAACACGTTTTCAGCAACAGGTTCTTCTTCTTCTCCATGCTTATTCGCGACTGCCACTTTCGTCGATTCTTCTTCGTCCGGGTTCAAGAATCCTGCATCGTCTGCGCCCCTGAGATGAAGAAGAAGTCCTTCGTCCTTCACTCTTTTGTTTCCTCCCCCTCCACTCTTTTGATGAAGAGGAAAAGATACGAGCGAAGAAAATGATGTTGTTCCGCGCATAAACAAGGCTAATGCGAGCGCTAAGGAAACGAGAAGAAGGAAAATCACGCGTCGTCTCCTCGCTTTGCTACTATTGTTACTATTGTTATTACTATTATTATTTGTCATGTAATTCTTTACATTCGCACATCATCATCATCATCATCATCTAGCGGAGGCCGTTTTCTTTTTCTTTTCCTTTCCGAAGGCCGACGACATAAAAAGGTACCGAAAAAAGTGAGACATTTATAGGTATGGACGAGTCTTTTGACGGCACTTTTTTTTTCTTTTAGGTGCGGCGGCGCGCACAAAGAGATAACGGACGGAGCAACGCGACGAACGGATAAAAACGACAGAGAGGAAGAATATGAACACAAGTAAACCATCGTCAGCGCCAATGACCGCGAAGAACGGCGATGATTACTCGAATAATAAGAGATCTATCGAACGCATTCATTCACCGAGACAGAATTCCAAGGAGATGAAAATCGTGCAACCGAATTCGTCGAGAAGTTCCTCTTTCTCTCGTCAAGAAGAAGAAGAAGAAGAAGAAGAAGAAGAGAAGAGATCATCTTCGTCTTCGTCGACATCGTCATCTTCCTCGTCGGAAATGAGCGACGAAGAAGAAGAAGGAGAAGAGGCACAACAGACGACGACGACGAATAAAATCGGGAGAAAGAAAAAGAAAACGACGCAAGCGACGACAACAACAACAAAACTCGTAACAACGACAACGTCGACGAAAGAAAGAGAAAAGAAGAAGAAGAAGAAGAAGAAAGTAAAAAAGAAGACCAAAGCAAAAGAACTGGATGAAGAACATCATCCAAAAAGTGAAGAGGAGAAGATGAATAAGAAGATCCGCGCGGCAAAGCGAGGCACGCGCTCTGAGCTCTCCGTCTCCAAAGGCGGTTGGACTAAGCACGGATACGCCTACGACAACGCGAACGTGTTGAATACGACAAACTTGAAATCAAAAGCAGGAACGATCGAGCGCATATCCGCGAAACAGGTTTGTCCGGACGAATTCAATAGACGATTTGCGCTGACGAGAACGCCGTGTATAATAACCGATGCCATGAACCAATGGCCGTGCTTCATGAAAACGTTGAATAGCAAAAGCAAAGAGGAGAACCCGCGAGAGTGGACGATTGATAAGTTACAAAAAAGGTTTCCGAAAGATAGATTCAAAGTCGGTTCCGATGACGATGGATACGCGGTGCGACTTACAATGACTGAGTTTCAGTTTTACTGCGACGAGGAAAAGAATCCAGATTACGGATGCAAAAGAGATGATAGTCCTCTGTACGTTTTCGACGGTTCCATCTTTGATAAAGAGAATACGAAAGAGCTTGAGAAGGATTTCGACATTCCAGATTACTTCTCCGAAGACTTGTTCAAATACGTCGGACATAAGCGAAGACCACCACATAGATGGGTCGTATTTGGACCGCCGAGAAGTGGATCATCGATACATGTCGATCCGTTAGCGACATCCGCATGGAACGCGTTGATTTCGGGAAAGAAGCGTTGGGTGTTGTACCCGCCAAACAAAGGTTTAACTAAACCTCTTCTGAAACCGAAAGGTATTGGATTAGACGGGGAATCAATCACGTGGTTCCAGAAAGCGTATCCAATCACGCAAACGCGGGAGTGGTCGGAAGTTGGCGGATGTCCAAAGAGTTTTGACGTCGTACAAAATGCTGGTGAGATTATGTTTGTCCCAGACGGGTGGTGGCACGCCGTGTTGAACGTCACGCAAACCGTCGCGGTGACGCAGAATTTCTGCACGACGCCAAGATTTGACGCCGTTTACAGGGCCACGCGACGGGGCAGACCGAAGATGTCCAAAAAATGGCTCGAAAAGTTGAAAGCGAAGGGTCGACATGATTTGTACGACGTAGCCGTGCGTCAGCCGAGAAGATCGGAGTACTCCGAGAACGAAAAGACTTCGTCGTCTTCATCGAGCAGCAGCGAAGGAGAGAGCGACACGGAAGACGCCGACGATCGTATGATTCGTCTGAAAGAAGAGACGAGAAGATTGTCAAAGCATGGAGGCAAGCGAGAGAGAGAGGATGGGGTAGAATAAATCTAAACTACACGGTAGTACCTGTACGTACGTGTAATTAATTACTGGTAAACTAAACAATCGCGTTGTAAAATCAAAATTACAAAAATAGACACATCTGATTCTTTTGAACGTGGGTGTAAGTAATATAGTAATTCGTATTCTCAACATCAGTCATATCAGAGTTACTTCAAGAACGTGCACGTGATGAATAAGGTGAGGAACGAGAACAAACTCAAAATCAACTCCGGCGAGAACGACTCTGGGAAGAGCGGAATGTACACCGGAACGATAGACCCAATCAACCAACCGACGAGCATAGATGCAAGGGTGTGCAAAAAGGACTTTCCAAGTGCCTTGTTCTTTTGTCCGCCTCTTTTCTCGTTGAGGAAGAAGACGCACGCGGCGAAAGCACACGCGAGTTGAAACGCAGGGCCTTGTGAAGCCGGCGTCACGATTGACCAAATGGAAATACCGAAAAACAAAACCGCTCGTCGCATTAAAGTCGTCTTGTCCGGCTTTTCGAATTGATTCTTCACGCGTTGAACAAATGGTGGCGTGTAATCTTCCTCTTCTTTCTTCTGTCTCAGATTCTTTCTCTTCAAACCTTTCGCTTTTTTCCTCGTGTTTAGCTTTTCCTTCAAAATGGCATCCATGGCGAGGTCGATTTGCTCGCATCCGTCCACATCTCTCATGTACTCTTTCACTAAGAAATTCCTCGCCTCTTGCACTTCTTCGAACGAGGAGTCTGACGTTAAACCTAATCGTTTGTACGGATCTTTTTCGTTCCTTCTTGGGAACTTCACCACCGGCGAGTCAAAGTCGATTTCGCCTTCCTCGTCGTCGTCTCGCGTCACATCTTGTTCTTCTATTTTGGCGTTGTTTTCTGCTCGAGAGAGAGAGAGAAGAATTTTTCGGGTCAGTTCAGTTCTACTTACGCGTGCGCATCAAAAACTCAATCCGTAATAAAAGGGAACAGAAAGAGAGAAGCGTCGAGGTGATTGACGCGCGCGAAGAAAGAGCGAGAGCGAGAATGAGAGAGTAAGAGAGACTCGTTCTGTAAAAAATTCTCTCGTTTTCCCCGATTGGATAAAATAAAGCGCAAATGTGTCAATAGGTTCTTCTTCTCCTTTCAGTCCTAATTGAAAAGCAGAACAATGCGCGCGCACAAAAGACGACGCGAGACACGTTCTGTGCAAAACTCACCATCATCGTTTGCTTCGCTCTTCACTCTGAACGTTCTCAACGAGTTCAGCTTTTTGTTTCTACGTAAACACAACGACGACGGCGCTCTTGGGTGTCTATTATTTTTTCTTCTGTCTTCCTCGCGTGTAAAATTCGTCCCCCAAAAAGGGTTCGCTCGCACCGCCGCTCGTCGCGTGGATCGTCCGTGCGGACGATGCGACGCGAGATTCGTTTTCGAGAATCCTCTCGACGATGGCGATGGCGATGACGACGACGCGTCTAATTTCCCCGTCGTCGTATATGTCTGCAGCAGCATGAGTATAGTAT
>Ga0163111_10003411_pt1 | contig 10265 bp, 8 predicted proteins | sample CRUFie1St18metaG_FD_109645 | JGI IMG/M metagenome (GOLD analysis project Ga0163111, IMG submission 109645) | Marine microbial communities from the Costa Rica Dome - CRUD Field 142mm St18 metaG | ecosystem: Environmental > Aquatic > Marine > Oceanic > Photic zone | place: Costa Rica: the Eastern... | reverse complement strand
ACAGAAGCCCATTTAATTTCAGGAAGCCAATGCAAAATTCCTCTAATTGTCGGAAACCATAATTTACCATTTTTTGTCTCTACTTGAAACGCTAATATTTTCCTATCTACTAGTAATATATCTTTGTCATCAAAATTTCCTTTTTCTAAAAATTTATCAGATATTTGAATATCTTTACCAATCATTTCCGATATTTCTTTGATTATATTTTTCACTTGTTTATATCTTACAGGGGTTCGTCGCCTCAACTTCTTCTCGCTCACACAACTCCGTTCAAATACTACAAAATAACATATCTTATCTGAATTAGAAAAATGTGAGTTTTTCCAATCCTTTGAAATAAGGGGGGACGGTCGGCGGAGGGATGGCAAAGTGGCATGGCATATCTCGTCGTAAACCAAGTGGAGGCCGATTGAAGCGTCCCAGTCGTTATCGAGGAAAGCGTAAAACAGAGATTTCAAGTGAAAACCAATTCGCCTTTGTGGGTGACAAAAATTCTCGAAAATTATATCGAAAAACTGCTGGTTTACAGACAGTTAGAGTACTTTCTGTAAAAAATATTAATGTTAATAAGCCTAAAGAGGGCAAAACAGTACGAGCAGAAATTACTAATGTAGTCAGAAATGATGCTGATACAAACTACGTTCGTCGTAATATTGTCACCAAAGGCGCAATAGTTGAAACTGATATTGGTCGGGTTAGAGTCACTAGCCGCCCAGGAATGCACGGAGTAGTTAGTGGTATTCTCCTTGAAGAATAGTATGCACGAAGAACTCAAATTAGTGCACTCATAGGGTGTGTTCAGTAGTATGACTCGCGACCCAACAAAAATGAAAATATGGACTCGTTACTTCGATTCTAAACTGTCTCGATCAGAAGGTAGAAGGGTACCAAAAGAGGCCAGTATTCCTAATCCTTCTCTAGAAGCTATAATATGGGCAAGTAGAGATGCAGGGATAAGTAAAATGAAGAGAGAAGAGCACCTGTCTCATCCTTCTAGGCCATATTCAAAGGAGGGAATGCTAATACTATCGTCCAAAGATGCATTACAAGCCACAAGAGCTGAAAGTAAGGAAGGAGTTCTACAATCTATAGGATTAAGACTTAGAAAAAATTTCAATGAAGCAAAAAATAATCAAAATAAGGGGGAAAATAAGAAAACTCCTAACTCTAGAAAGAAATTTTCACAAAGAAAATCATTCAAGAATAAATCCAAATCCTCCAACCGTAGAAGTAAATTTGGACGCTAAATATCTAACTCTAATAGCCAACCAAATGTATCCGGAGATCTTTTTTCTTGGATTGCAACTAATGAGTCATAAATCTCTCTTGTTATACTCCCAACCCCTCCATTACAAAACTCAACAACTCTATCTCCATGCTTTATAGAGCCAATAGATGAGACAACTGCTGCGGTTCCTGCACAGAAACACTCATCTGCCTCAAATGCATATTCAACATCTATTTTTTCTTCTCTAACTTCATACCCTTTAGATCTAGCTATCTCTATTATTGATAATCTTGTTATTCCTCCAAGAATAGTCCCTGTTAATTCTGGTGTTGAAATTATTTTATCTTTAATACAAAAAAAGTTAGCTGCACCCACCTCTTCTATGTATCTATTATTAACTGCGTCAAGATAGATTATTTCTGCAAAACCCTCTCTTTTTGCCCTCTTAGAAGGAACCATTCCTGGCGCATAGTTTCCAATTGCTTTCACACCTCCAGAACCTCCCGGTGCAGCTCTGTGATGTTCTTCAGAAATTTTTAATGAAGTGGGTTCTAAACCTCCTTTGAAATACGGCCCTACTGGAGAGACATAAACTAAAAATGTATATTCAGGTGAGGGAGCAACTCCTAAGATTGCCCCGCTTCCCATTAGAAGTGGTCGGATGTAAAGTGTACCCTTTCCTATAGGGGGAATCCATCTTGCATTTTCTTTAACTGTCCTAATTACTGCATCAAGGAATATATCTTCAGGAACTTCTGGCATACCTAATCTTCGAGCGCCCTTCTGCATCCTTTTGGCATTTTCTTGGGGGCGAAACAATACTACACTACCATCAACAGTTCTGTATGCTTTCATTCCTTCAAACAATCCCTGACCATAATTCAAAACTCCAGCAGCAGGTGATATATTCAAATTTTGAAAATCTTGAATCTTACCTTCTGACCATTCCCCATCTTTTTTACAAGTTGCAATGTACATTTTGTCAGTTTCTCTAAAACTAAATGTCATGTTTTCCCAATCAATGTCTGTGATATTTTTTCCCATGTACTGACCTACTCCATTATACATCACGGAAAGGAGTAACCTTTCAATAATTCCTATCAATATCCCTCAATATCAACTTTTAATTATCTGATTAATACATTTAATACACTTCAGGCATTCCCTTTAATGGAGCGTAACCATGATGTGGGAAGAAGAGATGTGTATTATCTCTGGAGATAATCGTAGTTGGCAACATGATAAATCACCAAAAACAGTAATTGAATTATGGTGTAGGGCTAAATCTGGACATTCTGTCATGGTATTGGTTAATGGGCTACGGCCATATTTAGAAATATTTGATCCCAATGAACAATCAGATTCTCCAATGCCAACACTCTCATTGAACGAAGTTGAAGAGATGAAAGAAGTAGACGGTTCATTAGAATTAGTTGGGGAGAAATTATTCGAAGGAGAAATGAAGAAATTTTGGAGAGTTTTTGTTTGTGAAACATGGTCAGTACCAAAATTACGAGAAAAAATTAAGAAATTAGGTTGGGGAATAACTAGTGCTGACATTAATTTCGCTCAACGCTTGTTACTTGATTGTGATATTGGACCTCATGTAAATATCGTAGGTAATGTCTTGTGGGCTGGTGAAAGATCACCAGATGAGGCAAAAAATGAAAATAATACCGATCCCAAATTAGCAGAAGAAAATATTAACAAAATTGGAGGAGCAGGGATTTATCCTGTTGATATGATTATTTCATGTACTCCTGACTCCTTATCAAGAACATCGCCATTTCCAACACCATTCGTTACTTTTTCTTTTGATTTAGAAACTAGTATTAAAAATAATACTATTCTTTGTGCTGCAGCCGTTATACAAAGAAATAATCATAGATCAGAACATACATTTACAGGTGATGAAAAGAGTATTATGGAAGGCCTTACTAACCTCATTAGAGAAGAAGATCCTGATATTATTACAGGATATAATATAGATAATTTTGATTTGCCAAGAATGAAGGAACGATCTGAAGCAATATACGGCAAAAAGAAAATGAAACTATCAGAGTTAAATGGCTGGGGAAGAGTCCCATTAATTGAAAATGAAACAAAAAGATTACTCCCCGAAAGAAGACAGAACAGAGTTTGGCGAATTCCTGGACGTATACCACTTGATGCTTGGTGGCAAGCACGCCAAACACTTAGACCACAAAGAGAATCACTAAGATATGTATCTCAATTATTATGGCCTGATGATGATGAAATGCACAAATTAGACATTGACTCGAGTCAAATGGACCGTGAATGGGAAGAACGACCAGAGGAAGTACTGGAGTATTGTGTTAGGGATACAATCATCCCTATAGATATCTTAAACAGACTTCAATCAATAGGCCGTAAAGAAGCTTTAGCGTCTGTTTCTATGACAACTGTTGATATTGCAGCAACTGCAACCACTAGTTGGTGGATAGACTCACTTGTAATTAGGTTAGCTGATAGGTCTGGCATTGCAATCCCAATGACCAAATCTGGACCAAGGAGAAGCGATCAAATTGCGGGTGGATATGTCCATGAAGTAGAAGCAGGAATGAGGCCATGGGTAGCTGTATTGGATTTCAAATCAATGTACCCTTCTATAATGATTTCAAATAATATTTGCTCTACAACACTAGTTAGAAATAAGGAGGATAATTCTGAGTCAGACAATATTTCTCCAACTACTCAAACTAGATATATTTCAAGTACTGTCAGAAAGGGATTAGTTCCTCAATTATTAGAACATTTAATGACCAGTCGAGATAAACATAAAGAAGCTTTCAAAAAGGCAAATGAAGAAGGTGATGAAGAACAGGCATTTTTACAAGATCAATTACAATATGCTGTTAAAATTTTAATGAATTCATTTTACGGCGTGTTCGCATCTAGTTTTTATCGTTTTACTGATCCAAAATTAGGTGCTAGTATAACTGAGTGGGCTAGATATAATATTAAAGAAATAATAAGGCAATTGGATGACGAAGGAAAACATGTCGTCTATTCTGATACTGATTCTATTTTTGTACAAGCTCCTGTTGATAGTGAAGCACCAACTAGTAAACCATACTCTGATAAAATAAGTATTGATTTATGGGATGATGCAAAAGCTACCACACTTGATTTTGGAGAGAAATTAGCCTCTAGATTTAGTAAGGAAGGAGCAGAATTGGAATTCGAAACAGCATTATCAGCATTCTTCAGTCATGGTGCAAAAAAAAGATATGTCGGAAGAGTTGTTTGGCCTCGTGAAGAATTATTAATCAGAGGGTATGAGGTAAGACGTACCGATTCATTTGAATTGTTGAGAGAGACAATGACAAATATGTTTGAACTAATTCTCGATAACCAATCTTGGAATTCGGTTGAAATGACAAAAACTGTAATAGATGATGTAAAGAGCAAGAAAATTCCCACATCTAAACTAGTAATAAGTAGGTCATGTAAAGGGAGATGGGATAGTAAGAATAAACAATGGTCTTTCGATATGTATTCCAATGAAAACTTACCATATGTCCGTGCAGCTAAAGAAAGAATAAAACTCGGATTAAGTTTTACTCCTGGAATGAAAGTAGGATATATAGTAACTGATGCTTCTTCAAGTCCAATGAAAGTAGAACCATGGTTAGTTGATGAATTAGATTCTTCTCCTCCTGATTATGACTCAGAATATTATGCAAAAAGATTAGCAAAAGCACTTGGTCGTATAACTGAAGCCTTTAATTGGAGTGAAAAAGAACTTCTCTCCGGATCCAGACAACAATCATTATTTGATTTTTAAAATAGTATTTTCTCGTACATTTAGCCGTTGGGTTAATTTTTGTTGAATGGTCGGGGATTACATGATGAAACATGTCCGACCCCTGGCTTCCTTACTCATATTGGTACTAGTGGCGCCAATTTTCTCCGGTTGTACGGATTTTTTTGATGATAATTCTCCTCCCACTGTTAATATGTCCATAGACCCATCTGGCACATTAAAAGCTGATCAATCTGTAACATTTAGTGCTGTAGGTACTTCTGATGTTGATGGAGATAGTCTTATTTTTAACTGGGAATTTGGTGACGGCAATACTGGACAAGGATTAACCACTAGTCATACTTACAAGACTCAAGGTGAATATTTAGTCAAATTAAGAGTTTCAGATGGCACTCATGAAACAACAGTAACTAAGACTGTTAATGTAGTAAGTTCTGATGCTAGAGAGCCTAAAGCTGTGATATATCAAGAGAAACAAGAAGATTGTGAAGGAGAAGAACCTTCAAATTCTGTTAGGGGGGTATTGTATTGGGTATGTGAAGATGATAAAGACATTGATGATAGGGACATAGAAGTATCAGTTACCGTGACATTGGATGGCTCTCCTTCTTGGGCTGGTTGTGACCCTGAAAATTCGGATTGTTACGCCGAGGAATACCTGGTAAGTTACAAATGGGATTTGAATTTACATTCAGATTCTGATGGCGATGGAGATCTTGAAAACGATGTTGATGCAACAGGTGAAATATATGAATGGAAAGATATCCCTACAGGTGCTTATGAAATTAGATTGACCGTTGAGGACAATAATGGATTTGTGTCTTCAGACGATTCGATGGTATATATCAATTATAGGGGCGTATGGAATGATTTTGTACTAGGAAGAGTTGCTAATAACCCTAATCCTAATAATAATGATGGAGCGTGTGTTGATGAAGACCATCCTTGTGAATTAACTTGGTCATTCCCTTTGAATTATGAAGATCCTAAAGATAAAATACGATATTATCGAGCAAAATTAACCTATCCTCAGAAAGACGATGATCAGCCAATTGGGTCTGTAGGAGATGATGATAATAAATTGGATATGTACTTGAACAATGAAACAGATGAACCTGTTACGAATACTACTTCTCTAGGTAATGACAATAGAGATGCTGGAGATTGCAGTAGTGATGACTACTGCGTCTGGTTACAGATTGGCAGCTCTACGGTTCGTTCATTTGAGCCCGGTACTTGGACAATTGATGTAAAAAATGAAAAAACACACAACACAGATGTTAAACATATGGTTATTGAACTACAATATCGTTAATATGCCTTGATTACATGCTATACTGCTAAGATGCACAAGATTTTCTTATTAGGGAACGATTCATATACACCCCATTAGTCGGCGAGTTTACATTAGAGGTGTATATAATGGGCTCACAATGGGAAGATAAGAAAAAAGATCACTTGAATATCGTGTTTGTAGGACATGTTGACCACGGAAAATCAACTACTGTAGGAAGACTACTTCTTGACAGTGGTCATATTGAACAACACGTAATTGATAAAAACGAAAAACTTGCATCGGAGCAAGGTAAAGCCGGATTCGGATTAGCTTATGTCATGGATGGACTAAAAGAAGAACGTGAGCGTGGAATTACTATCGACGTAGCTCACAAAGAATTCTACACTCCTAATTATTATTTTACAATTATTGATGCTCCTGGTCACCGTGATTTCGTAAAGAATATGATTACAGGAACAAGCCAAGCGGATGCTGCTGTACTTTGTGTAGCAGCCAACGATGGTGTCAATGCTCAAACAAAAGAACATGCGTTCCTAGCGAGAGTTTTGGGAGTAAAGCAACTTATTGTCAACGTCAATAAAATGGACATTAGTGGTGTTGATTATTCAGAAGATAAATACAAATCTGTAGTGGCCGAAGTTTCTAATCTATTGAAAACAGCAGGTTTCAACCCCGACGATGTCCCAATGATTGCCGGATCTTCATTCCATGGTGAAAATATCTTCAATAAGAGTTCGAACATGCCTTGGTACAATGGACCAACATTATTCGAAGCTATCGATGCAATAAAAATGCCTCCAAAGCCAACCGATAGACCTCTAAGATTACCAATCCAAGATGTTTACAAGATTAGTGGAATTGGTACAGTTCCAGTAGGAAAAGTAGAAACTGGTGTTCTTAACTCTGGTAAGACAGTTGTTTTCAATCCAAGTCAAAAATCTGCTGAAGTAAAGAGTATTGAAATGCATCATACAATCCATGAAAAGGCTGAGCCTGGTGACAATGTTGGGTTCAACGTTAGAGGATTAGCAGCTACTGATATTCGCCGTGGAGATGTAGCGGGATATGCAGATAACGCTCCTGTCTTTGTTCGTCATGATGAAACATTTGTCGGACAAATACAGATTATGGACATTCCTAAAGCAATAGGTGCTGGATACACTCCAGTTTTCCATGCACACACATCCCAAGTAGCAGTTCGTTTCGTAGAACTATTAGAGAATGCTAAAACTAAAGAAGCTAACCCTGCTTTCTTAAAGTCTGGAGATGCAGCATTGATTCGTTTTATGCCTACTAAACCAATGGCAATCGAAGAAATGGCAAATTTCCCAGAACTAGCACGTTTCGCTATTAGAGATATGGGCAAAACTGTTGCTGCTGGCGTATGTATGAAGATTGAGAAGAAGTAATTCTTAATATGGAGTGGACAGCATGCCAGTTGTAACAACCATCAAACTTACTGGCGATAATCATACAGATGTAGATACTGTTTGTCAACAAATCAAACATATATCAGATGAAACCGGTGTTAAATTGAGGGGCCCAATACCTCTGCCAACAAAGAAACTTCTAGTTCCTTGCCGTAAGAGTCCAGATGGAGAAGGAGCAGAAACTTGGGATCACTGGGAGATGAGAGTACACAAGAGACTCTTAGAATTGGTCACTAACTCTTCAAAAGATGAAAAATCTCTAAGGAAAGTATTGAGAATACCCATACCAGATAGTGTTACAATAGAACTTTCTCTTCGTAATCTAGGTTAGAGATTCTTTTGCTAGACTTCCCATCGGATCCCAAGCAGGTAATACTACAGGATCTGTTTCTAAAGCCTTTAACATTTCACTTGTTAGGTATTTTTTTGGAGAAGCTATCTCAAACATATACTCATCAAACCAACTATCATTCATAGTATAAAATCCCTTTTTACCGCTCTGCTCTGCTCCCCATGAATTCTCCACTCTCCACCTTCTTGGAATATCATCAATTAAATCTACACCGGTAAAAAGCATTGCATGCGTCATCATCGTTTGACTATGACGTAATCTATCGGCTTTATTCATCCCAAACTCAACTCCATACAGATTTTCGTATTCAAATAGATTTGCATCCCACAAACCCCTCTCTCTTTCCATTTGTTTGCCGACATCACATCCCATCCATACTGGGATGCCATCATTTAGTATATTCTTGGTAATATTTTTCATAGATTCAATATCAATATTAAGATAAATTACCGGTGGCCCACCCGTAACATTTTGTAAGAAATCTACAGTATAGGTTTGCATTGTCTTGTTTCTTGGATCATGAACAAGACAAACATAATTTTCCCAGTCAATGTCTACATATTCTTTCACAAACTCTTGAGGAGTAATTTTTCCTTTACTATGAAATTTATCATCTTTATCTCTCCACTGCCAATCAAAACTTTCAGGAGGCGTACCTAAATGAATACACAATATCTTCCAGATATCACTTATTCTTTTTTCCTTATGTATCCGAGCATCTTCAAAACTACCTCCGTCATCAATAATCTTTCTAATCTCGCATGCTGAACTTCTCAAAACATCTTTCAACATTGTATTCATCCACCTTGTAGAACTACTACTATCTGATTCTGGATATACAGATTTAGGAACTAATCCATGTTTACGAATCAAGTTCATTGCCATATTCCATTGTCCACCATCTCCTATTGGATCTCCGAGAAGAAAATCAATGGTACGATCACTTATTTCTCGGTCAGAAGTCGTTATTATAGATTCCAATAAGTGATTAGATCTTTCAAATTTATCCCAAAAATGAATATGTGATTGACTAAATTCAAAATCTTTTAGATTCATTTTTTTCATAGCACCCACTCTGAATAGATTTAATGCGGCGAAAAGCCAACATCTACCACTTCTTTTTTGATTTGTTACCGCCCAATCATCTAATTTTACACTAAATGTGGGAATTAGTTCATTTACTATTTCTCTATTCAAAGTTAATTTTGGGAGAGGGACATTTGTTACTGCGTTTTGTGCAATTTTTGCCAACTTATCTTTCTCAAAATTTCCCCTATATTCTTTTATCTGTTTATCAGTTATCTCCATCATATAAATCACTCCTACTCGTTAAAATCTAATTTTATACTGGTGCTGGCTCCGCCAATCCAGCTGCAATCAATGTATCTGCAATTAATGCGGAGCAAGACTCGATATCTCCCGCATTTAGTAATAATTCAGTCCCATCTTCAGAAATTATGGGATCATTCAAATCCTTAATTATTCTTATTCTTCTCAATTCAGGTACATTTGAATTGTTTATTTCTGATAAATCATTTTTGGGTGGTATGTGACTAATTTGGTAAGGAAACTTTTCAATTTCTCTAATCCTATCTTCATCATCATATTCAGGATCTTCCCATTCTTTAGTCAATTCAAAATTCTTATTTGGAATTACTTCTTCATCATATACAACTTCTTCTTCATCATTAAATTCTTTTAAATTAATGTGATTATTTGAATCTTCCACCTCTTCAATGACACTATCTGGACCATGCAATAAACCATCCCATTGTACATCAATTTTGTATTTTTCAGTAAAGTTGATCATTCCATTGTAAAATTTTCTTTCTGCGGGATCCTGCCTCTTCCAATCTATTTTGTGCAGAGATCCTGAATTATTAAGAGAAATTTTCTGTGTTTTGATTAAGTTAGACAATATTGCATGTTGAGCAAAAGCATTCAACCTTAATCTAGTAGTGTCATTAATACACGTGCGTAGCGTATTTAATCTTCTAGACTGTAACTGTGACTTGGTAGTCTGACCGCCTTCCTTACGAATTGTTTCCGAACATTCTGTATCCAAATGATACAATAATTGTCTAACTGCTGACCAAAAATTTTCTCTCGGTAAATCCACCGGTATCGTTTGTGTTTTTTGTTTTCTAGAGACTTCAAAGATAGCCTTT
>Ga0163111_10003410_pt1 | contig 10266 bp, 5 predicted proteins | sample CRUFie1St18metaG_FD_109645 | JGI IMG/M metagenome (GOLD analysis project Ga0163111, IMG submission 109645) | Marine microbial communities from the Costa Rica Dome - CRUD Field 142mm St18 metaG | ecosystem: Environmental > Aquatic > Marine > Oceanic > Photic zone | place: Costa Rica: the Eastern... | reverse complement strand
TCTGCGCCCCCCCCCCCCCCCCCCCCCCCCCCCCCCCCCCCCCCCCCCCCCCCCCCCCCCCCCCCCCCCCCCCACGCGCGGCCGAGCCAGCGCCGCCGCTGGTGTGAGAGCCGCGCGCGCACGCACCTTCTCGACCTGGGGCTTCGACCTGTGGGCCATCAGCGCGTAGCTCTCGAGGACCTCGCGCCGCGGCGACTGCGGCAGCTCCCTGAGCAGCCTCTCCGCCGCGCGCACCGCGTCGTTGCCCTCGTGCCGCGCGTCGAGCTGCAGCTCGTCCCAATTCGTCTCGTTCTCGGGGTTCAGGTACACCTCAACCATGTTCGTCAGCGCGCGCTCGGCCCACTCGCCCTCGCGGCGCGCGAAGTTGAACGCCTTGAGCGCGGCGCGCGGGTCGTTTGTGTACCGGTGCAGCAGCCCCTGGCAGAAGCGGAAGCCCGGCTCGAGCGCGGCGCGCGGCGACGAGTGCTCCGCCTGCGCCAGGGCGCGCGGCGCCTCCTTGAGGCGGCCAGCACGTCGCAGCAGCTGCAGCAGCTTGACGATCGCCTCGAAGTTGGCGGGCGCCCGCTCGAGCAGCTGCTGGAAGTGGAATATCGCCGCCTCCCACTCCGACTTTTGCAGCATCAAGTCGGCGAGGATCATCGACGCCTCGCGGTTCGTCCCGTCGATGCGCATCAGCGCCATGCACAGCTCCTGCGCCGCCTCGAGCTCGCCGCGCGACAGCTGCAGCCGCGCGAGCGCCAGGATGGCCTTCTCGTGCGCGTCGTTGTGCTTCAGCGCCTCGCTGTACGCGCCGGCCGCCTGCTCTGCGTCGCGCTGCTGCTCGTGGCAGTCGGCGAGCTGGTACGCGACGTCGGCCGCCGCATCGCGCTGCGCGCCGAGCTGGTCAGGCGCCTCGACACGCACGCGGGAGATCACGGACGCCTGCGTGGCGCGCGCGCGCGCCAGCGCGGCCACCGCGTCCTGCAGCGCCCCCCGCTCCCTGTGCACGCGCGCGAGCAAGACGAGCGAACGCACCTCTTGGCACATGTCGTCCAGCGACTTGTCCGCCGCGCCCTCCAGGTGGTCGAGCAGCTGCGAGAGTTCGGCCTGCGCCTGGTCGTACTTCTTGAGCTCGCTGTACAGCTCGGCGAGCTCGTGGCGCAGCACCTGTGGCGCCGGGCACGGACGCGCGCGTGGTGGCCCCATCCTCCGACGCGGCGGCGCGTTCGAGGCGCCCCGGCACGCACCTGCTTGGACGCGTCCTTTTGGAACGCCGTCGAGTAGTACTCGATCGCCTTCACGTACTCGTGCGTCGTGACGAGCACCTTGCCGACGCGCGACGCGAGCGCCGCGTCGGCCGGGTTCTTGCGCAGCGCCTGCTCAAACGCGCCGATCGCCTTCTCGGGCTTGGAGATCTTCATGTACGCCTCGCCGAGCGACACTGTGCGCGGCGGTGCGAGTCACGCGAGCGGGCTGGGCGGCCTCTGCGTCGGTTCGGCTGCGGCCTCGCACCAAACGAGTGCACCGACGGGTTCGCCTTGACCACCTCCTCGTGGCAGAGCGCGTACATCCGCCGGTCGGAGCGGTACGTCAGGTACAGATCGGCGAGGGCCGTGCGCGCCGCCAGGTAGTGCGCGCTGCCGGGCGCGACGCCGCGCAGCATCGAGAGCGCCCTCTCCACGTCGCCGCCCTCCACCTCGAGCTGCGCGTTGGCCACGGTCACGCGCCCCTCCTGCACCGACCCCGAGAACTCGAAGATCGCCTGCTGCATCACGGCCGCCGCCTCCTTCGACTGCGACAGCGCCGAGTGCACCTGCCGTACCGGTCGGGGCCGGCGAGGTGAGATGCCGAGCGGCGCGGCGCGCTTGCCGGCGCGGGGAGGGACGACGGGGTTGGCGCCGGCTCGTGCCGTCGGGAGCGCGCGATGCGATGCACCTCCGCCAGGTGCAGATGAATGGAGCACCGGTCGTGCTCCGAAAGGTCGGCCGGCGCGGCGGCGCCGTCGGCGGCGCGCACGCCCGGCAGCGCATAGGCCGCCTGCAACAGCGCCAGCGCCTCGGCGTGCTCGCCCTGAGTCTGCAGCACCCTCGCCTTGACGAGCTGGAATACGGGCGCGTCTTTGAGCGCAAAGTTGTGCGCGAGCGCGCCCTCGAGCACAGCGTGCGCCGCCGCGTACTTCTCCTGGCGCAGCAGCACCTGCGCGTGCAGCAGCGAAGCCGCGGCGTAGCCGGGGTCCGCCTGTAGCCGGAGGGGGGGAGGAGGGGAGGAGGGGGAGTGCGCGGTCAGCGGCCGGGGCTGGGAGGTCGCCAGCCGTCCCGGATTCGCGCGCATCGAGGGGCGCGCGCCTTTGCGCACGCTGCGCAGCAGCGCAGCGCCTCGTCAAACTCGCCGCCCAGGTAGCGCGAGCGCGCCAACAGCAGCTGCGCCTCGAGGAGCCCGGGCGTCTGCGTGCCGCGAAAGGGCGCGCTCACTGGGTGGTGCAGGCTCCGGCTGGCGGCGGCGGCTGGCGGCGGCGCGCCCCCTGCCCCCTCGCCCGCTTCCCCCGCCTCCCCCCTCCGCCCCGCACCTGCGAGACGAGGAGAGTGAGCAGCTTGGTCGCCTTCGAGAGGACGGCGGCGCCCGGCGACGCCGGGTCCGCCGCCTCCGGATCGGCGGCGCAGTGCCGGAGGTACTCCTGTGCAATCTCGAGGAGCATCTCGGGGTTGAGGTGCACAAAGTACTCCCCCGAGGCTGGCGCCTGCCACGCGAGCGGGTGGAGGGTGGGTGGCGGCGGCGGGCTCCTCGCGTGCCCCGTGCGCCATGCCCCATGCGCGCGGCCGCCGACGGCGGCCGGCCGCGCCACCTCCAGGCCGGGGCCGGGGCTTGCGCCGGTTCGAAGCGGCGCGGTGCGCGCGCGCGCGCCTTCCCCAGCTGGGCCATGTGGAGCTCAACCGCCTCGTCGAGCTGCGCGACCGCCTCCTCGCGCGAGTGCCGCTTGTGCCACGCGAGCGCCGCCGCGTTGAGCGCCATCTCGGGCGTGCGGTCGATCGACGCCTGGATCTCGGCGATGAAGTCGAGCTGGGTCTCCGCCTCGTCGAGCTGCCCCGCGAGGATCTGGCACTTGATCTGCCGCTGCAGCACCTCCTGCGACCCCTCCTCGAGGGCCGCCGCGCGCTTCAGCGTGGTGGTCGCGCCCGCGAGGTCGCCGAGCAGCATCTGCTGGTACGCGTACTCGGCGGCGTACTCGGGCCGCGCCGGCGCGAGCCGGCACGCCCGGTCGACGAGGGAGAGCGTGAGCTGCAGCACGCCCGCGTGGCGCCCCGCGAGGCGCGCCAGCGGCCGCGCGACCCGGTAGTACAGCCGCGCGTTCTGCGGCTCCTGCCGCTCGAGCGCGGCGGCGAGGTCGGAGACGCGGTCCGCGGCGAGCGGGCAGCGCCCCTCCTGCGAGAGCAGGAAGGCGGCGGCGAGGCGCAGCGCCTCGATATTGTGCGCGTCCTGCGAGAGGACGCGCTGCGCCGTCTGGACGGCCTGCTCCCAGTCGCCCGTCGCCACCAGCACGAGGAACTTCTCGACGAGCGCCGGGAGGAACCACGCGTACAGCACGATCACCTGGTTGAGCGCCTCGAGCGCCTCCCTGTGCTGGCCGCGCTGCGCGTGCAGCGCCGCCTTCCCCATCAGCGCCTCGAGGTCCTTCTTGGCGGCGCACGCGGCGAGCGCCTCGTCGAACGAGGAGCCGCCCGAGGCGGCCGCCGCCGCCGCCGCGTCGGGCTCCGCCGCCTCACCGAGCTCGAGCCAGCCGACGAGCGTGAGCGCGGGCACCGACTGCGGCTGCAGCGAGAGCAGCCGCGCGGCGTGCATCCTCGCCCGCGGCGCGTCGCCCAGGTGCCACAGCAGCAGCGCGGCCGTCATGCGCGCGCGCTCCGGCGCGTTCTGCTCCTCGAGGTCGACCTCGCCGCGCAGCCGCGCCACCTCCTCCTCGTCGATCGCGCGCGCCTGCTGGTGCGCGTGCAGCAGCGCGAGCTTGACCGGGAGCGAGAGGTGGGCGTCGCCGCGCGCCTCGACGGCCTGCAGCTCCTTGATCGCCTCGTTGAGGGCGCCCTCCTGCAGCATGCCAAACGCGCGCCAGAAGAGGAGCGTCGCGTCGGGCGCCGCGCGCTTCTTGAGCACCTCGTTGCACACGGTCTGCACGTGCCGAGAGAAGGCGTTCCGCGCGTAGTAGTTGACGAGCGCGATCACCTCCGCGGACATCACGGGGGGCGGGTGGCGCTGAGGGCGTTGAGGTGTGCTGGTGGCTGGTGCAGCCAACCAGTATCAGCCCAGTAGGATTCCTAGCAAAGGGCGACCTGCGCTGCCTGGCGCGCGCGAAGCGCGCCCGGCGGTACGGGCCAGGCGAGAGCCGCCTGGGAAAGTGCCCCTCCCGTTCTGCAAAAAATCAGGGGAGCCGCCTGGGTTGAACCCCTGGGAAAGTGCTACAATTCTGACATTCCTATCTGCAGAACTTCTCACCTCCAGCGTTGGAAATGGCCGACGCAGTTGTAAACCTGCGTCGCAACACCGAGCAGGTGCACGAGGCGTCGCGCCAGATCGGCGCCTTCCTGGCGTCGATCCACGAGCGCGACGCCTCGCTGCGCGGGGGCGAAGGACGAGCGGCGCCGCCGGGCGCCGCCGCGCGGCGCGCCGCGGCGCCCTCCTCGGACGAGGACAGCGAGGAGGAGCGCGAGATCGCCGAGGCGAAGGACGAGCTGCGGCGCCTCGGCGAGCAGCAGGCCCGCGGGCCGGCCGCCGCCGCGGCGGCGCCGCGGCCCGCCGCGGCGGCGAAGGCGATGTACGCGCGGTGGGAACGCTTCGACGCCGAGGGCGCCGTCCGGGAGCTCGAGGAGCTAGAGGCGGGCGCCGAGCGGCTGCGCCGCGAGGTGGCGCGGCTGGAGAACCGGCGGGCGCAGGCGCGGGTCCGCCGGCAGCAGCGCGCCGACGCGCGGGCGGCCGACGAGCTGCGCCGGCGGGGGAACGCCACGTTCGAGGCGGCGCGGTACGAGGAGGCGGTCGCGCTGTACACCGAGGCGCTCCGCCGCGCGCCGCGCGCGGCCGCGCTGTACGCCAACCGCGCGCTCGCGCTGCTCAAGCTGCGCGCGCACGCCGAGGTCGAGGAGGACTGCTCGGCGGCGCTCGCCCTCGAGCCGGCGCACGTCAAGGCGCGCCTGCGTCGCGCGCAGGCGCGGCAGGCGCTCGGCGCGTACGACGGCGCGCTCGAGGACCTCGAGGCGGCGCTCGAGGCCGAGCCGCGCAACGGCGCCGCGCGCCGGCGGATGCAGGAGTGCCGGCAGCTGCGCGCGCGTGCGGCCGCCGGTGCCGCCGCCGCCGCCGCCGCGCCTCCGCGTCGCCCGCCGCGGCGCGCGCTGGCGGTCGACGAGGTGGGGCACGACGCCGACAACGACGGCGACGAGTTCGTGCTCTCGGTGACGGCGCCGCCGCCCGGCACGGGCGCGCCGCCGCCGCCCGCCGCAGCGGCGCCGCCGCCCGGCGCGGGCGCGCCGCCGGCCGCGGGGACCAACGCCGAGGCGGCGGCGGGCGCCGTGCGGCGGCTGCGAGACGCGTGGCCCGGGGCGAGCGCGGCCGCGCTCGGCGAGCCGCGCACGGCGGCGGACGTGGAGCGCGCGTGGCGCTCGCTGCGGCGCGAGCCCGAGCAGTGGGCGCAGTACGTCGCGCGGCTCGAGCCGGCGCTGCTCGCGCGGCTCTTCCGCAGCTCGCTGCCGCCCGAGTTGCTCGCCGCCTTCCTCGCCGCGCTCGACGGCGGCCATTTCTTCCCGCAGCGCGCGCCGGCGGCGCTCGCCGCCCTGCGCGCGCTCTCCACAGCCGGACGCCTCTCGATCCTGACGATGTGCCTCGATCGGGCCGACGCGGCGGCGATCGCCTCGGTCTTCCGCAAGCTCGACCGCGCGCTCGAGGACGGGCGGCTGGCGGCCGCAGGCACCAGCGCGCGCGAGCTGCGCGAGCTGCGCGCAAAGTTCGAGTGAAACCAAGGTGAGCCTGGCGCAGGAGTACAGTTTAATATCTCTCTTCTTACCGCGAGTGTCCGCCCCCTTTCCTGTCCTGGCGGCCGTCGCTGCCGCTCCCCCTCCGCCTCGCCCGACGCCCCACGCGTGTGCACGTCAGGCCCGACGCGCGCACGCCCGTCACGCGCCATAACCGTAGCCCATGCCGGTCTGGTAGCCCGGCGCCATGCCCCCGCCGCACGCGCCGTAGGCGACCATCGCCCCCGCGTCGACGGCGCCCATCACGCCGCCGTTGTACCCCTGCGCGAGCGCCTCCTCCTCCTGCTTCTTCTTCTCCGCCTCCGCCTCCTCCTTCTTGCGCTCCTTTTCGACGAGGGCGTCGACCTTGCCCTGCAGCTCGCGCATCGTCTGCAGCATGAACGGCATCGCAAAGTCCTGCAGGTTGTTGCGCCACGCGAGCTCGAGCACGACGTCGGCCTGCAGCAGCGAGTAGCACGTGAAGAGGCACGCGGAGAAGCACGCGTTTAGCTTCTCGGCGACGAAGAAGTTGAGCAGGTCCTCTGCGAGCGCGGCGTCGCCCGACTCGGAGGTGGTGGCGATCGCCTCGTCCCACACCTTGTCCTGCTTCGAGAGCGCGACCGACTGCGACCACTTCTGCCCCTTCTTGTACAGCATCGCGCCGATGCGCCGGAACTGGAGCAGCGCGTGCTTCTCGCACATCTGCGCCATCTCGATCGAGTCGAAGTTCGTGTACTCGACCACGCCCGCCGCGAGCGACTCGTGGTCCTCCTCGAGGACGTACAGCTCGTACAGCGCGTCGTTCACCTCCTTGATGTTGAGCGGCTGCGTCGAGAGAAGGTACGGCTTGACGAGCGGAAGGTGGCCCGCCTTGCGCACCTGCAGGATGACGCGCACGTGGTCGACGCGCTGCGCCATCACCGCGAGGAGGTCGTTCAGCATCAGCGGCGACTGCTCGAGGTAGAAGGTGATCGCCTTGTAGAAGATCTCGGTATTGGTCACCTTGGCGATCGTGTCCTTGAACTTGACGTGCTCCCACGCCTCCGTCGGGTGCGCGACCATCGAAAGCGCCGCGTTGTCAAACTCCTCGTAGTGCACGTACAGGAAGGTGAGCTCCGACCAGTGCGCCGAAAGCTCGCACGCCTTGATCATCTTGCGGATGTTGAGGCGCGACCAGAAGAGCTTGATGTGCTCCATCAGCTTCTCGTCCTTGTACTTCGAGTACAGCACGCCGAGCTCGGTGAAGATGCCCATGTGCGCGCGCTCGAGCGAGAGCCCCGCCTCCATCACGGCCATCACCTCGTCGAAGTGGCCGTGGCGCTCGTACGACGCGATGAGCTCGTCAAGCTCGTCGGGGTTGACGATGATGTGCAGCGCGCAGATCTGCGCGAGGCGGAACTCCTTGTGCTCGACGCACGCCGCGTTCACCTCTTTCCACGTGCGCGTCGAGTTGGCTTTGCGCGCGGCGTCGACGGCGGCCTGGTGCTCGCCGAGGTGCATCAGGCAGGTGGCAAGGCGCGAGAAGTTGGAGATCGAGTTGAAGAGGATCTTCGCCGCCTCGTACATGGCCTCGGAGTAGCAGCGCTCGGCGACGTCCTGGATGCGCCCGACGTTGGGCGCCGAGATGAACTCCTCGAGCTTGGCGTAGTCGGACGTCTTGCAGTACGCGTAGATGAGCGACGTGTCGATGTGCGCCTCCTTGACCTTCTTGCGGCACATCTGCAGGTACGCGACGAGCCCCGCGTGCGCGCCCGCCGCGTCGGCCGCGTTGATCACGCCCAGGTACTCGGTCGCGTCGTTCGCCTTGATGAACGAGCCCATCGCGTCGTCGACCAGCTGCTGCGCGAGCTGGGCGCGGCCGAGCATCACCCACACCTCCTCCTCGTCGACGCGCTCGGCGAACTCGGTCGCGCGCTCGATGCTCTGGATGTAGTCGATGAGCACCTTCGCCGCCTCGCGGTGCAGCTCCGCCTTCTTGAAGATCACGAGCGCTTCCTCGTACAGCTCGGAGCCGACGGCGATGTTGGCGATGTCGGGCATGTCGTAGTTGCTCAGCCGGTTAATGTAGTCCATCACGCGCGTCTTGTCCGCCTTGATTGCCGTGAGGATGAGCAGGTTCTGCAGGTTCTTGTTGTCGGAGAACTCGGACGACTGCAGCACGATTTTCTCGAGCAGCTCGATCAGCTCGTTCGGGAGGTCCGCCGTCATGAACGCCTTCACGGTCGTCGAGACGACGTCGGGGTTCTTCGTCTCGGGCAGCGCGTTCTGCACGACGGCGTCGATGCACTGCCGCCGGTGCTCGTTCTCCTCGGTCAGCACCGTCGCCCACAGGTCGAGGTCCTGCCGCTCGACGAGGTAGCGCGCCTGCTGCTTGAAGAGCCCGTGCCGGTTGGTCACGTCGACCAGCTCGGCGTCGCACGTGCCGCGCTTGTACGCGAGGCACGCGAGGTGCGGGTCGCGCTTCTCGCAGTACGCGCCGACCACCTTCGAGTCGTAGTAGTTGTTCGAGGCGAGGTACTCCTCCGGGCGGTTGTTCATGTCGATGTAGATCTTCATCAGCGCGTTGTGGACCGCCGCCTCCTGGACGCCCTCGTTGACGCGCGCCTCGAGCCACGGCTGCAGCAGCTTCAGCCGGTTGCGCTTCTCGACCTCCTCCACGAGCTGCTCCGCCGGCGCCATCGCGCGCACCGACAGGATGAGCGCGCGCACGAAGTCCTCCGAGCAGTCGGCGTCGAGGAGCGCGCCCGCCACCTGCGGCGCCTTCATCGGGTTGACCTTCTGCACGTAGAGCTCGATGTACTTCGACATATTGTTCGAGTACAGGAAGTGCGTGAGGTCCTCGACCATGTCGTACCGGTCGCACACGTTGATGAGCGGCCGCTGGTCGGGCAGGCGCGCCTCCTTAAGGAAGTTCTTCACCTCCTCGGGGTCGAAGAAGTTGTCCTCGCGCGTCACGCGCTCGACCTCGGCGAAGTTGCCCACCTTCGCCGCCGCCTCGATGTACTTGAAGTGCACCGCCTTGTCCTCCGTCTTGAGCAGCACGGCGCCGAGGTAGTAGAAGAGCCCCTCCCACGAGTTGTAGTTCTCGAAGAGCTCGATGAGCTTCTCCGTCGAGAGCTGCTCGGTGTACTCGCGCGCCACCTGCACGACGAGCTGCAGGTTCTGCCGCATGTTCGTGCGCAGGAGGTGGTGCAGGCACTCGAGCGCCGTGTCGACGGCGAGGGTGCCGAAGAACTTGACGAGCTGCTCGGGGTTGAGCATCTCGGTGCGCGACATCGCGCGCTTGATGTCGTCCACGTTGGTGTAGTGCTCCATCGCGCGCTGCACGAGCCCCGCCTTCTCGCAGAGCATCGCGACGCGCGGCCGGTCGTAGTGCGTGAACATGTCGTTCGCCATGATCGCGTCGGCCACCTGCGGCGCCGCCATCAGGTTCATCTCGAGCAGCCGCGTCTGCATCGGCCCCTCCTCTTCCTTGTTGCCCTTCAGGACGTCGAGCAGGAACGACGTCGCCTGCTGCAGGCAGTTGTGCTGCATGAAGACGTCGGTGACGACGCCGTAGTCGATGGTGACGCCCTGGGGCGCAAGGGAGGCAGAAGGGGGTGAGAGGGAGAGGGCAGATGGCGGCGAGCAGGAGGAGGGGCGTGCGGGAGGGGGAAGAGGCGGGAGGGAGACAGTGGCGGGCGTGGGCCGCGGCGCGGGTCGAGTCGAGCGGAACGGGCGAGGCCCGTGGGCAGCTGGCGGGCGCGCGCCTCCGCGGCCGCGAGCTTCTGCGCGAACTCGAGCGCGCCGGCCGGGTTCATGCGAACGATGTTGCTCAGGAGGAAGCCCCAGTCGGGCGTGTAGCTCACCTTCTGGCAGTACACCATGATCTTGTCGAACTGCCCCGTCTCCATGAAGCACTGGATCACCTTCGGCGAGGCTGAGGCGCGCAGGTACACTGAGAGCGCGAGCTGCGCGTCGACCATCTTGATGAGGTCGCCGAGCTCCTCGGTGCACTCGAGCTTGTCCTCGCCGATCCACTTCTGCAGCAGCTGCTGCTTCCCCTGCTGGATCACCGGCTTCGCCAGCTCGATCGACTCCATCGCGTTGAGCTTGCCCTTCTCGAGCAGCATGCCAAAGTACGTGAGGATCGGGGTCGCCTGCCCCGGCTGCCCGGGTGCCTGCTGGAACCGCTGGATCGTCGCCGGCGTGCGGAGCACCTGCTGCGGCGACTCGGCGGCGAGCTTGGCGGCGCCCTTGTAGTCGCTCTGGTTCATCAGGTTGTTGAACTGCTGCATGAAGAGCTGCTCGGCGCCGG